>Ga0315308_1002173_pt1 | contig 11151 bp, 10 predicted proteins | sample TDP3_MG_FD_203078 | JGI IMG/M metagenome (GOLD analysis project Ga0315308, IMG submission 203078) | Freshwater sediment microbial communities from Lake Towuti, South Sulawesi, Indonesia - TDP3 | ecosystem: Environmental > Aquatic > Freshwater > Lake > Sediment | place: Indonesia: South Sulawesi...
ACATGGAGATCAGAACGGTCAAAATGATCGGAAACGCCGAGAAGCACATCAGAATCTTCGCACAGACCTTTGGATGGTATGCAAAGATCCGCGAGGAACTTTACAGAGCCCTCGACCGAGGCGTAAGCGCACGTGCACTCATGATCGCCGTCGACGAGCACTCAGGCACAGTTTCGAGAGAACTCAAGAACCTTGGCGCAGAAGTGAGGCTCTCAACTCAGGACTGGTACCCAGTCAGAGGCACCTTGATTGACAGCTCAGAGCTTGTTTTTCTGATATGGGCAACTGACAAGAGACAAACTCCTAAGCCCGTCTACTACAGACCACACTACACTAGGAATCCGGGACTCATACGCGTCTTCGCTGACGCATTCGACAAACGGTGGGATCTGGCCAAGCCCATCTAGTCGAGTCGGAAGAGCCTAGGTCTGAGACGAAGTCCGCCATAGGCGTTCTTTGCCTTAGTCAGAGCTTGATCGATCCGATAGCCCGGCAGATACAGAAGGTGACTGAGGCAAGCGCAATCTGACGACCCAAAGCCTAGTACAGGAAAAGCGGCATGAGTCATTTCTTGGATACGTCTATTCACTTCGCATTCAAGGTCTCTTCTAGTTTCTGAATAGATGAATGCCTGTATACTGCAGCTGTTTGCATCTAGCAAGTAGTCGATGTGCCAGAAGCTGCGACAGCGTCTTCCGAGATGTCTTTCTATCCTTCCTTGAATTGAGACAGAGCCTTTGCCTCGCGCCGAGCCAGTATAGATGTACACGCCTCTTGTAAAACGGACCGAGCCTATGCCACCAACTTTGCATCTGACATTGTTCTTCAACCTCATGACAATTGTGTAGATCCCTTTCAATCTGCAGCGTCTCTCAAGGAGCCTAGTGTTCCACATATCAGATTGCATTGGCGTCCTTATGGTAGTTGAGGATCTAAGCTCGATCCGACTCCCAAGTTAAGAGACATCAAGATTGCGCAGATTCCGTTCCTTCGAGATCGTTGGGAGGCTTTGGTTTGAGCAGAGTAGGCGAAGCTTACATAAGGTGGATGCGACAAGTCTGCTCAACCAACAAGGCGACATGTAGAGAGAGGCCTCGGGAGTTCGACGACATGAGCGCGTCCCGACTGTTCGGCACCAATGGTGTGCGCGGAATCGTGAACGTTGATCTCACGTTGGATCTGGTGCTTGAACTCAGTCAATCAATTGGGACGTTTTTCAAGGGTGGTCGAATCCTCGTTGGTCGAGATGGAAGACTGAGCGGTCGGATGCTCACCGAAGCGGTTGTGGCAGGATTAACAAGCGTGGGGTGCGAAGTCTGCGATATCGGCATGGCTCCTACACCTTGCATTCAACGTCTAGTCCCCTACTGGGGATTTGATGGCGCTGTGGTCGTAACAGCGAGCCATAACCCTCCTGAATACAACGGTGTCAAGGTCGTGGCCAGAGACGGAGTCGAGGTGCCTCGTTTAGATGAGGAACTGATCGAAGGGATCTACCGGAGAAGAGAATGGGTAAAGGCTGACTGGAGGCACGTGGGCAAGACACTTTGCAGAAGCGACGGAATTGACGCATACATCTGCGATGTGCAGAGACACTTTGACCGTGAGGCAATTAGGCGGGCGGACCTGAAAGCGTTGGTAGACACGGGAAATGGAGTTGGAACTCTTACGACCCCCTATGTGCTACGTGACCTAGGATGCTCCGTTCACACGATAAACTCAAACATAGATGGCGCCTTTCCCAGTAGGTCGCCTGAGCCTACACCCGACAGCCTAAGAAACCTGACTGGAACCGTAAGAGATCTGAATGTTGACTTCGCGGTCGCCCTGGACGGCGACGCCGACAGAGCAATATTCCTTGACGAGAAGGGGCAGGTCCACTGGGGCGACAGAACGTTCGCCCTGATCGAGCAGCACTTCCTGTCGGAGAATAGAGGAGAAAAGATCGTGACGCCAGTCAGCTCCTCGCAGGCTATTCAGGACGTGGCGAGACAGTATGGCGGTTCTGTCATATGGACTAGGGTCGGAAGCGTCGATGTGTCCCGGAAGATGTTGGAGATAGGGGCCAAACTCGGCGGAGAAGAAAATGGAGGGATATTCTACGCCCCTCATGTGCCCGTCAGAGACGGAACGATTGCCGCAGCTTTCATTGCGAGCATATTGGCAAGAACCAAGGAGAAACTCTCCAATCTTCTCAACAAGTTGCCCCTGTACTACAATACCAAGGAGAAGGTATTCTGTCCTAATGAGAAGAAGGAACAGATCCTAAAAGGGGTCAAGGAGAGAGCCCGTGGCTCACGAATCGAGACTATTGACGGAATCAAAGTGTGGCATGAGGACAACAGCTGGATACTCGTGAGACCAAGTGGAACGGAGCCCGCATTCAGGCTATTCGCCGAGGCAAAGAGTCGAGAAAGATCGAGCCAACTTGCCTCCACATACAAAGGGATTGTGGAAGACCTCGTGAAGTGATCGATAGACGTGGATCACACGGTTTTCTCGGGTATTCTGTTCTGCGTGAGTTTCTTAGTGACTTTTCTGGTGACACCTTTGCTTGCGAGGGTGAACAAGAAACTGGGCGTGATGGGACCGGATGTCCATAAGGTGGACAAGCCTAGGATTCCTGAGATGTGTGGACTGGCGGTTACGTTAGGCCTGATCTCATCAGCCATAATAGCAATGGTAGCTCTTCAGGTGGAGGCACGGCCCATTGTTGCCTTCGTGCTGTGCATCAGCATAGCCGCGGCTGTGGGCATAGCCGATGATTTGGGTCCTCTGAACTCACGAGTGAAGCCGGCGTTGACAACTTTGGCCGCAGTTCCCATTGTGCTTCTTGGAACTTACAGCCCGTACATGGCCATACCGTTTCTAGGAACAACGAGACTTACGATCATCTATCCAATTCTCGTGATAGTGGCGATAGCAGTTCTTGCGAACGCAATAAACATGATGAACCCTTTCAACGGGGCGATGAGTGGAACCTGCAGCGTGCTATCACTAGCGATGATCGTCTATCTTTTGCTGTTAGGACGTTCCACTGAAATGATTCTACCGTCTGCTCTTTTGGGATCGCTCTTGGCGTTTCACTGGTACAACAAATGCCCTGCGAAAGTTTTCTCAGGTAATGCAGGCGACTTGTCCGTGGGCGCAGCGATCGGTGCCCTTGTGGTCATGGGAAGGATAGAGGTGCCGATGTTGATCGCGATGATTCCGCATATCACGAACGCCTTCTACCTACTGTCCAGTGTGGGAGGCCTACGTGAAAGACGTGAGATGCCTCACAGGCCGACTAGGCTTCTTGAGGACGGAAGGATTGAGGCAACGGAAGATGGCAAAGCCCCCATTACGCTTTCAAGGCTTATCTTATCTGAAGGTGCTCTGCGTGAAAGCGAGATAGTCAACATCATGATTGCTATGACCATTGCTAGCTCGTTACTGGGCCTACTGACATTGCTCTTAATGAGGCCATGATACTGATGTCGAGTAGGCTCGCCTCTCTTATTGCGCTGATCTTCTTCGTCTGGCTGTCGATCGTGTTCGGTCTCTTCATCGTCTTCAGGGTGATCTTTGAGATCTCGTTGCCATGGCAGAATGCGCTCACACCAACGATTGTCAGTGTGTCGAGGGTCATTCTGAGTGCTGTGGTTGGTGTGACTTGGCTGTTGACATGGTGGAAGCTTGCCAATGTCTATCTCTGGAGAAAACTGAAAAAGCACGACTGAGTCTACTTGAGATACTTCTCAATGACTGCAATGGGGTCCTCCATCTTCGATATGATGCTTTTGGATTTGGCTCTCGATGCCTTCTCGTAGCTAGGATCATCCAGAATGCGAATGGCATGTCGCACAATGGCTCGGATACTTCCTATTCTAGCAACCAAACCTAGCCTCATCAAGTAGCTCTCGACGTATGTTGGAGGGCCCGGATAGAAGGATATCGAAGGTACCCCTAGAAGCGCCGCCTCCGCTGTCATGGTGCCTCCTCCTCCCAGAAAGAGATTGGAGTAATGGAGCAAGCTAGTGGCGTCTATTGCCGAACCGGTAACAACGACTGATCCGCCTACCAGCTTTCTAGCGAAGGTGGTCAGGTCATATCTTGGTATCATGACGACTTGGATCTGAGATGTTTCCCGAACTAGGGCTTGAGCCAAAGACATTGAGAGAGGGCTGCGAAAACCTTGGCTGATCAAGTACGAAGCTTGGCTTTCCTCAGGCCTTATGGTGACAATAGGTCTGGAACGATCCAGTCCGAGCTCGTCGAGGATGTTTGGATCAGGTTCAAAGTCCTTCAGCCATGCGGCAGGGTCAAGCGCATCATAGCGAACGATGCGTGACTCGTCTATGCCGTAGCTCCTCCATGCGTCCAACGGTATGGCTTTTGGTGTGAATAGCATCTTTGAAAGCGGAATCGTGAGCCGAGAAACTGCTTCTGCGTGAGGAGAATCGCTAACGCAGTTGTGAGGAATAGCCAAGCCGTAGGCAACGCGAGCTGCTTCAGGAGAGGAGAAGGAGATGGCGCTTTCGCAACCATGAGAGGATAGGAAGCTGGCGAGTCGCGTGATCCTCTTCGCGCTTGAGATCAGTTTGGCTTTCAAGGGAGCGCCGCCATGCCTTCCGACCTTGAGCGCAGAGATCTTGCGCATCTTCAGAAGCTGATTGACTTCACGATACTCCCGAGTAGTCACTATTACTCTTGTGCCTTGTCGCCGCAGTCGCTTCAGAAGGGGTGCAAAGAAGTTTACTTGCTTTGGCGTCAGTATGTCGACCCAGATCCTCAATGTGTGCGACTCCAGTCCTGATGAGTTAGTAACGCATGGTTCAGTTATCAAACTTCTTCAAGCTGTGGCTCAAGTATGAAGGATATGCATGCGAAGTCCAATATGCTGACTAAAGCAATAAATGTAGTAAAAGGCACTTCTGTGTGGTGGCCTGCCGTTGATTGACACCTTAAGATCATCTCCAGACGATCTGAAGAAGCAAGCTGCAAAAGGCAATGTCATCATTTCCGTCATTGGATTAGGTTGGATGGGCCTTCCAACGGCATGCCTACTAGCCGAAGCTGGAGCCAAGGTTATTGGAGCGGACATAAACCATCGCGTAGTGGAGAGACTCAATCAAGGGATCTCACATCTCGAAGAACCAGGTGTTGAACGACTCTTAAGGAAACATATGCGAACAGGAAAGTTTAGGGCAACAACGAGTGTCGAGGAGGCCTCTTCTCAGAGCGATGTCATAATCATAGTCGTTCCAACACTGATAGACCAATCAAAGAGACCTGACTACTCGGCCGTCGAGAACGCATGCAAAGAAATTAGCAAGGGCATACGTAAAGGGTCCTTGGTTGTCCTTGAGAGCACTTGCGGACCTGGCGTAACTGAAAGAATCGTCAAGACCATTCTGGAGAAGCACTCCGGACTGAGGGCGGGGGAGGATTTTGCGTTGGCATATAGCCCGATAAGAGCCATGGCGGGTAAAGCGTTGGCAGATCTTCGGAGCTACAACAGAGTTGTAGGCGCCGTCAACAAGAAGAGCCTCGACGCTGCTTGCGCAATCCTTTCGACTGCGACGGAAGGCGAATTAATTCGAGTCCGCGACATCAAGACGGCAGAGGCAGCGAAACTCTTTGAGGTGATCTACAGGGACGTGAATATTGGCTTGGCGAGTGAGTTTGCTCTCTTCTGCGAGAATGCAGGGATAGACTACATGGAGGCGATGGCAGCAGCAAACTCTCAGCCTTACTCTCATCTTCACGTTCCAGGTATCGGTGTTGGTGGTCATTGTTTGCCGATTTACCCTTACATGCTGATGGATGAGGCGAAGTCTCAGGGCGTTAGATTGAGGATTGTGAAGGCATCGAGATCGATGAATGATGAGATGCCCAGACATGTCTTGGGCTTGGCTGCGAATGGTTTGAGATTGTCTGGCAAGCCTCTGAGGAGAGCCAGAGTGACTGTTCTCGGCATATCGTATAGACCGAACGTCAAGGAGATTCGATTCTCGCCTGCTATTGAGCTGATCTCCCTGCTGAAGAAGAGGGGGGCTCGCGTGACCGTATATGATCCCAAGTTCTCTTGCGATGAGATAAGTAAGCTTGGACATGTGGCTGAACCTACGTTGAAGAAGGCTGTTGAGAAGGCAGACTGCGTGATAGTAGCTGTGGCTCACGACGAGTTCAAGAGACTTGACGCTAGAGACCTAGCTGCGGCGATGAGCCGATCGCCCGTGATAGTAGATTGCACTCACCTGATAGACCCAGTGCAGGCAGAGAAGACTAGAGTAGCGTACCGGGGAGTGGGTCGGGGCTTGTGGACGAGGTAGGCACAAGGGAAAATGGTATATCGTCACGAGCAAATGTATGAGTGGGATTTGCTGCAATGAAGAGAAGATTGATGGACATCCTTGCATGCCCTATCGACAAGCATCATCCTCTAGAACTCCATGTCTTCGATGAAAAGGACGAAATTGTTGAAGGCCTTCTCGTATGTCCCAAATGCAACAGGTTCTACCCCATAATTGAGGAGATCCCACATATGCTGCCTGATGAACTTAGGGAGAAGGAGGAGGATGTGGGATTCCTCAGGAAATGGAAGGGAAAGATCCCTGAGAAGATTCTGAATGAGGGGAAACCCTTCAATCTGAAGGTTGGCTAGGACTCTAGTGGATCACGGGACTAAGGCATATGCATTGGACAAGTTGTCATCTTTCTATCGTTGAGAGCGCAAGAGTGACTACTGCCCGAAAGGCCTTGTGCACCTTAAGGAAGTCGTCAGAACTGTAAGTCAAGATTCTAGGAGCGATTCTTTTCACATCAGGAATCAGTTCCGCGACATCCGCCATGCCGACATTCATCAGCTCTAAGCGCATCTCGTAAGGAGGCTGGAGCTTGAACGGACGCATTTCGCTGCGCCTCTTCAAGGCAGATATTGCTCCCTGCCTAATCGCTTCCCTCGCCTTGTTTGGATGCAAACATTTCGCAGACCACCTACTCACAGCTTCCTTGACTGTGACTGTTTCCACATTGCCTAGAAGGTTCTTCGCTTCACTTGTCACTGCAGAATCTCCGGTAACGAGGACTACTGGGACATCGAAGCTACTTGCAATTAGAGCGTTCATACCGGTCTCTCCGAACTCCTGGCCGTTGATCATGAATCCACTGACTGTAGCGCCAGAGTATGTGTGGTCAAGGATCCCGTGTAGCGTACCTCTCCTTGCGTGATATCCAACCAAGAAGGCCGCGTCGAAGCCTCGATCTATGCCTTGCATCATGCTGAGAGGCTTTGTTGATCCTGTGATCAGCTTTGCATCTTGGTGAAGCTCCTCTGGAATCAGGTTTCTCATGGTTCCATGTGAGTCGTTTACGACTACTTCAGTTGCTCCCGCTTCGAAAGCGCCGGAAATGGCGGCGTTCGCCTCCCCGGTCATCAGTTTCCTAGCTCTGTCATGCTCCCTGCCGTTGCGCATAGTGTGCTCGTCGTGAACCACTCCCGAGATTCCTTCCAAATCTACGGATATGAAAACCTTCATTCAACTCACCTTGGCAAACTGCCTGAACTATCGACTCGGTCAATATAAGAAACTTTGAGCCCTGTCGCTGGCAGCGGCTGATGTTCGTTAGGATCTGGATTGTGCTTAGGGGCGACTGATGTCAAACACTGCAAGCATTGTGGGGCATGTGTCTCTAACCGGAGGCACACGTGAGGTGTCTAACATCCACCTAAGCGAGAAGGCTTGGCGAGAAATCGAGGTGCAGAGCAGCCCCATGTGGGTACACCTGTACCAACAGCCCCCTACCATCTAATGAGTCCCCACAACTATCTGAATCCTGAAAATCCGCCTAGGTAGGATCAAGATCTGCTGCCGCAGCACTCTGGAGGCGACAAACGCATAGTCGTCTATTCTTTGGCTCATAGTGGTAGCCCGGGGGAGATTCGAACTCCCGTCGGCGGGTCTCTTCTCCTCTCGCAGGATCCAAAGCCCGCAATTCAAGGGTTCATTTCATGCTTGTACGGGCGAGACACGTGCTGTCCGCTACACTCGGCGGAGCCTAGGTCTCCTCCACCGGGCTGCGACATCCCCGGGCTGATAAAGAGCACCCTCGCTAGACGTATAAGGATTAGACTGCTTGATTTTGACGACAGCCACACGCCGTCAGATCTTCGTTCGATAACCATTTCTATGACTGGTCCGCTTGCACGATCGAGAGAATCGTACAGGTTCTCTTTGAGGCTATGGTTTCGGAACGGCGAGGTCACTGGGGCCTCTACCAGACAGCTTGGCTTCGGGATAGTTCTTTTCGACGAGTTCTCTTATGATCCCGGCCTGTCTGACCTTTTCTCGTCCGAAGAAAGCGAGGGATTCTGGGTTCACCCACGGCCGGTATAGGGAGCCTATGCTGGCCCCCGGCTCTATCTTGAAGTAACACGGAGCAGCTATCCTCGCGAATTCAGGGCATTCATAGAACCGGTTGAACCCTCCCCACGAGTCGAAAAGGTACACATGGATGTCGATAGGAATGTCTGTCACCTTCCTCAAGGCAGCCATCATGGGCAGAGTGAGGTCGGCCACAGGGTTGAACGTGTCCGCTCCCAAGCTCTGAAGAAGCTTCGCTCCTGCAGGGTTCGCGTGACCTGTGAAGATTGACACTTTGAATTTGATGTCTCGCGGGATCTCACCGATCTTCTTGAGTTCGTTCAACGCCCAGAGAAGACCCTCGTCAACTATGAGGAACCCTCTGAAGCCCATAACGATGGACCTCTTTATGTCGGCTATGGCATAGGCCAATTGATCTGACCCTCGGAAACGTATGCCAGAAAGCGATCCCTCCGGCGTTGCCACCTGCCTCCCTATATCCCAGACCGCTCTTGGGCCCGGCGTCAGGATCACTTCCATCTTTGCGTCAGCGGCGAGCTGCGCAAACTCACGAAGCTCACCCTCAGGAAGAAGCGTCGACCCCATAACAGTGCTTATGAGCCGGTGAACCGGAACACCGGTCCGCTCCGATTCGTCGATAATAGCTCTCAGTGTGGAAGGTCGTTCGACACCGGAGATCTCAACGCGCCAATGGCAACCGTCAGGAAATCTCTTCAGCGACGTTGGAAGCTCGTAGAGATCTCTGCCCGGCAGACCTATCTTCTCCAGAGCCCTAGAAGCATCCTCAATCAAGGCTCAGAGACCCGATCACCAGATACCCCCCAGACTTCATATAACATTTGGCGATGCTCAACATTGACGCTGCTACGGAACAGGTACCAGTGGCACCTTGAGATCATACCTTGAACAACCTCGATGCACCGACCAAGAAAGCTCTCATCAAAAAGGCGCAACAAGGGCATGAAACCCAACAAAAATAGAGCTGCAATAGTGCAACTACCCGTGCAATTCCACAATCCGCTAGGGTAGCTTGGATACCTCCAGTATGGAAATGGCAATAGAATCCAAGCTACGGCCACATAAGTCGCAACTCTTTTCTACCATGTCAGGCATCACATTATCATCGAGGAATCTCTCTTGAACAAGGATCAGGCATACGGCGCAGTCGTACTCGTCATATCACTTGTCATCGCTGCGGTCTACCTGGCGTCACTGTTTGCTCCCTACTTGGCATTGCCCTCATGGCTCGCATGGTGGGCCATAGCTCTACCTGTCATCCTAGCCGTACTGGCTCTGCTCACAATATGCATGTGGATAGGATGGGTGATGCTCACGACACCTCCTCCGGAATTCGAGGAACCCGTATCAAAGCCAGTCGAATCCAAGGATAAAGAAAGCACGGCATGAAAGAGCCAGATAGCCCGAGCCAGAACAAGATCGCCAGCCAAAGCTTGTATACATCGATCCGGTTGTTTGAGTGCGAACCTCTGTTGTGATCTTATTTAGTCAAACCTGTGAATTGTTTCAGTGAGGAATACTAGCGTTGTTCAGACCTAGTGGAGTCATACCAGCATTGGTCACGCCTTTCACGGAGGATGGAAAGCATGTTGACGAGGCAAGGTTGAGAGCCCTAGTCAAATATGTCATAGAGAAGGGGGCAACGGGGGTCGTCCCTTGCGGAACAACCGGAGAGTTTCAGAACATGACCATCGAGGAGCGAAAGCTCGCATCTAAGATCGTCATAGACGAGGCGAAAGGCAAAGTCCCGGTGATCGTCGGAACCGGTTGTTCAAGCACAGACCTCACAGCAGAGATGACCAAGTTCGCCAAAGACGCGGGAGCAGATGCAGCACTCATAGTGACGCCATACTACCACAAGCCGGCCCTCCGAGGCATCTATGAGCACTTCAGGCTGGTAGCTGAAGCAGTCGATCTGCCCCTCATACTCTATAACATACCTCAAGTGACTGGAGTCCAGCTTCCTTGGCAGATAGTCGAGGATCTCGTGGAAATCCCCAACATCGTCGGCGTAAAGGATAGTGGCGGAGAACTCCGGTACATACTGGCACTGATCGAGAAGACCAGTCCAAGGCTCTCGATCATGGTTGGACACGACGAGGTTGTCCTGCCGGCGTTGGCGGCCGGCTGCTCAGGCATGATCCTCGCAAGCGCGAACGTCATCCCGGACATCTGGAGAGAACTGTACGACGCATTTGAAAGGGGAGACCTCAGGAAGGCTAGAGAGATACAGCTGAAAGTGCAGAAATTCACTCGAGTCATGGTGAAAAGCGGATCCGTCGGTCCAAAAGTGGCCTTAGAAATGATGGGAGTCAAGGTTGGTCCTGTCAGGCTTCCCCTCACCCAAGGAGGGGAACTCACCTATGAAGAGCGAGAAGAACTCAGGATTGACCTAGAAAAGCTGGGAAAGATTCCTCCGAAACCTGTACTGTTTAAAATTCATCCAGACAAGCCCTTGGAACAGCGATTCCCAGCCATCGGCATGACCCCGGAAATGATTAAGGATTTCAATCTGAAAATCGGAGAAGCGTTGGTTGGCGAAGAATCTGAGGTTGCACACATAGACCTGATGATTGGATTGAAGAACGGCCCCATAGGAGAGGCCTTCGCAAAAGCCAAGGCCTCACCTTCGCCCGGCCACGAACCACTCGTCGCCATCCTTGAGCCGAACCTGACAGTGAAGCCCGTCACACTCATCGTGCCAACTGTGACCGTGAAGGGGATGCGCCACGCAAGCCTAGTCTACGGGCCAGCTCAAACAGCC
>Ga0315308_1002174_pt1 | contig 11145 bp, 10 predicted proteins | sample TDP3_MG_FD_203078 | JGI IMG/M metagenome (GOLD analysis project Ga0315308, IMG submission 203078) | Freshwater sediment microbial communities from Lake Towuti, South Sulawesi, Indonesia - TDP3 | ecosystem: Environmental > Aquatic > Freshwater > Lake > Sediment | place: Indonesia: South Sulawesi...
GTGAAGCTCTGTGAGATGTTCGTTATTTCCTCTGAGACAATGGCCTTGTCTGTTTTGTTCAAGATCATCGCTATTACGGAGCCGGTGAAGGGGGCGGAATAGGAAATCCTGATGTAGTTCCTATTGGAAGCGTCTCCAGCCAAAGGGGTGATGTTTATTCCGGAAATCGAGGGATCGATTACTCGCTTCAGGAGCTGAATAAGTTCATTTTCCTTTCTCAGTGTGTTTTTCGTATTCATCCTGTGTCAAGAGTGAATCGAGTTCCGAAGGCTCTTCAATGACAACCTGAAGGAGCCATCCGTCACCATAGGGGTCCTCGTTGATCAGTGAGGGAATGTCTTTCAGGTCAACATTGACATCAAGCACCTTTCCTGTCACGGGAGCAACGAGCTCCGTGGCGGTTTTTACAGATTCGATCTCGCCGAAAGGTTCTCCCTTGTTTATTCTGTCATCTACTGAGGGAAGTTCAATTGAAACGATGTCCCCGAGCTCCTCCTGTGCATATCCTGACAGGCCGAGCGTTGCAGAGTCTCTCTCTACCTTGACCCAGATGTGGTCCTCGCTGAATTTGAGTTTGTCGTTCATGGTTCTCCTATTTCCTCTTTGGAAGATGTATGGCAAGGCCCTGTGCGGCGAATGCTGCCTCTGTGAAGGCTTCGGACAGGGTCGGGTGTGCATGGATAATTCCGGTCAGATCCCGCAGCCTTGCCCCAAGCGCCATTGCCATGGAAAGTTCATGGATAAGCTCTGTGGCGTGAGGACCGATGATATGTGCGCCGAGGATCTTTCCATCCCTTCCTTCTGAGACGATCTTCACCTCTCCTGCGATTTCATCCAGGACATGGGCCTTGCTCAGTGCCCTGAAGGGGAACTTGCCGACATTGACTTCTTCATGCTCTTTTCTGGCCTGTTTTTCGGTCAGGCCAACACTGGCAACTTCAGGATCGGTGAAGGTCGCCGATGGAACAAAGCGGTAATCCATATTCATGTTATGTCCCAGGGCATTCTCCATTGCAACAATCCCCTCACGGGATGCAACATGTGCGAGCATCTTTTTCCCCACGATATCTCCAACAGCATATATTCCCTCTACCCCTGTTTCCATTCTTTGATTCACCTGAATGTCTGAGAGGCCAATTCTTTCCAGGCCAAGGCCCATTAAGTTTCTCTTTCGGCCTGCTGCAACAATAGCAATGTCTGCAGAGACTTCTTCGCCTCCTTCCAGTCGTGCGTATGCCCTGCCATCTTTTATTGCCAGGGAAGCAACCCTGGTTCCTATATACAGGATAACCTGTCTTTTTTTCAACTCCCGGCTGAAGGTTTGGGAGATTTCTTCATCCTCAAGGGGAAGAGGCTGCGGCATCATCTCCACCAGGGTAACCCGGCATCCAAGATTGGCGAATAGGCATGCGAACTCGCAGCCGATGGCGCCTGCTCCTATTATGAGGATACTCGATGGAACTTCCTTCATGTCAAATATCTGATCGCTGTTTAGAATGACCTTTCCATCGCATTCCATACCCGAAATTGATGAAGGTGAAGAGCCAGAGGCGATGATCGTCTTCTTTGCCTTTATCTCCTGGGGTTCCTTTCCCTCGTTTTCCACAAGCAGTTTGGTCCTTTCGAGAAACGATGCTTTCCCCTTCACCAGATGCACTTCCCAGCTCTTGAACAATGTTTCAATTCCCTTCGCCTGGACAGAGACTACCTTGTCTTTGCCTTCAGTCATCTTATGCCAATCAAGGTTTCCCTGAACGGCAACACCCATTTCCTTCAATCTTTTAGCACTGATAAGCCTGCCCACCGAGGCAATGAAGTATTTTGAGGGGATGCATCCCCTGTTCAGGCATGTTCCCCCAATGTCCTTCATTTCAATGCAGCACACGCGCGCCCCCATCTGTGCGCCATGAAGGGCAGCCACATATCCCCCTGGGCCGGAACCGATTACTGCAACATCGTAGACCATAAGGTTAGTTTATGTAATAGATGTTAAATCTTGTCAAGTATATTCTATTTGTCCAGGTCTTCGAGGCTTGTCTCAAGCGCCTCAAAAGATTCATCAAATGAAGGAGGTTCAGGGAGAGGTGCAGAAGCAGAAGATATGGATGGAAGGGGGGAAGAAGGAGGCGGCGCACTCTGGGGGGCCGCAGAATAGGCTGCTTCCAATTCCTTCCTCAATCTTTCAGCGTCCTCATAGATACGAAGGGAGTGCTGATAGTATTCGTCCCTTTGCCTGACAGCCTCTTCAAGGCTTTTTTCCAGAGCCCTTATCCTTTCATTGAGGGGACCCATTTCGAGGAGGCCCCCCTCCATGGTCAGCACCTGTTCCTTGAGGGCCCTGATCTCTTCGGCCAACATGTCTTTTTCGGTCGTCAGGTCTTGCTCTTTTTTTGCGAGGGATTCTTTCAGCGATGCAAGTTCTTCTTCTTTTTTAGAAAGTTCCTCTTTCATGTAGGCCATATCTTTCTCCCTGGCGTCCGCAATCTGGAGCAAAGAATCTTCCTTTTCCTTCAATGTTTCCTTAAGAATAGAAAATTCTGTTTGGAGAGCCTTGTGATCCTGATCAAGGGCCTCTTTCTCTATGGATAACGCTTCCTGGGAATCTGTGAGGGCAAGAATATTATTTTCCTGATTGGAGATCTTTTCCTCAAGGGAGGACAGTTTTTGTGTCAGGGCGCCTTTTTCCCTCTCAAAGTCAGCGTTCATCTGTTCGAGGTTTTTCTGATGTTGTTCAACGAGGCTTTCGCACTGCAGGCGGAACTCGTTCCTTTCTTTAATGGCTGCATCGATTTTCTCCTGGAGCTCCTGTAAATGTTTGGAATTTTCAAGGGCCTCTTCTTCCAGGATGAGGATTCTGGAGGTCAGCGCCTCGCCCGCTTCTACTTCCTCTTCCATGTTGTGGATTTTTTCAAGGAGAGCGGAGAGTTTATTTTCCATTTCCATGTGGAGGGATGCATGTTCTTCTCTTTCTACGGAGAGCGTCTCATCCAGGTTTTTATAGCGCGAGAGGGCGTCTTTAAGGGCTTTCTCTTTTTCTTTTATCTCCTCATCCATAGCAATGATCTTGACCTCCATATCCTCTACAACATGGTCCCCTTGCTGAAGGTATTCGATCTTATGTCTGGCGGCCTCCAATTCTTCATTATTTCGTTCATTAAGACCCTGGGCCTCTTTAAGGCTCTCGAGGAGTGTTTCGCTCTCTTTTTTTAGATTGTTTATTTCCTCAAGATATTTTTCCCTTAGATGTTCGAGCTCGTCGGATATCTTCTTATGTCTGACCTTGAATTCGTCCCTTTCCTGTTTGGCTTCTTCAAGATTCCTGTTTGTTTCACGGATCTTTTCATTAAGACGCGTTTTTGTCTCGGAGAGCTTTTCCTCCAGCTCCTTACCCCTGGCCCTCTCCTGCGAAAGTTTGGACTCCAGTTCTGATTTCTCCCTGGCTAATGAAAGGGCCTCCTCCCTGACTTTTTTTAATTCCTTTTGTATCTCTTCGGATACTGCCGTCCTGGGAGGTGCCTTTTTCTTAATTTTGGTCTGGGAATCCAGGCGGACTTCGTCGGGTTCTTTTTCTACCTCGACATCTATCTCAACTTCAGGCTTCTCCACTGTTTCTTCAAGGAGATTTTGGATCTTTAAGGAAAGCTCTTCGTTGTCAAAAGGTTTGAGGAGATATTTATCAGCGCGGCTTTTGAGGTTGCTGTGTTTTTCAAAATCTTCAGGCGTGGCCTCGGAGGAGGTAAGGATCAAAGGGATATTTTTTAGATTCGGGTGGGTCTTAATCAACTTGCAGATAACATATCCATTCACATCGGGAAGTTCGACGGCAAGGATGATTAGATGTGGTGAAGCCTTTTCAATGATATCAACTGCGCCCTTCCCCTTGTATTGCTTTGTGACGATATAACCCTGTTTGGAGAGGTATTCGCTTACCCTGTCCTGCGTTTCTATGTCGCTGTCAATGCAAAGGATCTTTTTGGCCATTGGGATGTGTCTTAAACCCTTGCAGTGGTGATTCCCGTCTGGTTCTGATATTTACCTTTCTTGTCGGCGTATGACACGGAACACTCGTCATCGCTTTCAAAGAAGAGGATCTGGGCTATACCCTCATTGGCGTAGATCCTCGCAGGAAGCGGGGTTGTATTGGAAATCTCAAGTGTAATGTATCCCTCCCATTCGGGCTCCAGGGGAGTGACATTGGTGATGATTCCACAGCGCGCATATGAGCTTTTCCCTACGCAGAGAGTCATGATCCTCCTCGGTATCCTGAAGAATTCCACGCTCCGTCCCAGGACGAAGGAGTTCGGGGGTATAATGCAGGTACTTCCCTTGAAATTCACAAAAGATTTGGGATCGAAGTCCTTGGGATCCACAATGCATGTGTGAATATTGGTGAATATCTTGAATTCTTCTGCAGCCCGTATGTCGTAACCATATGATGACAGTCCGTAAGATATCACCCCCTGAGAGATCTGTGCTTCGACAAAGGGCTCGATCATCCTGGAATCAAGTGCCATTTTTTTGATCCACCTGTCCGATTTTATTGCCATGAATGTTGCTCGCTCCGCTCGCTTCGATTGATCACCATCCTGTGATAAACCTCCCTCTTCCCTCGACCCACCTTCGGTGGGTGCCCGTCTCCGCGGCAAGTGGGCCCTGCCACCCCCGCATCTCTACCATTAGTATTCTTCTTCGTATTCCGCGGTGAGCTTCTCTTTGTCTCCGATTATCTTGAGTATCAGCCTCAGCTCGCACTTGCAGTAGCCGCAGAATACAGTGTCTCCAGGTTTGTTATCCTCATCCAGAACCACCTCAGCATCACATACAGGACATTCAATGATCCTCATTGTTTAATTTTAACAAAGGAATTAAATATGGTCAATTCGGCCGATTATTTGCTCGCCTTCTGTGCAAGGGCTGATTGGAGATTTGCTCTGATTCCGGCGTTGGAAGGGTCAAGTCTAACGGCCCTCTTCAGATACCGGATGGCCTGCCTGGTTTTCCCCATGCCAAGCGAGAGAATCCCCATTTCGTTGAGCAGAAGGGCAAGCTCCCCTTTGTCAGCGCCAAAGAAGCGCTTTAACATCAGGGCTTCATTGTAGTGTGAGAGGGCATCCACAAACATCCCGGATATATGGTAGATCCTGGCCAGGGCCTCATGCGCCTCAGGAAGGTTTGGTTCCACCTCCAGTGCCTTCTTCAGATTGGCTATGGCCTCCTTTGAATTTCCATAGAGGATGCCAAGGGCATACCAAGCCTTGCACACATTAGGATTGGCCCTGAGGAGCCGCTCGAGCTCTTTCTGGACAGATGAGCGCACTGCAGGGTCATGTGAAAAGATCTCCTGGGAGGATAGTGTCGTTTCAGAATTTGTCGCAGTGTATTCGGAGGTCCGGATGAGGTTTGTGTATTTCTTCAGCCTTCGGACAAGCACCTCAGAGAAGTCATCCCAATAGACCAGAGCCCATTTATCCCTGGGGAAGAGACCCCTCATAATAAATTTTCCCCCCATTTCAGATTCAACAAGTGCGGCCTCGACCTTGTATAGCGAGAGAAATATTTCAAACGATGTGGGGTCTTGTATCGCCCTGAACAGGCGGGGGATGATCTTTTCATAGGAGATATGTCGTGTGTCCCAAAATATCTTTCTTTTTGGATATGTCATGTAGAGCAGGGCGCCCCCGTAGCTCTGCGAGTTGAAGATGTTTCCCTGGATCCCATTTTTCTCGATGAACTCTATGGCCTTTTCAGGGAAGAACTGTCTATGGATGCCAGGGCCGAGGAAATGGTAATAGTCTGTATTCCAGATATGGAGATAGATGGGAATGGGAAGAAGAAAGAGAAGGGTGAGCAGGGGAATCTTCAGGCGGTCCTTCAAGGATACCATTGAATTCGGGAGTTTGATTGCTCGGGGCAAGGCGAGGAAAGAGCTGATAAATGCAGGCGTTCCTGCGATGAATAATTCTGCCAGGAACCGCCTCATCAAAAGGGCAGGGATTCCAAATACAGGGAGGAGGAGAAAGAGCGACAGGTCGGTTTTCTTTATGTTTAAGATTATGCCTGCAGTGGAGATTCCGAGGAGAATGACGAGAAGGGCGAAAGGGAAGGCAGTGGCGGTGTCCAATGGATAGAGGGGGAGGAATTCAGAGATGATTGTCGCTCTCTGCGCTTCAACCCCAATGTGTGAGAAGAGAAAGGAGTAGATGTGGTAAGTACTGGGGTTTAGCAAAGACGCGAGGAATGTCAGGATGAAGAAGACAGATAATCTCAGAAGCAGCATTTGTTTCCCCGGAGAATATTCCTTTCTGCCCTTGATGGCGAGTTTCGCTGCCTCTCCCAGAAGGACTGTCCCGTAGAGGATGAGGCCAAAGACGCACCCTGGATGAAGGTTGGCCCAAAAGACCATGATTAGTGGGAGGGCCCACAGGTAACGAGCCGGTGAATCGTTGCGATTTTTTGCATCCCAGTATCGGACAATGATGATGAGAAATACGGATAGGAAGAGGTAGGTAAAGATCTGGGGTCTTTCATAGAATTTGAGCCGTGAGGCGGCGGCGATGCACAGGATGAGGGGAAAAGCTACAATAGGATGATTTCTGAAATTCATGAAAAGGAGAAGGTAGGTAAGCGCCAGGATTAAGGCCTTGAAACAGGTCAGCGCTTTGAGGCCGCCAAGGGAGTGAACAGCATAAAAAACCACCTGGCTTAGCCATTCTGTGTCCTCCCAGGGTTCTCCTTCCATGGTATAAGTAAAGGGATCCGTCCCTGGAATGGCAGCATTTTTAACGATAAGCTCCCCTGCCTTTATATGCCAGAAGGTGTCGGGTTCTATGATCTTTGTGATGCTTAAGGAGATCACGAAGATAAAGAGGGAGATGGGCAGCCCCCATTTCTCCAGGAGTGTGAAGGACTTCAATTCATAAAAATTTTAGCACTGGAGGCAGGCTATGTCCAATTACACGGGATAACAGGGAGCAACCGAGGAATAACAGATGGCTTAATATCACGAAAATCCCCAATGGGGTCAATCCTTAGCAAGCTCCGAGTCGAAGGGTTGACCTATGAAAAAGATACAGGGTATCCTTTAGGGACAGCGCTATGGCTACATCGGAAGATAATCTCCTGATCGTTGTCCCGACCTATAACGAAAAGGAGAACATAGAGCCTCTTGTTCAGGGTGTTTTCTCCAGCCTGACAAACCCTCATATCTTGTTCGTTGATGACGGCTCTCCTGATGGGACAGCAGATATGGTTGAGGAGACGATGAAGAAGAACCTGGGGATTCACCTTATCCGCCGCACGAGGAAGATGGGGTTGGGGACAGCGTATGTTCAGGGATTTTCATTTTTTCTGGAGAAGGGCTATGACCTTGTTTTTGAAATGGATGCCGATCTTTCACACGATCCTTGCGACCTGCCCAGGTTTGTCAAGGCATCCAAAGAGTTTGACCTTGTCATTGGTTCACGGTATATACCTGGCGGAGGGACACGAAACTGGGGAAGGGTGAGGAGGGCCGTCTCGGTCCTGGGGAATGCCTACTCCAGGACAATTCTCGGATGTCCTTTTTCTGACCTCACCAGTGGGTTCAGGTGTTATCGGAGAAGGGCCCTTGAGTCAATTGACCTCAAGGACATTCATTCGGAGGGATATGCCTTCCAGATAGAGATGGCCTACAGGATTTGGAAAAAGGGGCTTCGGATCGGAGAGATTCCTATTATATTCTCCGAGAGGAAGGGTGGGAGATCGAAGATGTCCCCGGGCATTTTTATTGAGGCAATTTTCGGCGTCTGGAGGATGAAATTGACGATTTAACGAGGAGGGAGACATGGAAGACTGTTTGTTCTGCAAGATTGCCAATAAAAAGATAGAGAGCGAAATCATTTATGAGGACGATAGGGCCATAGTTATTAAAGACATCCATCCTCAAGCCCCTGTTCATGACTTAATAATTTCAAAAAGGCACATTCCTTCACTTCTGGACCTGAAAGAGGAGGATAAGGACCTCCTATTTCATCTATTCACTGTTGTAAATTTAGTGGCCAGGAAGGAAGGGGTGGCAGACGAGGGATTCAGGATAGTGATCAACTGCGGCACGGCCGGCGGCCAGGTCGTTTTCCATCTTCATATCCATATCCTCGGCGGCCGCTTTATGCGCTGACCTGGTCTCAGTAAGGGTTGAGCCAGTGAAAGTAGTCAGGATTTCTTCCCTTGACAATGTCAAAGAAAACCTCCTGCAGTTCGGCAGTGATTTGCCCCCTTTTCCCTCTGCCTATCTTCCGGCCGTCAACCTCCCTGATAGGCGTGATCTCTGCAGCGGTTCCGGTGAAGAAAGCCTCATCTGCTATGTAAAGCTCGTCCCTTGTAAACCGTTCCTCTCTCATTTCCAAACCCCTGTCTCTGGCAATTGTCATGACTGAGTCCCTGGTGATCCCAGGGAGAACTGCTGTTAGGGGAGTGGTTTTTAAGACACCATTTTTGACAATAAAAATATTCTCCCCGCTCCCTTCAGCTATGTATCCCTCCGTGTCGAGAAGCAGGGCTTCATCATAACCTGTGGAGACAGCCTCTTTTTTAGCGAGGACGGAGTTAACATAATTACCGCAGATCTTTGCCCGCGACATCTCGGAATTTACATGTGGACGGATGCATGAGGCGATCTTGACCCTTATTCCGTTCTTAAGCCCCTTTTCTCCAAGATATGACCCCCATGGCCATACAGCTACAGCGGCCCTGATTGGATTGTTCCATGCAAACAGCCCCATTTCGCCGTCGCCAATGAATACAATAGGTCTGATGTAACCTTCCTTGAGATTGTTGGCTCGAAGAGTTTTCACGATGGCATCGGTCATGATTTTCCGTGTGAAGGGGATTTTAATGGTTGCGATATGAGCCGAGTCAAAGAGCCTATCAACATGCTCACGAAGCCTGAACACGGCAGAACCTCCATTGACCTGGCGGTAGCTGCGTATTCCTTCAAAGACCCCGACGCCGTAATGAAGGGTGTAAGTGAGGGCATGAACCGTTGCTTTCTTCCAGTCCACGAGCTTTCCATCAAGCCAGATCTTTTTCGTTTTTACCATTTTGCCTCCCTGATTATTTGAACAGTTTTCCGAAAATACCCTTGTCTTCCTTTCCCTCCCTCATGGCAATGAGGCGGATCTCCCTCAATGCTTCAACATGGTCCGGATTGCACTCGAGCGCCTTCTTATACGATTCCCTTGACTCGGCTTCCCTCCCCTCCCTTTTGTAAATCATTCCCAGAAAGTAGTGACCCTGTGCAAGACTGCCATTTATCGTCAATCCCTTGTTGATAAATTCCTTAGCCTTTGAGAAATCAGTTTGTCCTGCCGGGGTGAGCCTGAACAGGGTCCAACCATAATAGACATGGTATTCAGCTTCATTCGGTTTTAAGTCACATGCCCTGCGCAACTGCTCTTCTGCCCCCTTTATGTCGCCTTTCTTAAGGAGTGCTATCCCCTTCTGATAGGCAATTTCGGCATTGATTACATTCTGTGCCTCACGGGCGATATCCTCATCGGTTTTTCCGGTCCTGAGAAACTCCTCGTATTTTTTTCTTTCATCATTGTTGGTAAGAACTGCATGGGCCTGGGTTATCAGTGTGAATAGATCGTTGGCATAGCTGCGAATCTCCTCCGGTTTGTCGTAGTAATGGTCAGGATGATACTCTCTTGCAAGCTTATAGTAGGCTTTTTTGACATGATCTATTGGTGCTCCGGATGAAATGCCCAACATCTGAAAATAATTCTGCCCTCTAACAGTAGAGAGTTTCTCCTCGAGTTTGTTTTTCGTAGCGATATCATCAGGAGTAAGTCCTGGTTTTTTAAGAGCTTCCTCATGCACAGGATAAGGTTGGGGGGCAGGGGCTTCCTTCTTGATCTGCTGCACCAGCGAGGCCGGACAGACAAGCTCAAGGAGAATCAGGGCGTAGATAAGGCCGAGTGTGTCCTGAAGGCCCAACTTGCTCATCTCGAGGATATCCTTGACTGTCCTTTTTCCATCAATGAGATGAAAAACCTCCTCTTCTTCAGGCGTAAAGCCGAAGTCTTGAAGGCTGTAGATGGATTTTACTTCTGCCATTGGTTCTTCCATATAACCGGAGAGTTTTTCCATGAGCTCATCAAGGCCCACAGAAGACTTGACACCATGAAGCACAATATAGGGAGTGCTCAATTCAAAATGCTCTATCCCTTGTGGCAATTCCTTCAAGGACCTGAAAGAGTATGTCCCATCCTTCCATTGGAAGGAAGTTATAAGTTTATACTCCATTTGGGTTTGAAGGGCTTCCTCCAGAGAGACCTTCAGGGCGCCGAGTTCTTTGAGTATGGTCCCATGCGGTTTCTTTGTCTCCTGCATGATGCGAAGCGAAATATCGTAGGTATCCTGGGATAAAAGCCCTTTTTCAAGCAATACCCTCCCAAGGGTTTCGCTGAGTATGTTGGATTTGACATATACAGCCCTGCCTTTGAGAAAATAAATTTCCTTGATCATCTTGCCCTGGGTAAGGCGCAGTACACCGGTTCCCTTTGAAAGCGTGATCTTATGGAAGAAGCTGGGCAGTGAGATATCGCTGAGATTCCCGCTGGGCTGCATAGGACATTAGAAGTATAAACCTATTTTATTATGGATTCAACGAGACTTTTCAGGGATTGTTCAAATGGCGGCATAGATACCCCTCTATCGGTAATAATCGCTTTAATATAGTCGTGTGGGGTTATATCAAATGCTGGATTATAAACATTTATATTTCGGGGTGCTATGGGGCGGCCTCCAATTTGTGTGACTTCCTTAGGGTCTCTTTGCTCAATGGGTATCTCTTTGCCGTTTTTCAGGGAAAGATCAACTGTGGAGATAGGGGCGGCAACATAGAAAGGGATTCTGTTCTCATGAGCAAGGACAGCAATGGTATAGGTTCCGATCTTGTTTGCAACATCTCCATTCCTGGCGATCCTGTCTGCCCCGACAATTGTCATATCAATGCCGCCATTTTTCATTAGTGCACCGGCCATGTTGTCGGTTATTAGTGTGACAGGAATCCCGTCTTTTTTAAGCTCCCATGCCGTAAGCCTTGCACCTTGCAGCAAAGGTCTTGTTTCGCATGCAAGAACATGGATTTTCATCCCTTTTTCC
>Ga0315308_1002178_pt1 | contig 11139 bp, 10 predicted proteins | sample TDP3_MG_FD_203078 | JGI IMG/M metagenome (GOLD analysis project Ga0315308, IMG submission 203078) | Freshwater sediment microbial communities from Lake Towuti, South Sulawesi, Indonesia - TDP3 | ecosystem: Environmental > Aquatic > Freshwater > Lake > Sediment | place: Indonesia: South Sulawesi...
AGTAGGGTAGGCGGCCTCAATGACCTTAAGGCATCTTTGAGGAGAAACGACGAAAAAGCGAAGGAACTGGCTACGAAGTTGGCCCATGAGCATCTAAAGTCGAAGATGGATTCATGGAAGGAGATTGTACCGGAATATGAACCGATCATAAACCTCTTGATGCGGGGAGATGGCGACAAAGCCGTCGTTTGCCTCATAGGGTATAACTTCCAGGCTGACAAGGTCGTTAAGAATGGCCAGAAGGATTTCAAGTGGTTGGGTAAAGTAGTCGGTTATAGCGTTGATGACATAAAAAAGGCCACTCTCATCGAGATCGAGGAAGAGGAAGACGCCTATGTCGTCGAACTTGGAGCAGTTGGCTGAATCCGTATAACTTAAATTTGGCCTCATTGCCCTTCTCTCGACCTGGATTGCATGTAAAATCCGAATTGAAGATTGGCTCCATTGTCATCGATTGTATCAACTTCGATAAGATGTTGGCGTTCTGGAAGGAGGCACTTCATTATGTTCCCAGAGAGCCGGCGCAGGGTGGTTGGGTGGTCCTTCGGGATCCCGAAGGGAGAGGCCCGAATATATCCTTGAATAAGGTATCGAAAAGGCTCATGGGCAGAAACTGGTTGCATTTTGACCTCTATACGAACGACCGAGGTGGTGAGGTGAAGCGGTTGCTCAAGATAGGAGCTGCACGCCATCCCCAGACCTATGACCCCGATGACGATTTCAGAGTCCTTGAGGACCCCGATGGCAACCTCTTCTGCGTTGTCGACAAAAGCCAGCAATGACATTCGGAGGTTCAGGAGTAGTTAATTGATAACGCCCCTTAATCTTAAGGACGTCATACCTATCACTAAGACTATCACATCTTCTCCAGTTTGAAGATCACGGGCCTGTAGCCATCCGTGCAACATGCGACCGTCATGCCATCCTTCGAGCCCGAGAAATTTCCACCGTGAATCAGAACCTGCACATACTTCTCTATGTCGGCCCACGCCCAACTGCAGAACCCCTGTGGCATGAATAGGCTGTCGACTACAAACTCCTGACCGTCCTTGAACATCGAGCATGGTTCCCAGTAACCGTTAGCGCATTCGTCCACCGCATCTTTATTGAACGTCCTTTTCAAGACGGTTATTTTGATCTTGGAATAGGGCATCGGACTTCCAGGTTCTCCCGTGAAAAAGCTGCGTATTTAGTGTTGCGGATGACGTTATTGTTTTTGGCTCTTCATCTACGGAGGGTGCTATGAGGGACGTGATTGGCAGTACCTACGAACACTTGCCCTCCGACAGCCTAGAAACCGGCAAAGTTTAAAGCTCCCAAGTCAATCGCGTGAGCAAGCCTCGGTGGCCCAGCCTCAAGAAGGGGGCAACCTGGTAGGGCAGCAGCCTTGTATCCGGCTGTTGGACAGCTGCAAATCAGGGGTCCGAAATCAAGGGATTCCCCTCCGAGGCTTTCCTCGTTTCCGATCGACTCGCTTGTTTTTATGCTTCGATTGGCTGAATTGCAGGATTCATGGCACAGAGATGCCATAGCTTGATGCTCACTTTCGATTATTTCTATGTACTATCTTCCCAACGCTGAGGCCATAACCATCATCTGTATTGATTAATGCGTATTGAACCGTCATGCGAATTCGACAAGGTCGTTAGGTATCACAAAAGGATTAAATGCGTATCAATATATTTGCAATTGGGATTTCAAGATGAGGGGGAATAAATGGATAGTAGGTGATTAACGCATTGGGAACGCCGGATATGAATTCAATAAAATATTGCCCAATATGTGGCTCTGTTTTGAGCCAGGATGGCAAATGCCCAAGATGCGATGCCAGAGAGGTGAAGCTAACGAGGCGAAAAGCAGAGGTAATGGGGATGGGTGAAGTGGCGATAAAGGACGTGGAGGTACAGAATATTGCGCTTAGGGCTAGGATAAGGGAGCTTGAGTCCGCGATCAGGGGCTTACGCGAATTGATCGGACACATTCAGTCAGATGCGGAAAGGGCACAAAAAGAGTCAGAAGTACGGAGAGTGAGCCGCGTGTCGTTCACCAAAGCCATGATCTCATTCACATTTGCGGGCTTACTCATTGGGAGCCTTTTCGGATATTTAGGCGCATATCTGATCTATCGATCAAAGGCAGACGATTACGAGAGACAGATCGCCGCATTGAGATCTGAGATCTCCCTGCTTAATTCGAGCCTGAACGATGCAAATGCCATCATCTCCACACTGGAGGCTCAAGTGAGGGAGCTGCGTGCAAACCTCTTCAAAGTTGCACCGAACGAAAGCCTGGTTGTGGGGCAGTTCGAGAGGAAGTCGGACGGGTCGTACGTCGCCGACATCTCAGACACATATGGGGGAAGCGTATCAAACATAACGGTGAAAACCTCTTACATGCCGGGATGGACGCCCCTCGCGATCTCGATGCGGCACGCAAATGGAACAGGGATCAAGTCGATCGTGGCGAAGATATGTGGTGAGGGCTTCATGCCCGTCTACCCGGAATACGTAGACGACGTGCCTATGTCCTCCTCGTCCTCACGTTTTTATGAGGTCCCCCAAGGCTCGGTACTCGATATCGAATTCGCTGACGGGGAGCCTTTGGAAGGGGATGCCAACTTCATCCTCATCCTCTCGCCGAGCCCAACTCAATTAGAATTCCTCTTGGAGCTCAACATCACCCTTATCAACTACATGAGGCCGACGATACAAAAGGCTCAAGTGTCCAACTCCTTCCCATTGCGCGAGGCGGAAGGCATGGCCGTCTTCTTCGTATCGCCGGATGGCAACGACAACTGGTCTGGGAGATCGGCTGAGCCGAACGAAGTGATGCCCGATGGCCCCTTTGCGACCTTGGAACGAGCCCGAGACGCCATCAGGGCTCTAAGGCGAGATGGGCTCATACCAAGGGGAGGCGTAACCGTCTATCTGCGAGGCGGCATTCACCTCCGAGAGGCGCCTTTCACGCTCACTGCGGAGGACGGCGGCACGGAGGCGTCGCCGATCGTCTATTGTCCCTACGATGGCGGGGAAGTGCGGCTTGTAGGAGGGAAGCAGGTCAATGGCTTCGAGGAGGTCACCGATCCGGCAGTGCTCGCCAGGCTCGATCCGAGGGCCCGCGGCCACGTTCTGCAGGCGGACCTGAGGTCACAGGGGATAACGGACTATGGTGACCTCCAGCGACGTGGCTTCGGATGCCCGATCCTCCCATCGGCACTCGAACTGTTCTTCCAGGATGAGCCGATGCAGTTGGCTCGCTGGCCGAATGATAACTGGACGAAGATCGTCGCGGTGCCGAATGGACAGAATGGAGGCGCATTCGTCTATGAAGGTGATCGGCCCGCCAGGTGGAAGGACGTGGAGGACGTGTGGGTTCACGGCTATTGGACTTATGACTGGGCGGATTCGTATGAGAAGATTAAGGCCATAGATCTCAACAACCACGAGGTCACCACCTACGAGCCCCATGGGGTATATGGCTACACAGTCAGCCAGCGCTATTATTTCCTGAACGTGCTGGAGGAACTCGATGATGCTGGCGAATGGTACCTCGATCGGAAGGCAGGCATACTGTACTTCTGGCCTCCGGCCCCCGCTGCGGATGGGAAGGCATTCGTGTCGACGCTGGAGGGGCCCATCGTATCGATGCAGAATGTCTCTTACGTCAGCCTTCGCGGACTGACCTTCGAGTGCACACGCGGTTCCGCGGTAGTCATCGTTGGCGGATCGCATGATCTGATCTTCGGTTGCACCTTTAGGAACATAGGGGACGTGGCGGTCTGCATCGGCGCGGGTTTAGAGGATGCCTATAACGAACTCTACAGGAATACGGCTTGGAATCGCGTCGGTGGATATGATAACGGCGTGGTAGGTTGCACCATCTACGAGACCGGCGAAGGCGGCGTCATCCTGGGCGGGGGAGACCGGAAGGGGCTAGTGCCAGCTCACAACTTCGCCGTCAACGACATCATCCACGATTACCAACGCATCTCCAGGACCTACCGTCCGGCCATCGCGATCGACGGCGTTGGCAACCGCATCGCACACAATCTCATCTATAATTCGCCGCACAGCGCCATCATCCTGCATGGCAACGATCACCTGATAGAGCTCAATGAAATCCACAACGTGTGCATGGAGACCAATGACGCCGGCGCATTCTACATGGGCCGTGACTTCACGGAGCGGGGCAATGTCGTTCGTTACAATTACTTCCACGATCTCGGCAACGCCAGCATGGTGCAGGCCGTCTACCTGGACGACTGCTCCAGCGGCACGACGGTCTTCGGCAACCTCTTCTGCAGGGCTGGGCGCGCGGTCCAGATCGGCGGAGGGCGCGATAATACAATAGAGAACAACATCTTCGTCGACTGCAATCCAGCGGTACAGGTCGACGCCCGTGGCCTTACCTGGGCGAAGTTCTGGTTCGATGGGAGTGACAACACGCTGATTGATCGCTTGAGGGCGATGGATTACGATAAGCCCCCCTATAGCGTCCACTATCCCGAGCTGGCGAGGATCCTCGAGGATGAGCCCGCTGTGCCAAAGGGGAACAGGATAGTGCGCAACATCTGCGCCGGAGGTCAATGGCTCGAGTTGCTCGATGGGCTGACCGATGAGGACGTCGACATAAAGGACAACCTCGTAGATGGCCACCAGGGGTTTGTATCGCCAGACGAAGACGATTACCAGCTGAGGGAGGATTCGCCCGCCTATAAGCTAGGCTTCAGGCGGATCCCGATCGAGGACATCGGCCTCTATCTGAAAGCCATGCCCGATGGAACGATGCCACAGCGATACCCACCCGGATAGCGGCTGTAAACAGTTTCATTCGTTCATCTACATGTGCGATCGAACCATCGGGAAAATCCACACTCGTCACTAATCAATCCAAGTGATGACCTAGGGGAATTAGCATGGCTCCGAGATTACGTAAGTTAAGTTCAAATATATGTTGAGGCCCTCCCACATTATAGAGGTCTGAATTGTGTTAGATGGGGCCAGAAGGTTCTTCCCCAAGCTGAAGGTCGGACCTGGGCTATACAGCTATAGGGGCAGGGGAAAGTACAAAGGGCTATCGCTTCAGCTCAGGGTCGAACCCGATGGCGAGGGCGTGCTCGCGATTAATGCCAACACGGTGCTGTTCATGAATGAAACCGCCACGGCGCATGCTTACCTCTTCATCAAAGGCCTTACGGTGGAGGATGCCGTCAAGGCCATCAGGGGCATGTATAAGGTGTCGAAGGGAGACGCCAGAAAGGATCACGAGCAGTTCCTATACACCGTCAATACCCTCGCCAAGACCGAGAAGGTTTGTCCCATATCGTATCTGGGAATCGAGCGCATAGATCCTTTCAGCAGAAGTCATACAGCGCCCATAAGGATGGACCTGGCATTGACGTTCAGGTGCCAGAATGACTGCCTACACTGCTATGCCGGCGGGCCACGGGAAACACCGGAGCTTTCGACGTCCGACTGGATCAGGGCGATGCAGAAGATCAAAGACGCTGCCATATTCGTGGTGACCTTCACCGGAGGTGAGCCGACGCTCAGGGACGACCTCGCGGAACTGATCAGGTACACGCAGGAGAATGGCCTCGTCTCTGGCCTCGTGACCAACGGCAGGAGGTTGTCCGATAAGGGATATGTCCAGGCCCTTTCAGACGCTGGCCTCGACTTCGTGCAGATCACGCTCGAATCGCATCTCCCAGAGGTACACGACAAGATGACCTGCAAGGCCGGGAGCTGGGCCCAGACGGTTCAGGGGATCAAAAACGCGCTCTCCTCTCAGATATACGTATCCACGAATACGACCCTGACGACCTTAAATGTCGACCATGCCCTGCAGACCCTGGAGTTCGTAAGGGAGCTCGGCGTGAAGGACTTCTCCTGTAACAGCCTGATCCACAGCGGCAGGGGGATATCCTCGAGCGGATCGCTGGCCTTGCCCATAGAGAAGGTTAAATCGACTCTATCGGCTCTAAAGGAACGATCCGAGGAACTTGGCATGAATTTCACGTGGTTCACCCCCACGAGATACTGTGAGCTGAATCCGGTCAACATGGGCCTTGGCATCAAATCGTGTAGCGCTGCCCTCCTCAACATGTGCATTGGCCCCAACGGCGATGTTTACCCGTGCCAGAGCTACTTCAAACCTGTGGGGAACATCCTGCGCGATAGTTGGGAGGATATTTGGAACAATCCCCTGTGTGTGGAGTTGAGGGGTAGGAAATATGCGCCGGAGGAATGCAAAGGCTGTTCGGATCTACGGATATGCGGTGCCGGTTGCCCACTGGAACTGGCCGATGGCCCATATGCGTGTCAGGAGGGGGCAGTGAGATGAGGGCTCAGACGGTCATCCTGGTCCTCTCGGGCGTCGCGCTCATCTTCCTTGGCGTCATATTTCTAATAGCATCGGTCTACGAGACCACCAGGTTGATAACCGGTGCTTTCCTCTCCATCGCCGGATTCCTGCTCCTATATTTCGCCAGCAGGACCACGGGCACCGGCGAACCGACCAAGAGATACGTAGTCGAGCTTCCGTCTCAAGTGGTGGTCCAGTCTATGAAATGCCCGCGCTGCGGGGCTCAAATCAGAGCCGAGGATGTCATAGTTGAAGCCGGCATAACTCGCGTGAAGTGCAGCTACTGCGGGAGCGTCTCGCAGATATCAGAGGAACCCAAATGGTGAGCAGACGGGACCTGACGGCCATCTCGGTGCTGTTGTTCCTCCTTCCGATTTCACTCGCATCATTTGTGGGTTCGTACGCGCAGGCCCTAACCTATCGGGTTGACAAGGAGTACGCGAAGATCTGGATCAACCAAGATGGGACGATCGATTTGCAATACGATATCAAGGTCACATGTCTCTCGGGCAGCGTAGGTGGATTCTACATCGGCATGCCCAACGGCGACTTCAAGATAGGGAGTGCGGAGGACATAGGCGGATCGAACCTTAATGTGGAAGATGCGAGCAGCGGTGACAACTACAGGGTCGATGTGACGCTCGCGAGGCGGATAGGTAGCGGCGAGTCCGCCGAGTTCATCCTCTTGACCAATGTCGCGAGCATGGTCTTCAAGGATGACCAAAACCCAGGCAACTATGGCCTGCAGTTCACGGCTAGTTGGTTCGACGACGCGCAGGTCCTCGACCTCAGGGTGCTCATAGTCCTCCCACCGGGGGCCGAGCCAGACAATGTGAAGAATACACCGGACTGGAGCTCACCGCCGACCCATGACCCGAATGAAGATGGCCGCCTGACGATGTATTGGGAGAGACACTCCCTTGTGGAAGGGGAGAGGTTCACCGTGGGCGTCTCCTTCCCCTCATCCCTGATGCCGAGCTACAAGCCGGAGGGGGGGTTGAGTTTATCGACGATATTGATCATCTCCGGGCTGGGGATCATCGCACTCGTCGTCGGCCTCGCGGTCGTGAGAAATGTTCGGCGCGGGACATACGTACGCCCCAACATGAAGATAGAGTCTATGGGCGTCAAGGCGGGATTGTCCGCCGTCGAGGCGGCTCAGCTCATAGGCCTGAAGCCGCAGAAGGTCCTGATAGCGACCCTCTATGGCCTGCTGCTCAAGAAGGCGGTATCGGTGGAGGGCATCGAACCTCACATCACGCTCAGGGCCTCTGTGAACCTTCCGGAACTCAGGTATTATGAGACGGACTTCATCCACGCGATAAGGCCAGATGGCAGCTTGGATGAAGGGAAACTTGCCAACATGTTGATGAACCTGAGGGATACGGTGGATAACAAGCTCAAAGGCTACTACAGGGAGGATACGGTCAATTACTACAAGGACATCGTGGACAAGGCCTGGAAACAGGTCGAGGCAGCTCAGACCCCCGAGTTGGCCTCCAGCCTCTTCAACGATGACCTCCAATGGCTAATACTCGACGATAAATGCGCCGATAGGACCCGGGACAAGTTCGACCAGATGGTCTTCATCCCCAACATCGAATGGTGGTGGTGGTGGGACTTCAACACGAGATATCTGCCCCACCCGCCTTCGCCCACCGACATGGCCTCGGGCAGGACGAGCATGCCCGGCGCCGATTTCGCTAACTCCATCGCAACGGCACTGGAGACGGGATCCTCGAAGGTAGTGTCGAACATCGAGGAATTGGCGAAGCGCATCCTGCCCCCGCCGCCACAGGAACCGAAGTCCAGAGAGCCGGTGCATCATGGGTCCAATTGCGTTTGCGCGTGTCACGCTTGCGCATGCGCATGTGCGTGTGTGAGCTGTGCATGCGCCTGCGCATCCGGGGGGGCACACTGAGCCTCTCGATCGGGCAGCACAATGTTTAATATCGGTAGGCCTCTGTGTGAAAGCGGTGGCACCCGACGACCGTCGATCAATTCATGAGCCTGCTGAACATCGCGATGGAGGTCCTGATCGTCATAATACTCGCGGTTGGAGCCTTCGAGTTAATCACGCGCCGGAGGAAGCAGGAGTAGGGGCCTTCTACACGCCCTTGCCGAAATGCGCGGTGCATTGGGGCCTATATACCGTGGATACGTATTAGTGGCGATGGAGAATTGGGACGTATTACGTCTAGGGCCCTCTGCCTTCGTTCCCTCTGCTTAAACATTATTATCAGCCCTGAGCGTGCATTTGCCAACAGAGGTTGAGAGAACAGGGCATGGCCGAATCCCCAGTGGACAGGTATTTGGAGCTCATCCTTCGACAACGGAGCGATTTGGGGAGGGAGAAGATCCTAAGCCTGATAGAGGAGAAGAAGAGGAAGGCGACGGTCAGCGAAAAATACCGCGGGGTATGGGCCACCCTGATGGTCGCCCACGAGCTTGGGGTCAAGTTCGAACAGGATGTCTCGAATTCGGATCTGCGCATATCCGAGCTCACACCTGGAATGAGCAGCGTAACAGTCAAGGCCAGGATCATCTCGATATTTCCGCCAAAGGAATTCGAGAGCGAGGGGAGGCTCGGCGGGAGGTTCGTGAAGCTGTTGATAGGGGATCGGGGAGGGTGGGTTCCGCTCATGGTGTGGAGGGATAAGGTTGACCTATTGGAGTCGCAAGCCCTCAAGCCGAACGACCTCATTAGGGTTAGGAAGGCGTATTGCAAAGAGGGGAGGCTCGGGAGGGCCGAGTTGCACATCGGTCAATCCGGGGCCGTAGTAAGGCTTGGCGAAGGCGAGGGGGAGGATATCCCAGCACGAGAGGAATTTTACACGAAGCCCAGTCAGCTTACGAATGATCTCCAGGTGATCAACGTCATGGGATCGATCGTCGGGGTGTCGCCCATAACGGAGTTTCGACGATTTGATGGCTCAAATGGGAAGGTCAGGAGGATCATCCTGGGCGATGAGAGGGGAAACGTAACCGGATCTCTGTGGAATGAGCACGCCGACGAGATATCGGAGGGCGACGTGGGGAGGGTGCTCTACGTGACGCTGGCCAGGACAAGGCAGGGGAGGTTGGGGGACATGGAGTTCGTAGTCGACAGGGCCAGCCAAGTTGAGGTTGGGGAACGGGGCCTCGAGGGCGCTGAGAACTTCACGCCGATCGCGGAGCTCGGAAAAAGTGAGGGGGTGGTGAATTTATACGCCAGGGTCTCGAGGGCCTTTCCCCCCAAGACAGTCAGGATAGCTGGACTCGGCGATAGGAGGGCGAGGGAGGTGTTGCTCTACGACAATACCGGCTATACGACGCTTACGATCTGGGGGGAGAGGGAATTCCCGTCGCTCGCCGAGGGAGCGCACGTCGTGATCAGGAACGCGAAGATCAGGAATACGGAGCAGGGGACTTCGTTGGCCATCGGCGCCCTTGGGAACATAGGTCCGGCACACGACGACATGCCCCCGATCGAGGAGCCCAGGGCCTCCGTCCAAAAATTGGGCGAACTGAAGGCTGGGATGCGGAACGCGATGGTTGAGGGGCTCATATCGCAGCCGGTCGAGGTTGGGGAGGTTACGACCTCATCGGGCGAGAACGTCTCGAGGGCCGTGACCTCGCTGGCGGACGACACGGGTGAAGTCCAAGTCGTGGCCTGGAGGGATGCGGTTGGGAAGGTCTCGAATTTACATCCGGGATCTGTTGTGCGCCTCAGATGGGTGACGATCCGCACGAACCCCTTCGACGGAAAGGTGGGAGTCGTCCTTACGAGCAACACCGAAGTCGAGGAAGTCCAGAGATAGGGCGCTACTTCTTATATCCGATCTTCCTCAGAAAGGCCCTCCTCTCCTCCCTCTGGCCTTCGTCCTCGATCCCTTTGGGCTTGGAGCCATCGACGACGCCGACTATGCCCCTCCCCCGATCCGTCTCGGCCACCAGGACCTCGACGGGATTGGCGGTGGCGCAGAAGATCGAACAGACCTCTGAAACCCCCTTGATGGCGTTCAGGACGTTGATGGGATAGGCTTCCCTCAGGAATATCAGGAAGCAGTGGCCAGCTCCGATCTCGAACGCGGCCTTCGCGGCCGATTCAGTGAGGGCCTCATCGTTGCCCTCGACCCTGACCAGACATGGGCCCGAGCTCTCGCAAAATGCGATTCCGAATTTCATCCCCGGGACGGACGACACCAATGCCTCATGCAGGTCCTCTGCGGTCTTGATGAAATGGGCCTGCCCGAGAATCAAATTAGCTCCCTCCGGCGCCTTGACCTTGATCGATGATATTTCCATGGTTGGGACTCCGGCGCTCCAGTTGATAGATGTTGCTGACGCGAATTGTCCCCCTCGCCCCTGACACCGCAGTGCTTATTTCCTCTGGCCCTTAACTGATATGACGTCGATGCAGGGCAATGGACCCGCAGCTTAACGTGATAAAGATCGGCAGGAAGGAGATTTGGGCCTACGTGACAGCCTGCATCACGAGCTTCAATTCCGGCTCCAAGGAGCTGACGATAAGGGCCCGAGGGCAGGCCATAACGAGGGCGATCGATGTGGTGAACTCCCTGCAGAGGTCATTCCTCAAGAAGATCGACATCGTGGGCGTCAAGATATCCTCAGATGAATTCAATGATGGCAGTAGGACGACGTGGAAGTCGACGATAGAGATCAAGATAGCGCTCGTATAGTATAGTCAGGAACTAGATCATGATCGCGATGAGATAGGATAGGATCGCGGCGATGGTGAGGGATGCGACCAGACGCCTCTTCAACATGGAAAAT
>Ga0315308_1002179_pt1 | contig 11138 bp, 13 predicted proteins | sample TDP3_MG_FD_203078 | JGI IMG/M metagenome (GOLD analysis project Ga0315308, IMG submission 203078) | Freshwater sediment microbial communities from Lake Towuti, South Sulawesi, Indonesia - TDP3 | ecosystem: Environmental > Aquatic > Freshwater > Lake > Sediment | place: Indonesia: South Sulawesi...
ACAAGCCGAGTGTCTTGATGGCTTCGGCTACTCTGCTGACGCCCAGTATCAGCGCTGCAGTGCGCATGTCCGTTTCGCGCTTCTTAAAAATGTCATAGACATCATAGAAGGCCTTCACCATCATTGCTTCTAGTTTTTTGTTCGCTTCCTGCTCGCTCCAACGCTCGCGCGTGAGGTTTTGAACCCACTCGAAGTAACTCGAAGTGACTCCACCAGAATTGTCCAAAATGTCAGGTATGACAAACACTCCTTTCTCGTTGAGCACTGTGTCGGCTTCAGGCGTAGTCGGACCGTTGGCAGCCTCAGCCACAATTTTGGCCTTGATTTTATCTGCGTTTTCCTTAGTGATTTGATTTTCTAGAGCAGCTGGAACTAAAATGGCGCAGGGTAACTCTAAAAGTTCTTCGTTTGTTACCTGTTTGGTTTCAAGATAACCTATAACTGAACCGGTTTTGTTTTTATGCTCAAAAACCTTTAAGGGATCAACGCCTTTAGGGTCGTAGATTCCGCCTATAGAATCGCTTACTGCCAAGATTCGATGACCATTTTCATGCAGTATCCGTGCAGCGTTCCAGCCTACACTCCCGAACCCTTGAATTGCCACCGTGCTGTCTTTGGCCTTCATTTTCATGTGTTCCATAGCTTCTCGAATGCAGAAAGCAACCCCTCTAGAGGTGGCTTCCTCCCTCTGTTTAAACCCACCTAAAATTACGGGTTTGCCCGTCACCGACTCAGGCACACTATAGCCCTTAAAAAGGCTGTACGTGTCCATAATCCACGCCATCGTCTGCTCATTAGTGTAAACATCTGGGGCCGGAACATCTCGATACGGACCAATCAAATCTAAAATCATAGTTGCGTATCGACGAGTTAAGCGTTCTAACTCACTGGACGACATTTCTTTCGGTTTGCAGCACACGCCACCTTTTGCACCGCCGTACGGTATGTCAACAACTGCACATTTCCAAGTCATCAACATGGCCAGCGCTGTTATTTCGTCCAATGTTACGTCTGGATGATACCTGACACCACCCTTAAATGGTCCACGTGCGTCATTGTGCTGCACTCTACACCCCAGAAACACCTCCACTTTTCCATTGTCCATCTTGACTGGGAGAGAAACTATCAACGCTCTTTTGGGATGTTTGAGCACCTCATGAACTCCAGAGTCAAGATTCAAATGCTCCGCTGCTATACCTAATTGATGAAGAGCCACATCCAGAGGGTTCGGTTTAGCCGGGTTCATATTACAATCTCACCAATGTTTTGTTAAGTAAAAAGCACAGATAAAGCATTAGTCTTCTGTAGTTGTCTGCTTTTTGGACAAAATTGGCATAAACTCTGCGAAAATGATGAGAACAATTAAAAAGATTATGAAGAGCATGCCTAACGGAGTGCGAATAAACAATGGCACGTTGCCGATCCATGGCACCACGCCCACAACCTTACCCACCAAGAGGTTGCTGGAGACCATTCCGTTCAATGTGTCAGGAGGTGTGTTTCCCCAGTAATCTGGCGAATAGTTGTTGTCACCTTTAGTCTGGAAATACCATGTGCCGCTATTTTCAACCTTACCTACTACTCGATGCACAATGAGTTCATCTCCTGTCTGAAACAGAAAGCCTCCGCCCCTAGGATAGTGTGGTCTGTGAAAAACGATCATAGTACCATTAGGTCTTGGAGCAGCGTTAATTTCGTTAGCGTCCGGGACTCCTTGAACCACAATTAGGTCACCGATGTTTAAGGTAGGTATCATGCTCCCGGAAGCAACAGCCAAAAGAGGATATTCAGTTCTAAACGCCGCCTTCAAGCCAAACCCGAAGGCGAGGACACCGCCCAAAAGGATTATTCCCAAGATTGCAGTCTGGACGTAATCATTCCTCAACGCCTTTGACAATTTCGCTCTCGCCAATTTTTCCGTCAACTGCCTTTTTAATCTTCTATGCTGCGGTTCATTGCTCCAGAGAAAATGCAATCGTGCCGTTAAAAACTTACCGCTACATCTCTTTGAGCACGTGTCTCTGAAAAGACCCGAAGATATTGATTATCTGGTTTACGTGTTGTTTTGGCTCAGTCCGTTACGTGCACAACAACTTCAAGTTATCGGTAGAGAAATCTAATGAAAGAGTTTATGGGTCAAGGGAGTATCTATGGATGCTGGACAATCAAAGGTGTTGTTTGGAAAAATAAAGAGGGAAATGGCTGGATAATAGTTAAACTTTGGTTTTGTTGCGGGCTTTTTCTGCATGCTTTTCTCTTTGAGCTCCCTTTTTTTCTGGCGTTCTAAACCTTGCGTTTGCTCAAGACAACTCGGAATGGTTTATGGCATTTTGGACAGTCAAAAAGTCCGATTTCTAGCTGCATCTTCTTTCCTGATTTGTCCGGCCGACCAGCCATTGTCCATTTTTTCTTCGGGGAGCTAACTTCAGTCCCACATTTCGGGCATTTAGCCATAATGTTTCCTCCATCATGACCATCAGTGATTAATGTTCAATGAATAAAAGATTTATGGTATGTTGAAAACAATGGAAAAGCCCATCATATATATGTAGAGGGTCAACATGGGTCATAATTGAAAGGGAGGTTGCTTTTCAATGACTGAGAACATGGCAACATCGATTTTATGGATGGTGATGATAAACACATTCATGGAAAACATTGCAGAACATCATGCAAGAAATATGTCCAAATTGTGTTTTTATGGGCTTTTGAGCCCTAAATCTATCCGCTAGTGCTACAAATGAGTTGGTTTAACTTTGAGACAATGGAAAATGGGAGAACCCGTGCATTATTTGCCATAAACATGCAAAAGAGCTTGGGGCAGAACACGTAGACGCGAATCCTTCTGCAGGGACAACTCCATCCCGCATCGGATGCCAAGACATAAATTTGAAGTGAACCTGTGTTGAGAATCGATATCAAAGAGCCGTGCTTCATATAGTTTATTAGGTGTTTCGAAAACATTATCTCTTACGAGTCCCTACAACCTTCATATAAAGCACGGTTTGGGAGCGTGGAGCAGAGATGTCTCAGCTAGCAGGCAATGTGGTAGAGAAGAAATCCTCTGTTTTTCGTGAAGTCTATCCCATTGCTGAGCCTAACGTTTACGCTGCTGTTGTGCGTGACCCCATGTCACAGAAGATTCAATACGAGGTGATTGAACCCACGCTACGGAGGGAGGAGCAAAGGTATCTACACGACATTAAGACGTTATTGATGGAAGAGTTAGATGTCAGCGTCAAAGACTTGGAAACCAAAGAAAACGCCACGGAGTACCTCAAACGCAAAGTTGCCCAGGTAATCAAAGATTACAAATTGAAGATCCCAAGCGAAGCCGTTGAAAAACTCATGTATTATATAATCCGTGATTACCTTGGGTATGGCAAAATTGACCCCCTCATGCGCGACCACATGATTGAAGACATTTCGGCTGACGGTGTGGACGTGCCAATTTATGTGTGGCATCGAGAATTCGAGTCCTTGCCAACTAACATAGTGTACAAAAGCCCAGAAGAGTTGAATTCCTTCATAGTAAGATTGGCGTTTCTTGCTGGCAAGCAGATTTCGATAGCGTCTCCTTTACTCGACGCTTCATTACCAGACGGAAGCCGAGTCCAAATGACCTATGGAAACGAGATAACGAGAAGGGGTTCAACCTTTACTATCCGTCGATTCCGAGTTGATCCCTTAACCGTTTCTGATCTCATCACGTTCAAAACGTTGTCAGCCGAGATTGCGGCATACTTTTGGTATGCCATTGAAAATCGCGCTTCAGTTCTCGTCGCAGGTGGCGTTGCCACTGGGAAAACCACTATGCTAAACTGCCTCTCCATGTTCATAAAGCCAGAGTTAAAGATTGTCAGCGTTGAAGACACCGCAGAACTCAACCTGCCCCATGAGAACTGGATTCCGTCAGTTGCGCGGACTAGCGGTGAGAGAAAACATGGTGGCGAGGTAACATTGTTTGACCTTCTAAAAGCAGCTGTAAGGCAGAGACCAGACTACATCATCGTGGGCGAGGTGCGAGGCGAAGAGGCGTATACGCTCTTTCAAGCTATGGCCACTGGACACTTGGGTATGTGCACCATTCACGCTGAATCGGTTGACTCTGCAATTCATCGACTAGAAGCCGCGCCGATGAACATACCCAGATCATTATTGCACATGTTAGACGTAATACTTGTTCAGGGAAGAACTGAAATAAATGGTAAACCTGCCCGAAGAGCGTTTTCAGTAACGGAAATGGTCGGTTCAGATCCGAAAACCAAGGAACTCTTGACCAATGATGTGTATCGCTGGAGTGCAGGGGGCGACTTTTTCTCATATCTGGGACGAAGTTATGTTTTGGAGAGGATTGTGAAAAAACTGAATACAACAGCCCAAGAGGCCCAAGCAGAACTGCAGAGGAGAAAAATGGTGCTAGAATGGATGGCGAAAAACAAGATTCGGAAATACACCGACGTGGCTGGAATAATCCGAGAATACTATGCAGACCCGATGCGAGTTTACCACAAAGCAAGGGTAGGCGTCTAATTGAAAACCAACAAAATTAGAGAAGCGTTAAGAAAGAGTCGCCAAAGGCTGGAAAATGCCTTACGGCCACTCCCAACTTCCTTACTAAACCGTTTCGGGAGCAAACCCGAAAAGTCTGGAGACGATTCAGCCAAGCCTCAAGTGTTTGCCTATCGTTTGCTGGGCGAAAAAACAGTAAAGTTGCTGCCCCTTTTCAAAGACCTAGATGCCAATCTGCAGAAATCCGGCATGAAAGTAAGTTTCAAAGGCTTCGTGAGCCTAGCCATCCTAACAACTTTGCTAGCGTCAGTTTCGGTTTTGATTATTGTTCCAGTGGTAGCCTTCCTGTTGTTCCGCCTGTCTCCCTTTTTAGTTCTACTCTACACTTCAGGTGCCACGCTTTTTGCCGGGGCTTTTTCAATCATCGGATTTTACCTCTATCCAATCATCAGGGCGGACAGCCGAAAGCGAAATCTTGAGGATGAACTACCCTTCGCATCTGGTTACCTCTCCATACTAGCCGGCGCGGGTGTGCCCCCAGCTCAAATGTTTCGTTCTCTGGCAAAAACAGATTCTTCACTAGCCATTTCACAGGAAGCAAAACATATTGTAAGAGATGTGGAACTGTTCGGAGTAGACATAATCACAGCAATGGAATCCGCATCAAAACAAACACCTTCGGAAAGGTTTAAGGAACTACTCGAAGGGTTCATAGCAACAATGCATTCGGGAGGAGACTTGGCCAAATACCTTTCAGAGCGCTCGGCGCAATTCATGCGGTTGAAGAGAATTGCGCTGCGACGCTTGGGAGACACCCTTGGAGTTTTAGCCGAATTCTACGTGGTCTTGTTGGTCGCGGGGCCCCTAATTTTGGTTATTATGCTTGCAGTTATGGCCATGCTCGGCGGAGGCACTCAAGGACTGTTTAACCCTCGCTTGATGCTTTACCTCCTGACTTATCTGGGTATACCATTGGGCTCAACTGTCTTCTTGATAATGCTTGACATGATTTCGCCTAACCGGTGAGGACTAAACCATGCCTAAGGTTGAGAAGCGGGAAAAACGGATCGCGTGGACCGTTTCCATAGCTTTAGCAGTGGTTGTGCTTATCACCGCTTTCACAAGGCTCTCAGGTTTGCCAATATTCGACGAATATGTTGTATTAGCCATAATCATTGCCTTGTTTCCAGCAGCTGTACTTGACTACGTGGATTACCGTTGGCGACGCTCAATTGACGAGCACTTGCCAGACTTGTTCAGAGCCATTGTTCAAGCTGAAAAAACGGGCATGACGTTAACGCATGCTGTTGAAGAAGCAGCCAAGCGACGTTATGGTCCCTTAACAGCCGAATTGAGGCGCATGGTTGCACACATGTCTTGGGGAAAATCCCTCGAAGAGGTTTTTCAGTCATTCAGTCAACGCGTCAGCACTTCGTTGACTAGGCGTAGTGTTCCCTTGGTGGTTGAGGCCAGTCGGTCGGGGGGGCACGTGGAGAAGGTGTTCGAACCCACGGGAAAGTTTGTTCAATCCACTTTAATGGCTGAGAAAGAGCGTCAGGCGCAGACACGCCCGTATATTGCTATTGTTTATGTAGCCTTCTCCGTGTTCCTCTTCACCGTCATAATGTTGTTCAGAACATTTTTCGTGCAGATGACAGGACTGCCCGCTTTAAATTCGGCTCTGCTCTCAACAGACGAGACTAGACGACTGTTCTTTCACATGAGCATCGTTCAAGCGTTGTTTAGCGGACTGGTAGCCGGCAAAATGGGAGAAGGAACCGTAAGCGCAGGTTTAAAGCATAGTGTAATATTGCTAGCGGCGGGTTACATCGCGCTGAAATTCTTGATTTGAAAGATGAAAGCAAATGCTCAAAATGTGGCGGAACAAGAGGGCAATTACACCGGTGCTGAGCAATGTCTTACTCATGATTATTGCTGTTGCTGGCATGTCCATCGCTATAGCCGCCACCTATGTAATCACGGGCAATCTGCGTGAAACAATGGGTGAAAGGTACATAGTGGAAGACGTCTGGTTCAGATCAGGTACAATTGCCATTTATTTGCGCAACACAGGCAAGATGCCTATCGATGTTGCGGGTGTTTACATAGATTACACTGCGCCGTCTTGTACTTCTCTTCATTTAGAACCCCTTGACCACGGATGGTTGAACGTAACATTCACGTGGACGCCAAACACGGTTTACCACATTAAAACTTCGACGAGTAGAGGAACCCAAGTTGCGGATTACTATAAGTCGCCAGCGTAACCTCATCCGAAACCGATGTGGACTAAGCAATCTAATAATCGTAGTGCTCAGCCTAGTAATTCTAGTTGTAATAGTATCAAATGTAATCCTGTGGAGTTATCAAATGAACCAGTTGGACTGGGAGAAAATGCAGGAAAACGTTAACATAAGTAATGTTGCCCGCGTGACTCGTTCTTCGTGGTTTGTAACCAAAAGCGAGTACATGGTGAACAAGGGCAGTCGCACGAGTGGCTCCTACCGAGATACGCAAGCCGTCGATAGCAATTACGAAAGTTTTAGGGAGTCAGCTCCTTCCCGCGAGCTCGATATTAATGGTACCTTTTCGATAGACTTGTCTGTCTATCCCTTAGCCTACATTCAAAGCGTTGAGATACAATTAAGATACAGAGTCGACGATATCAATGAAAAATGGTTTCTAAAGGCCTACAATTGGGTATCGCAAACCTACAGCGATAACGGATTCAACTCCACAGTGGGTCACACACCAAGTTTGGGATGGAATTATTATACGCTAAATCTCACCAATAAGTGGCGCAGCTATGTGCTGAATGATGGAAAAATACTCGTTAAGGTTCACGACCAATTACCCGCCCAGCCGCGCAAAAACATTGATATAGACTTTCTCGGTGTGAGAGCCGCGACCAACGGCGCACTTTTCACATTCCGAAACAAAGGCTCTCGCACTACACACGTTGTCTCTATTTGGGTTAACAACTCCACAGAGCACAAAAGATACGACGCAGATGCGTTCATCAACTCAGGAGAAACATTCTCTTATCAACGTGCCGACATCCAGTTACCCAGCGGGCAATACGCCGTAAAAGTTGTCACCGAACGCGGAAACACAGCAGTTTACTCTGCAGGCTGAGGTAACTGAGATTCTGGCGGGACTTGGGAACCTACAACGGCCTCTAAGGCTTTCATTGCTTCTTTTTGGTTTTTGGCTTCAATCAACTCGATTTTGTAGAGGTCGGCGAGTTTTCTTCCATTATCACTCATCTTCGGAATAACGATCAGGCAGGCTTTTTCGGGTGCCACATCATAAACCTTCGCGAACATGGCGATTATAGATTGTTCTGAAACCATGTCTTCAGCAGAGGTAGCAAGGTCTATAACAATAACGTGACGTTCAATGTCGCCCTTCGACGCTACTATGTCGAACATGTGGCTGGCGCCCGATTTACCCTTCAAGAAACCTGGGCTTTCAACTGTAAATCCATGGCTTTGGAAAAATTCTCGTATCGGGGCAACCAGAATATAGCCCACGCCAGCCTCTTTCATCACCTCTTGATTCAGAGAGTATGAATAAACGTCTCTGTAAACCGCGTCTTCAAACGTAAAAATGTTCTTACAGTCCCGACAGAAATGGGAAGGAACTGGGATGTCGAAGTTTTTGCCGCACTCGTTGCAGGCGCACCAGACTCCAGCCTTGCGATAGTTGAAATCGGGCTTGGTCAATTCATTGTGGCATCTTGGACACACAAGTCTGTCATTTTGTTTGAAGCGGTCTTCGATATCAATGTAGCCGCATTGAATGTGCTCAACTAGAGAACTCTTCTTCACGTTAAAAGATTTGCAGTAGGGGCAGCAGTACCTCATCGAAACACTGCCCGAATTACACTTGGGACAACTAATCATTTTGTCAAAAACATCACGTTTCAAAATGCCGATTTCATAAAGATGATTCAAAAAAACCTCTGCCTCAGCATGGTCGCCCATAATTGCATCAACAATTGGGTATGAATAACCATATTTGGGGTCGTAGACGGGGTCCAATCTTTCAAACTCACTGCTGAGAAATTTGCTGATGACCAGTTGTGCACGGTGGTCCCGACAAACCTCGGACCGCTCTGTTCTTAAGCTCTTAGCCATTGTTTCTCTCCTCAGCTTATTCGGTGAGCGTTAGACCCTCGCGGATTGTTCATTTCGTTTGTCTCACTCTGACTCTTCTTGCTTTAATTCTGTTCAAGCATTTGTTAAATTGTAACCATGCATGAGAATTCGTCTTTTTCTGCATCGTAGCCGAAGTTTTTGGATATCAACTGTCGATTGAAGTATCTTGAAAGAACCCCAGCCCAAAACGAACCGATCAAGTACTTCTGAGAACCCTGGACAGTTTTCACCGGTGAATTCTTAACTACAATTACCGCCATCGGAGGGTCAGTGCGAATGATTTTCATTGAAACGTCACCCCAGCCCACGCGAGGTGTCACATCAATTAGAGAATTCAAAAGTTTTTCTAGGCTTTTACTTGGGTTGTATTTTATCATGGCGTCAAAGAGACTCTGTCCCGATTCGAGCCACATGTGATGCACTATGGCTTCGCCTCCGCTTCCGAACATTCTGTCTAGCTTCCTACACGCTGAAAGGGGAGTCATCATCAAAGCTCGCACTCCGAAATGGATTTCATCGTTCTCTCCCGACTTTGCTTTCGTTCCTTTCTTGACTCTTGATTGCGTTTCTAGTTCAGCGTCCACTTTTGTCTGTTCATATTCAAACGCATTTGTTTCGGTTCCCATGTTATATTTCCCTCCAAAGATTAGGAAAGATTACATTGGTGAAAAACTTCATAAAATCAAAGTTCAGACGTCCCACTTCATATACGATGGTCAACATTAAGGAATACACTAAGCTGAGAACATGAAGTTGTTTCATAGTGTCTTGCTTATGCCAGCGTTTAATAATAGATTTATTAAGTTCGAATATTCAGTCAGAATCTATATTCAAGAACAAAGCGCCAACTACAAAAATAATGGTTTACTTCTCATACTTCCTCTATGCTAAAGAGAAAGCGCCTCAAAGAGCGGAGAAAAACAGTATTTAACGATAGCTTTTCTGGTCTTTCGCTCGGGCGCCTGGGCCGCCGAATTTTTTGGGTTCACGTCGACGTGGGTCACCCGCAAGTAAGGTTCTGTCATACTCGGTGAACACTGTTTGCAGGTGTGAACTCTTTGTCCAACGGAACAATGCTCTTGCAACGGCTGTGCGTGCAGCCTCGGCTTGACCCATGAAGCCGCCGCCAAAAACTTTGATGTCGATGTCGAGTTGTTTCCAAACGTTGTCGCCAGCTAGCAGCAAAGGCTCAAGAATCTTGTCTCGAGCAATTTTGGGTTCATAAATCTCAACAGGAACATTGTTTACGCGGACCCTACCCTTTCCGAATCTTACAGTTGCTCTTGCGATTGCAGTCTTTCTTTTGCCGCTAGTCAACAAAACTTTGGTTGAGCTTGACAACTTTATTCACCAACTGGTTTGTACCCTATTTCCTTAGCGAACTCTCCAACCGTAATGTAGGGGCACTTCAATCTACTAACATGGGCTTCTGGAATCGTTTGAAAAGTAGCATCCTTCAATTCCGCAGGCACGCCCAGAAAAACCCGCAGGCGCCTCAGCGCCGTTTCTCCTTTAGGTTGCCTATGTGGAAGCATGCCCTTAACGGTTTTGTGCACAATTTGATCTGGACGTCTCGGGTGAAAAGGTCCTTTTTTCGGATGGCCTATATCAAGAAAGGCTCGGGCTTCCTTTACTCGGCTTAATCTTTTGCCAGATAAGGCGGCTTTCTCAGAGTTCACTATGACTATAGGTTCGCCTGAGAGGAGACGTTTTGCCACTATGCTGGCCATTCGACCGAGAATCAAACCGGAGGCATCAACCACTGTACTGGGTTGTTCTTCGCCTGTTTTCACAGCGGTTTCACTCCATTATTCTGACGTTGCTGCCCTTCGGATTGCCCTTCAACAACTCTAAAATAGTTATGGCCTTGCCCTTTGCCTTAGAAATCTTTGAGCGAGCTTGTTTGGAAAATGTGAAGCCAGCCACAATAATCGGATGCTCCAGCTTGCCAGTACCTAAGACCTTGCCTGGAACAACAATCGTTTCTTTCTCTTTTGTATAGCGATTCAGACGGCTGAGGTTTACGACCACACCTCTGCGCCTTGAAGAGGACAATCGGTCGGCCACGTCTCGCCAGATGGCGGCGTCGTTTTCCTTAGCCTTCTTCCTCAACGAACGAATAAGATTGAGCAATTCAGGATTCTGCGACTTGACTTGCCTCATCTTTCTTCACTGCCAACTGTTCCAAAAAGGACTCGAACTTCCTATCAAGAATCTTAATGGCTTCGTTAACTACACGTTCAACGAGGAGAGCGCTGCTGGACTCTACATCGAAAACGAACACGTCTTTGTCCCAAGACACTTCGACAGCAGGTGGGCTCTTTGGACAAACATCCTCACAGTCCTTGCAGACAGTGCAATCAATGACGTTGCGAAGATCAAGTTTCTTCCCGCCATCTGAAATCGAGAGCACACGCTTAGGACAAGTGTCTACGCATTTGCCGCATGAATCGCAGTCTTTTTCGT
>Ga0315308_1002180_pt1 | contig 11137 bp, 11 predicted proteins | sample TDP3_MG_FD_203078 | JGI IMG/M metagenome (GOLD analysis project Ga0315308, IMG submission 203078) | Freshwater sediment microbial communities from Lake Towuti, South Sulawesi, Indonesia - TDP3 | ecosystem: Environmental > Aquatic > Freshwater > Lake > Sediment | place: Indonesia: South Sulawesi...
CCTTCCCATCCGTCTGTGGGAGGGCCTGTCCTCACCCTTGTGAAGCGGATTGTAATCGGGATCAAATTGATACCCCTGTTTCCATACGTGCCATTGAACGTTTTTTAGCCGATAAGGATCGTACCAGCGGGAATCCTTATGTCCCTGAAATCAAAGAGGCGAGAGATGAAAAGATCGCTATCATCGGGTCAGGTCCTGCTGGCCTGACAGCGGCCTATTTCCTGGCCAGAGAGGGATATAAGGTCACTGTGTTTGAAAAACTGCCTGTTGCCGGCGGGATGATGGCCGTAGGAATTCCGGAGTATCGCCTCCCGAAAGATGTCCTTTCGGCTGAAATCAAACTGATTCAGGACATGGGGGTAGAAATCCAAACAGGAGTGACTTTTGGAAGTGATATGACCCTCGAGAGTCTGAAAAAGGACGGGTATCAGGCCTTTTTCTTGGCAACTGGCCTCCACCAGAATAGGGCTTTGAACGTAGAAAACGAAGACATGGATGGTGCCCTCAAAGGTGTTGATTTTCTTCGGGATGTGTCCCTCGGAAATCCAATATCCGTTGGAAACAAGGTCATCGTCGTTGGAGGCGGCAATGTGGCCATTGACGTGGCATTGACCGCTATTCGCAAGGGCGCACAGGAGGTCTCTTTGGTGTGTCTGGAAGAACGAGATGAAATGCCGGCCTGGGAAGACGAAATCCAGACGGCCTTGGAAGAGGGCGTTGAGATTGTCAACTGCTTCGGCCCCAACAAATTCCTGCAAAAAGATGGGAAATTTTCGGGAATTGAATTCAAGCGTTGCACCTGTGTGTTCGATGAAGACGGGGCTTTCAATCCTCAATATGATGAAACAGACCTGACCAAACTTGAGTGCGATACCGTCATTGTGGCCATTGGTCAGGTTGCCGATCTCTCCTTTGCCGAGAAGCAGGGGATTCCAGTCACTTCAGCCGGCACCCTTGAGGCCGATTCTATAACCCTGGAGACACCGATTAAAGGTGTCTTCGCCGGTGGGGATGTCTATCATGGCCCGGCATCCATTGCGGAGGCCATTGGCTCCGGCAGGGAGGCGGCTATATCCATTGACCGATATATCAATGGCCGGGATCTTCGCTTAGGCCGATTGGGTCGAGATAAGGTATTGAAGGCCATCACAGAGCCTCAGAAAGAGAAATACGATCCCGCTGCACGCGGCCAGATGCCCCGTCTGGAACCTCAAGAGCGCGTCAAAAACTTGAACGAAATCCAAAAGGGATTTACAGAAGAGATGGCCGTTCAGGAGGGGAAACGGTGTATCATGTGTGGTGCTAGCTGCGTACAAGCCTGCCCCTATGATGTCATGCAGTTTAACTATGAAGTCCTCAAGGCGGTAAAGTGCGACCTCTGCATTGAAAAACGGGGGAATGAGGAGGCTCCCGCGTGTACCACGGTCTGTCCTACCAGGTGTATATTCTGGGGGGATCCGGTGGCGTTTCCCGGTGGGATTGAGATGGTCCTTTAAGGGGAGGTCCGAGCCCCTGACCCTTCGGGCTGAGCCTCAGGGCGAAGCCTCTGGCCCGCGCTTTGCTGGAGAGCTACCTGCGGGCCTTCGCCGCCGAAAAAGCCCGCCTCGAAGACACCCTCGTTGACATGGGTGCTTATCGCCAGCAGGTCGAAAGCGCGGCTTAAGCTGCACCAAAAATACAAAGGCCACGAAAGCATTTCGCGCCTTTCGTGGCCTTTTGCGTGTCTCGCGATTCAAACCGCACTTCATCAGGAAATCGTGAACGGGCAACGAAAATACCCCACGTCTTCTTGCTTCAACCCCTTGCTAAAGATGGGATAGAACTGCACGTCCTCATCGTCCACCACGAGTTTGGGGTGCAGGTTCTGGCCTATCTTGGCCACGGGGAAGAGGATGACAGGCCCGCTTCGCATGAGGGCATCACTGGCATCGGAGAGGAGGCGGCGCAGGAAGCGGCTGGAATCGCGGTCTTGCATCCGCCGCAGGAGGCGGTCCAGCCCTTCTACCTTCACCTGGCGAGGAGGGGCCTCGCCACGGCGCAACAACCGCAGGAAGGCGACAATGCTCATGGTCTCCTCTATGTCCTCGATCTTTCGGCCCAGCAGGTTGCGCTCCACGAAGTTGTATCCAGAACGCAAGCTCTTCTTATTCATGCCTCTCGTCCTCCTACAGCAGTGGTTTTGTGGTTGGCGCCAGTGCGCTACGAGTCAGTTCGGCCAGGCTGCGCCAGACCCGGTCGCCGCCCTTGCGGTAGAGGTGTTCGAGGACGGCCACGAGCTCGTCTCTGGTCCAACGGCCCAGGAGCCACTGCACGGGTTGCCCGGCCTTGTAGGTAGCGTACAGGTGATGGGCGACGTCAATGAGCGGCAGGTCTCGGTCGCGTTCCAGCTCCCGCTCGATGAAGGTCATGCGCTGGCCGGGACTAGCCACCGTCATCTGCTTGCGCCTGGTGAGCAGGTATTCCCGTTTGGTGAAGACATCCAGGCTGCCGCCGCCGGTGACCAGCCGTTTACGCAATTCGTCGGCACTCACTGTCTTCTGGCCGGCGATGTAGAGCAGGTAGAGTTTGGTGGTCTCGTCCAGGCTGGCAGGCAGGAGCTTGAGCTCGTAGGATTTGATGAGCGAGTCCACCAGATCATCCAGGTCATCCACAGCCTGATCCACGTCCACTTGTTCGCCTTCTTTGAACACGTTGGGCCAGTGTTTGGAGTACAGTTCCAGGCAGCGGCCCATGACGATGACGAACAGGTCCGCATCCGAGATGCTCCGGCCCGAGGTCTTGATCCGCTCCACCGACTCCTGGGCGGCGAAGTAAATCTCGTCCTTAAGTGCTTCCCAACTGACCGCCTGTCCATCCCCTTTCCGCTTTCGGCAGACGAAGGGGATGTCGTAGGAGATACCGCCTGCCATAATGTGGGTGGATGTACTCATTTCAGCGTGGATAGGGTAGACGGCGACGACGTAAAAGCCAACATCGAGAAGGCTCCTGAGCACAGATTCCCAGGCCCAGGTCTCTCGATGGTGAAAAGTGAAGACCATTAGCCCCTCGTCCTTGAGGACACGGTGGCACTCACGGAAAACGCGAGTCAGGCCCTGAAAGAAGGATTCCTCGTCTTTGATCTCGATGCCCAGTTTCTGCATCTTCTTGAGGCTGCCGCGTACACCGACGTTGGAGATAACTTCTCGCGCTTTGGGTGTGTACTCCGGTTGGAAGTGCGGATAACGGTCGGACAGAGCCAGCCGCAACCAGACATGAAAGAAGTCGGCCAGTTCGGAATAGGAGACGTTACCGCAATAGGGCGGGTCGGTGATGACTGCATCCACGGAGCGGTCTGGCAGAAAGGTCATGTCCTCGGCCGTCTGCGCCCGGAGCAGGGTGTTGGCCGCGTCGCTGGTCAGAGCCGCGAACTCCGAGGCGAAAGCGGCCTGGACCGTGTCACCAGTCGGGCGGTGCCTTTGGCCGTCTCGCTCGAAGGGCCTGATCGCATATTCCTTCGCCCGTCGAACCAGACTGAAACGTTTGGTAAAGCTGCCCTTTCCCCATTTCACTCCCCAGACGTTGCCCTCGACCAGCGAGGTATTGGGCCAAAAGGCATGTCGTGAGAACATTTCCTCCAGTTCGACGCGAGTCAGGTGGTATCTGGTAAGTACATTGTTTCCATCCAAGGAGTTCGAGAAGGCTATCAACAATGCTTCCTGCACGTTCGTTTCAGCAATTTCTGCGATTCCGGTCAGCAACATTCCCAGGCACAACAACTGCCGCTCGTTGAACAACTGATGAAAGTAGCGATAGTTTTGGAAGATGATCGCCTCAGTGTGGATATCCATCGGGATTGCCTGCTCTGGCAAGGGCAGCTCGTCTTTCCGCCGCTCGAACTCCGCTTTGGCCTCGGCGAACAGGGCCAGGTCTTCGGCGTCGGCCGGTTTGTAACCTCGATAGTGATAGGGATTGTCCTCAGCGGGGCCAGTCCATGACTTGCCCTGCTTCTCGCAGGAGGGGCAGTAGTACTCGATGGCGAACATCTCCGCCTCCGGCGGGCCCTCTTTCCGCCGCACGGCGTCCAGCACCCGCTCCCGCTGCCCACAGGCCGGGCAGGTGTAGTAGCCGCCGCTGGAGTAGCCCTCGCCAGGCACGAAGGTGTGGCCACATTCCTCGCAGCGGGCCTCGTCGCTCAGGGTGTCTACCTGGAAAATATGATGGCACCGCGGACAGAAGACGGTGTGCTCCTTGCCCTTGGAGGCCAGGCGAAACGAGGGGAAGAGGCGCACATCCTGGCCGCAGCCCACGCAGGTCACTTTCTTGACCCAGAAGACGTACATCACGTCGGCCTGGTGGCCCAGGGGGCAGGTGGTCTTGTAGTAGTACAGGATCTTCGGGGCCACGGTCTTCTCCAACTGCTTGAAGGCCGCGTCCAGGGCGTCCAGGTCCACCGGCTCGACCTCTTTCTTGGTCACGAACCAGGCCACGGGGTTGAGGTCCACGCCCACCACCTTGCAGCCCAGCCGCAGGGCCTCGACGATGGTCGTGCCGCCGCCCATGAAGGGGTCGAGGATGATGGGCGGCACCCGCTTGCCGTCCCGCTCCACGGTCAGTTGGTTGCGGGTGTAGAAACGCCGCCACAGTTCCGTGGGATGGATGTCATCTTCGGCGAACGTTGCCAGGATCAGCATCCTGAACACGCTGCCCAGCCGCCGCGCCCACCACTTGTGCATCTGGTAGATGGGCTTCTTGGCGTTGCCCTCCTTCTGGGCGATTTTATTCAAACCCTCGATGGGGAAGTCGTGTTCGATGTAGGCCATGCTGGCCTCCCTATAGTGCCTTGAATTCCTCTATCGTCAACCCTGCCTGGCGAACGACGATGTTATGCAACGTGCCGCGAGGATATCATGTCCCCTGTGGACCGGCACCACGACGATTCGGCCAGTATCATGGTTCTTCAGCACCCGATGGCTACCCTTGCGGTGGACTTCCACAAAGCCCGCCCGCTCCAATTTGCGCAACACTTGATGAGCTTTCATTGGCCGAAGCTGGCCGCTCATACCCCGCCTCCGGCCATCGCCGCTTCAACATCGGGCACTCGCAAGAAAGTGCCCTCACGTTCCCCCACGCTTCGGGGCAGTAGTTGACCCTCAGCGAGCAGTGTTTCCAGATAAGCTGCAACCGCCTCCATGATGTTTCGCTCGGCCTCGGCAAAGTCGGCCCCGAAGGATGAGATGTAGTTAAGTTCAGGCACCGTAGCCATCACCTGACCTGTCTCCTGATCGAATTCATAGATCACACGATACTCAGTCATCTGACACCTCCTTAAACTATCCGCGTCCACTACTTGTGCATTTGGTAAATCGGCTTCTTGCGCTGCCTTCTTTCTGAGCAGTTTTGTTCAGCCCCTCAATGGGGAAGTCGTTCTCAATATAGGCCAACTCAGTCTCCTTTGGATTTGACAACCGGCTTCGGGTGTAGTATCATATAAACAAAATCGGGTGGCCAGGCCGCTCCTATCCCTCACCGGACGGATGACTGCCTGGCATCAAGGCCCACCACGAAAGGGCTTCCCCGATCGTTTTTGTTTCTTGCCCATATCTCTGGCATCCCCTCCGAAACCCATGTGCCCAACCATTGTACATCTGATGATAGACGGGCTTCTTGGCGTACCCTTCTTCTGGGCGGTTTTGTTCAAGCCCTGAATGGGGAAGTCATGTTCGATGTAGGCCATATCTATACTTGCCCTCTCATGCCCAAGGTGAAAGCAACCACCTCTTCGATTTCTGCCATCCTGGGTGGGGGCAACGTCCCCCAATAGACCAGCAGACCTGATCTGTCGAGAGCCCGAATTTGATGGCAGATGGCCACCGAATCCTGGCGCAACCCTCCCTCGCCTGCCGGCACCCTAACGCAGCTAGGCAAGCGAGCCATGCGCAGGTTAGTAGTGAAAGGGATGACTACCACCGTCCGCGTCACTCTGTTCAACAGATCATGTTGGAAAACTAAAACAGGCCGGGTGCCGGCCTGTTCCGCCCCTTTAGTCGGCTCGAGATTGGCCAGGTACACGTCACCCCGCTTCATGCTGTTGCTTCTTCCTCTCGAAGCAGGCGAGCATAGTCAGCCAAGCCCATCTCTGCCAATTCACGATCTTCCTCTGCAAATTCAGCGTAGAGTTCAGCCAGTACCAACTCTTCAGTGGACAGGGGGGGCGACAGAGGTTCTACCATTGGCCTTTCCTCCCACACCAGTTTGTAGACCGTGTAAGGAAGCGTTACCTCGCCAGTGTAGGGAAGCGGCATATAGCTAACCTCAGGGGCCCATTGCCCAACTCTCTGGGCGCTGCTTGCTGTGTACATAGTGCTCACTCCTCTGCAATCTCTGCGGTTTCCCAGGCAACTACCTGTTCTTGGATAGCAATTTGGGGGCCGGGAGGCTGGCCCGGCGGGGCTGGCACGCGCTGTATCCGCACGCGTTTGCGAATGTGCGAACGCAATCCCCGGCTCTCAATCAGAGCTATTGGCTTCTCTACTTCCGCCACACTCTCACTCTCTCCAAGGTGGACTAATGGGTCAAATGGCCGCCCTAGATCCATCTCTGTCTCGTAGTTCAGATAGAGTTCCCAAAGCAGTTTCTCTAGAGCGGCAGACGGCTGCATCACCTTCAGTCCCAATTCCTCAGCCTCAGTGCGGCTGATCAGATAATTGTGATAGTACAGTTTCTCGGCCAGATCATCCACAATCTTCGGGATTCGTTGTGCTTCTGCCGGCTGTTTCATGTGCAGCGCCAGTAGCTTGCTGGCAAGAAGGCGAATCAGAGCATGCGAGCGATACACAGCACCGATGGCCAAAGGGTGGATGCGCTCAGACAGCTTCTCCAGCATGCGGACCAGATTATCCTGATCGGTGATGCCGACCCTCTCTTGCGCTAGGTTAATAAACCCACTCACGTCTTCCACACCGATTTCAACCTTGGGTTCCTTTGGCTCATCAGGATGCGGTGGATTGAATGGGGTGCTGACACTTGGATCAATAGGTGAGAGTTCTCCCATAGGGCCGATGACAATCTCATCCGCTCCCAGGGCAACCAAGGTGGCAGCGCTGTGCGCCTTGTAGGGAACGAGAACAGCGAACTCGCAAGTATATTCCCGGATAAGATTCACCAGTCGCCAGGGGACAATCGTATCTCCACCCAGGCTGAAGAGAAAGAGATCAATCTTCTCCACTGACCCCTCACACGCCAGGTGCTCCAAATGCTCATGAAAATGACGGACAACATCGAGCGCCATTTTGGCTTGGAAAGGAGGAGGGCGATCTGAGGTCACGTAAGCTATGAGATGCGCCTCCCTCTCATCTTCAATGGTCTTGAGTAATTGCTGACTTTTGCTAGTTGCCATATTGTCTCCTCTTGTGTAACCAGGTTAAAAGCCTCATAGGACATTATACCACTACTACATGATCTTTTCAAATCTCCTCACCCTCATCACCGGTACCAAGCACTCCATCAGCGAGATGCCCCCGTGGGCGATGTCTGAGGCTGGCCCCTGCACGCTCCAGTGATAGCGTCCCCGCACGTAGCACCCTTCGTCGTCAAACAGGGCATAGGTGCGAGACCAGGGCACCTGGTGCAGTTTGTCAAATTCTGGCCCCACTTCCCCGACCGGCACAGCCCGTCGCCCGCCGAAAAGCTGGCGCAATATTTTCGTGTCCTGTCCCGCCGACCAGAACAGGGTCGCGTTCTCGACGTATAGGTAGCCATGGTCCGAAGTCACCAAAAACTCATCGGCCTCCAGGCCGTCCAACGTGTCTAGCAGCACCTTTGTCGTCTTGTCGAAAGCTTCCTGAGGAGTGACCGCCTCGCCCCGCACCTTGTGTAGCAGTTCGTCAGGGTACGATATCCAGACCAACGCTTCGGAGCTGCCGGGGAACAGAGCAGGCAGTTGACCAGACTCGATGCTGACCACCTGGTACTGGCGCCACTGGCGCAAACTGGCTACCCGTGCCGTGCCAAACACGCTTCGGTTGAAATCCACCGTGCCCGATGGCACCTCGGACAGAGCATAATCATAATGAGTCACCTGGTAGCCAGCCTCTTGCAGCCGACCTGTGAGCAGGTTTGCCTCGCGGATACTACAACCATCTAGGATGATGATTACATTTGCCTTTTCGAAGCGTGGCCGATCGCGTTCCTGCCGTACACGGGTCAGTAGCAGATCGTAAACATCGAAGAAGGTCTCCAGCACGAAGCGTTCCAACCGATTGGTTTCCCTCTCACGCTGTGCGTAGAAGGTGTTTACGTCATCCACGTCGTCGGCTTGCCACAACTGGTTGAGGGCGGTGAATAGCACGGCCAGGGGGTCATCGGCCATGATCAGATCTCGGGCCAGCGCAGTCTCGTCAACTCGTTTCATCGCTCTCCACCTCCAGGGTGGCGCTGACTTTGCCCTCCACAGGGATGGGCAGACGGTCCAAGAGCTTCAATATCTCTTGCTTCTGCTGCGGGGTGGCAAGCGTCAGCTCCAACTTCAGGTTGGCCTGAGTTTGTCCCCCTTTGCTCCTGAGTTCGGATAACAGCTCGCTCAAGGAGCCTGCCTCTTCCAGGCCCTGTCCCTCGATCGTCACTTCCAAACCAGTCACCCGGTCTCCGCTTCGCAGTTTGCCCTCTACATCGGTTTGCAGACTGAACGGCGTGGCGTGGGCTTCTGTCCGCACCACCACTTGGCGGCCAGGCCCTGGCTCCTTTGCCTTGGCCTCCTCCGCCTCCTCAGGTGGTTTTCTCTCGGGCGGGTATTCGACTGGCGGGCCCTCACCTTCGGGGATCTCGACTTCCTCTACGGGACCGTACTGCTTGAGATAGAGTATCACATCCTCAGCGAAGTTGACCGGGGCTGGGTTCTGCTGGCTGTAGAAGGTCTTGCCCCGCACTATCACCACTTCGCCAGCCTCGTTGCACAGGGCGCGGGCCCGTTTCCGCAAGTCTTCGGGCTCCACCAACACCGGCTTGCCCAACAGCTTGAGGAATGAAAGCCGTAGCTCGTCAAATCGTTTGCCCTCTTCAGCTACAGCCTCCAGTTCAGCGCGGATGGCATCATCCAGGATCTCGGCCCCGAAAGCTTCACGCACTTGCTTCAGTATAGCCGTCGTATCTAGCTCACATTCGACAGGGCGGAAGTAGATCTTGTCGCCTCGTCCCCCAGGCTTCATCCACTCCCCGTAGGCACTCTTGAGTTTGGCTTGCAGGTCGCCCTCTTCACGCTCCACATATTTGGCCAGTTGAGGCTGTTTGTCCTTCTCTAGCTTAAGCTTATCCTTGAGGTCGTCACAGACGAGCAAGCGCTGGGCGCTGATCAGGAAGCTAGCATTCTCGGTCAGGTCGCCAGCGCTCTTAGGACGGACGAAGACCAGGATGTTGCGCCACTCCTTGCCAAAATAAATCTCCTGGCGGATGGCCTCGTCGTCCATGTACTTCGTGGAGATCACCACCTTCATTTGGCGGCCATCCACGATTTCGTCCAGAGGGTAGATGAAAGTGTTGGTGCTGGTGCCACCAGTCAGGTTGGCAATCAGATCCCGCAACTTGAGAGTTGCCGCCCGTGGTCCCTTGTCCTGCAATTGCCGCGCTGCCCGAGAGTTGATGCTGACCGGCAGATTCTCCTCGGGCCGAATGACGTACCGGTCCTCGCTACGCCACAGGTGCCAGGCGTTGTCTTCCAGCTTGGCCAACACGCGATGCAATTCATTAATGTTCAAGCCAGGACGCAAACAACCCAGGAAGACCTGGGATTCATCGGCGCCAGCCATCTCCGGTACAAACGAACGCAGCAGGATGGTAGATAAAATATCCCTGGCCAGTAGTTCATCCTTGTTGCGCTGGATGTCGGCAATGGCCCTGGCTAATAGTACTGGGTCTAACTGGTACAGATCATCGTTGACCTCGCTGAAACTGGGGTCCACATCCGAGGGCAGCAACAGGTCGCGTTCGCTGGCGCAGCGGCGCAGCACGCCAGAGAGGATGTAGAGGATGCCTCTGGTGTTCTGATAATCCTTGCAGGCGCTGTACACCTGGAACAGAACATCCATCAGTTCAGGGTGCAAAGGGTAGTAGGCCAGCATCCTGGCGCGGTAGCCATCTAGAGTATCGGCAGCGATGCCTACCTGATCGCTTATGGCTGCATAAGTCTCAACGTAGTCATCAACCGTGTGTCGCGCCTTGTCCTGGTCAATCTCCTCGAACAGGCGGAAGAGCACCACCCTGGTTTTGTCTTCTTCAGCCCCCAGGTCTTTGAGGAACATCCTCTCGCGGCCCATGCGCCCCAGCAACTGCTGGTTGCGACCATACAGTGAGGTTAGGACGATGAGCTTGAGGCTCTGGTCCTGGGCTATCTCGGTCAGGTTTTGCAGGAAGTTCAGATTGCGCTCCCGTCGAGATGCATCCGCGATGGGGCCAAACCACGACTCTAGCTCGTCGAGAATGATGACCAATGGTTTGTCGCCGATCAACTGGCGGATGTGGTCGCCGCTGGGGTGATCGCGCACTTCGGCCAACAGGTCGCCCCGGCCCAGTCTGGTGAAAATCGGCTCCCAGGCGAAGTCGGGGTCTTCAATCAATAAGTGGGACCACGCCATTTCCACCTCATGGGGTAAATCGAAGGGCAAGCCCCATTTCTTTAGCCATTGCTCCCCATCATTTGGGGAGGTCATAAGATGATAAAGCACTAACAGGCTATGGGACTTGCCAGTGCCGTAGTCCCCAGCGAAGACAAACGTACCCTGGGCGCGTTTACCCTCAAGGCGCTCCTCGATGGCTGTCATCGCTTGTTGCAGTGCCTGAGTGGGGTATGTCATCCTCAGAATCCGCTCAGCAGAGCTTTCTACCTTGTTGGGGTCATCTAGGTTGTATATCTTTACGCTTCCGAAAACCTCGCCACTAAGTACCTCGTTGGAAATGACTGCCGTGTCTTTAATCATCATTGACATATCGCCTCTTTCTACAACCACTGGCCTCGCCTTCATTGCTCTTGAACAGCAAGCAGTATACCATATTTCGGCTCCTTTGGCAATAGCAAAAAGGCCACCTGTGCGGTTGACACGGGTGGCTCTCGTTACCATTTCCCGTCAAGCCGTCCAAGTTGGCCTGGTCACAACGTTGGTGGAAGAAG
>Ga0315308_1002181_pt1 | contig 11137 bp, 7 predicted proteins | sample TDP3_MG_FD_203078 | JGI IMG/M metagenome (GOLD analysis project Ga0315308, IMG submission 203078) | Freshwater sediment microbial communities from Lake Towuti, South Sulawesi, Indonesia - TDP3 | ecosystem: Environmental > Aquatic > Freshwater > Lake > Sediment | place: Indonesia: South Sulawesi...
GATTGAATGAGCTTGGGCAGCAGTTCAGTTATGATTCATCGAATGCGTGGGACAATGGCGCTGAGGGCAACTATTGGAGCGACTACTCAGGCGCAGACTTGAATGGAGACGGAATCGGAGACACGGGCATGATTCCACACTTAGACGTAGATTCGAAACCACTTATGGATCCTGTGAGTTCTCTCCGTGTATTCCATGTCGATGGAAAAGAGGTTACAGTTTCAAGCAACTCAACCATAGCCAGTTTTAGCTTCATTGAGTCACGAGCACAGATAGGCTTCAACGCCACAGGTGCTTCGAGCACCCTTAGTTTCTGCAATGTCACGATTCCTAAAGAGCTTCTCAGCGCATTTTACCCTAAAATTTGGACAATTGCTATAGACGGCGTGTACTTCTCTCACACTGTTATCGAGAATCTCACCCACACCATTCTTTATTTCACATTCGGACTCAGCACCCGCCAGGTCAGGATTCAGGTTGTTGAGCTGTCGAATCATCCTCCAACAGCAGACTTCACTTATTCCCCTAAAGATCCAACACCATATGACACCATTAACTTCACCGATTCTTCAATTGATGACGACGGAACCATCGGTTTGTGGATATGGGAATTTGGAGATGGAAACACCTCTACCGTGCAACACCCTCGACACAAATATGCCTTTGCGGGAGTATACCTTGTAACCTTGAAGGTTACAGATAATGGAGGAGTAACAACTTTAACATCTAAGGCAGTTTCAGTGAGAAAAATCGGAACTAATGCAATAATCAATGCTCCCGCCAAGGTTAATCAGGGAGAGCTCTTCAAAATAACTGTGAACTTACAGGACGAAAGCCAAAATCCTTTGCCACATGCAACAATCTGGGTATACATATTCCAAGAACAATGGAATATCATAGGCCATAATGAAACAAATGCCGCTGGAATAGCTTCCGTTGCTTATCAACCTGTCTTGATCTCAGGCACGTATCTGCTTAAAGCCGTGTTCAACGGAACCCAGATCTTTGCTGGATCAAGTAGCACATTCCAAGTTGAAGTAGAATCCTCGGGGACTCCTCCACCGCCAGCATCACAATCAAACGAGCTGTTGTTGAGAATAGGACTAATATCTGCTATTATAGGTGTAGCTGCCATCTTAGTAGTTCTCTGGAGGCGACGGACAAGAACACGTACACTCAAAGATGTAAAGATAGGAACATGTTGATTGTATGTTTATAAGAGCGTTTCTTAAGGCCAAGCGTCTCGTCGAATCTTAAGTTTCGTTGTTAATCTCTTGATCACTGGAGTTTTGGAGAGTTTCGTAGTGAGCAAGGTTGCCAGCAGACCAGCTGCTATGAAGTATGGAAGATTCCTGATCAACTCTATGAAGAGGGTTCCTAACGTAACTGCCTCCTTGAGTTGCTCGCCCTCGTAATCCCAGAACTCTGCAGCGCCACGGAATTTCCTTAAAACGTTTTCATTTCCCATCAGAAAGGAGATAGGATACAACGCCGGATTGAATTCAACCTGGATATAGCCGTTGAAAAGCCTGTTTACTGTATGGCTTCCTTCCCCCACGCCTCCGCCGCCAATCGCTCCACCTTGATATAACTCTAGATCGGTCACTTTATACCCTGCTCCTGGTATAATGGCTATCACAACCAGTGCTAAGGTGAACAATGCGATCCCGTAAATTTTTTTGCGGTGCTTGTATATGAAAAGCGCGCGCGCGCTAACCCCGTAGTCTGGTTGCTCCAGCACCATTTTTCCTTCTAAGTAAAGCACTGATTACGAGGTTTAAAAGCGTTATGTTACCATAACTTGAACGTGCAAGCAATAGAAAAAGAGAGTGTAGATGTTTCTGCACTCTGCGCCTGTTCTCACGGGAACCAGTAACGTTTTACTTCAAACGTCCCGAAAGCCACCAAGCAAACCCCTAAGAGTATTACACTGATGTTCAACGAAAGGTTCGCACTTTGTCTCACTTGAAGTGGAGCATATATTCCGCCGATATGGTCTCCGCACTTGAGGAAATTGTCTGCAACGAGTGTTTCTCCCTCAACAGGCGGGGCTAGTGCGCTCAGCCAATATGTGCCATATGCCACATCGCTGGTATCCCAAACGAAATCCAATGTTTGAGTGGTTTTGGCTGCTAGGCCTGAGACTTGTTGTGTTCCAACGATGTATTCATCACCAATCACTACTTCATCTGCGTCTGCATAGACTGTGACTTCGAATGTCTCTTCGAAATTCCCTTTGTTCCTTACAACTACTTGCACATTGATTGGGTCCCCTTGATATGCTCCTCTCGGCGTTCCTATTATGCCGATGACAGCTACGTCATGAACGGGGATTGCCTGAATTTGCATCCCGTCTATAGTGTATGGTATTGGATAGCCGTATGAATCGGTTAAAGCTGTCTCGGTAAGACTCAATCCGTCGTCCCCGGTGTCTGTGTACAGGAAGGTGATTTTCGCCAGTTTCGTTGTTCCATCATATGGAGTTGCTGGTGCTAAAGCCACTGCTGCAAGGTTGTACGTGCCTTCGGCTTCATTTACCACATTTCTAAGAATCAGATTTGGGCTCCAAGGGAGCAAGGGAGTGCGGTCAACTAAATCGAGGATAGCGGAGTTATATGTTAAGGTAAAGTCAAAGCCATACAGGTTTTGAACGCCAACGACGCTAATCTCTACTTCGAGTGTTGTGTCTGAAGCCGAGACAAAACCCGCAAGGCAAGTTAACGTAAGCGTCAAGTAGGCAGCAATTGATATTATTAGGACGGCAGTAACATTCTTTCTTTCCAAATCCTTTCCTCCCAATATTGTGAGACGTACTGTGCAACAATAGGAAATTAAAGCTTACTGGTTGATTCTTTGCAGGTATTTGCGTAGCGGAATATCTTTGCATTGAACCTATGTTCTCATGCATCTTGAATATGCGTTCCTTGCCGACTACCTATGACGGTTCTAGGCGTATAGAGATAAATTCCAGAAAGCTTAAAATGGGTGGTGCTATCTATACATATGAAGATAAAGAGAAAGGAGAAAATGTCAATATGATTGGCAAGAAAGTAGCGAGTGTTGTGTTGGCTTCACTGCTTGTTTTGAGCGTTTCAATGATGTTCAACAATGAAGCTTTGGCGCAGTATGAATATCCTCCGCTTCCCTTAATAGCTGTGAAAGTGCCTGCGGTCGGACAGATTGACGTCTGGCTGATGGGAGAAGACGGCACGGAGTTAGATTCATTCTGGGATATCGCTGGAGTGGACATTGTGATGCACTATAACCCTGATGCGCTGTCAGTCAATAATATCATCGTTGACCCTCAAGAGTGGTTTACGAGTTTCTGGCCGGGCGGAATAGCGATTCTCTGGCTAGAGAACAGCCCTGGCCTAGTGAGAGTCGCATTCGTTGGTATCACTGATCTTGGAGCGCATACAGCACCATTCGGCCAAGGCCGCCTATTCACTCTCGAGACCACAGTGGTAGACATGAATAACGCTGAAATTGAGTTAAAGAACCCTGATCCTCGTCCAAACATCGCTCCTTGGGGGATCTACTACTTCCCTCTAGATGTTGCTGGATTTCCACATCCTGAGCGCGTTGTGCCTCCTTGGTCTAGCCTTAAGAAAGCACCTCCGATTCCACACGTAGTGACAGTGCAGGGTCCGCCAGTAGCTGCATTCACTGAATCTACACATAATCCGAAACCAAATGAAGTGATTTATCTTGATGCATCTGGAAGCCATTCTGAAGTTCCAATTGTGAGCTACGAATGGGACTTTAACTCAGACGGTGTTGTTGATGCCTTTGGTGTGACAACGAGCACCTACTACAGCCAATTCGGATTCTATGAGATAACCTTGAAAGTAACAGACAGCGCAGGTATGACTGATACGGTAGCTGCAATAAAAATGGTCAATGTATTGCAGAACGCTGAAGCAGAGCACCGCATTCTCAAGGTGCTAAGCGACGAAGACGGGAACAATACCTTGACTGCTACAGCAAGAAACTTTGGCACAGTTTCCGCACAGGTGAAGGCGAAGTTCACAACGATAGATAAGGCAACCGGTGCTGAGCTTGGAACACTAGAATCCGCCCCTGTTACAGTGATGACTGGTACAAGGGCCACCTTGTCTGCTCTCTGGGATCCATATGATTACGGCTGGACGTCGGGAACCACTGTAAGATACGATGTGAGAGTGGAACTATCGTTCTTCGACGGGCAAGCATGGATCACCGGCGAAACCTTCAAGCTAGGCTTCAGAGCTACCGATTAGGCAGTTGCCAACGGGCTAGAAAGGCGCGCGCCCTCCAATCCCCTATTCTTTTTATGTTTTAGAACCTTAGTCAGCGATAGGAAGTCACATTTGAGATGAACACAAGGGTTCCACAGGTGACGGGTCTCCTTTTCCTCCTAGTCGTGGCTGTGATTGCCCCTGTGGGACGTGCGGTCGACTGGTCTCTAGATATGAGACTGACTTGGAACACCGCAGCAGATGAGATGCCTTCGTTGATGCGGGCAAACGATGGGAGAATTTGGGCTTTCTGGCAAACGCGCAGAACTGGCAACTATGACATTTTCTACAAAATCTATAATGCATCAAGTTTGCATCAATGGTCTACTGAAACTCAACTGACTAACAATTCAAACTGGGATTATCTGCCTAATTCGATGCAGGCTGCTGACGGCAAGATCTGGGTTGTTTGGGCATCTAATAGAAGTAGCGGCGGCTTCTTGTATGACATTTTCTTCAAGGTTTACGGTGGATCAACTTGGTCTGCAGATACTCAGCTTACTTTTGATGCCTCAAACGATAGGTTTCCCTCTATTACACAGGCCAATGATGGCAAGATCTGGGTCTTTTGGAGCTCGCGGAGAACTGGAAACGATGATATCTTCTACAAGACTACTGTCGATAATGGGGCAAATTGGTCACCTGATACCCGCTTCTCTTTTTCACATGCAACCGATGATGACTGGGATCCCGCAGTTATGCGAAGCGCTGACGGTAAACTCTGGCTTTTCTGGGTGAGTTCACCTTCAGAGGTCATTTATTATAGCGTTTTCAATGGGTCTTCTTGGTCTTCTCCGCAAATCCTCACTGGAGGAGGCTCATTGGAAAGTTGGCATCCTGCGGTTACGCAAACTAATGATGGCAAGATCTGGGTCGTCTGGGACAAAGGCTCTGATACTGTTACCACCGATATTTACTATAAGGTTTACGATGGGGCAACTTGGTCTTCTGACATTCAGTTCACCACACACGCAGACGATGATTCAGGTCCCTCAATTGCTCAGGATAGTCAGGGAACCATTTTAATAGCGTGGGCTTCTGATCGAGGTGGTGGAATTATTCAGCCAAATGATTTGTTCTATCGGGCATCTTCCTTGTCGCCTGCACATGACGTAGAATTGTTTAGTGTTGTGCCAAACGCAACTGCTATTGTTAGGGGGCAGAATGTCTCTGTTGAAGTTGTAGCTCGAAATCGCGGTACGAGTAGCGAGACTAATGTAGAGGTTAAGTGTTATGTGAACTCAGCGTTATTAGGTTCGAGAATTCTAGATATGGCACCCGGGGAGCTTTATCCACTTTATTTCACTTGGTTTACATCTGGTTATGCTTCTGCCAATTATACGCTGAGCGCGAATGTCACTTCTGTTCCAGGCGAAAACAATGTCAATGACAACACTTACCTTGACGGTATTGTTGAAATTATGAAGGGTCCGGTTGCTATCTTTAGCGTTTCGCCTATATATCCACAGCCTGATGAGATGATCACTTTTGATGCAACACTTTCCCAGCCTAATGGCGGATCCATAGTCAGCTATAGATGGGATTTTGGGGACGGTAACATCACGGTTCGTAGCACCCCTATCATAAATCATGCATATCCGTTCTCTGGGCCGTATGTAGTCAATTTGACCGTCACTGATAGTCAGGGATTATCTGATTCTACTTGGAAAACTGTTCTTGTTGCTGTCCATGATGTTGCTGTTGTAGGTGGATCGATTTATGACAAGGCTCCGTGGAGTGTAGGCGTTACTTGTTATGTTGATGTCGCTAATGAAGGGGATGTTCTGGAGACTGTTGCTGTGCTCGTTTATTTCGGCGATACGTTTGTTGGTTTCGAATATGTTGACGTGCCTGGAGGTTCCGTAGCCTTTAATGTGCCGATCTGGTGTGATACTTCGCTGGCGTCGCCAGGTTCCTATTTGGTGGAGGCTGAGGCTCTTGCTGTTGTTGGAGAAAGGGATCTATCCGACAATAGCATGAATCTGGGCTCCATTTGGCTTTATGTGTTGGATTTGTCCGTTGTGGGTGTGGTGCCGTCGACGTCGCGGACTTACATTGGGCATACGGTGAATGTTTCGGTTGAGATTGTAAATGAGGGCACTGTTGATGCTAGTGCTCGAGTGGATCTTTATCATGACAGCACTTTGATTGAGCAGAGAGACATATTTCTTTTGGCGGAGGAGTCGGATACGTTTGAGTTCTTGTGGAATACTTTTGGCGTGCCTCCGGGAATGTACGATTTGAAGGCTGTAGTTACTGCCACAGTGGCTGGGTTTGTTGAATTAGACACGCTGGATAACGTGTCTGTCTATAATGGTGTGCAGGTTAAGATTATGGGGGATGTGAACGGTGACGGTGTGGTTAACGGTGATGATCTGAGGGTGTTCGTTGATTCCTTCGGTTTAGTGCTTGGTGGTAGCGACTGGAATGTTGATTGTGATCTCAAGAAGGATAATATTATCGACGTTTATGATTTGAGACTGATTGGTATAAACTACGAGAAGACAAGCCCATAATCCTTAAAAAGGAAGATTGTGTTAGTATTCAAGAAGAGAGGGAGAAGATAGTGAAGATCAAGTTTACGGCTAGTTTACTGGCAATTATGCTTGTTGTCTCTGGTTTGCTTGGATTTGCAGGCATTACAGTACGCGAAGCTAAAGCCGCAGACCCAGTTAAGATTCTGGTGGGCGGTCCCGTTACGGCGGGAACTTGGAGTGGGTGGCGAGGGAATCGAACAGGGCCTCCAGGCACTACTGTACGATACACGGTGAACATCACTGGCGTGAAGGAATTGTGGGCGTTCGAATTTACGTTGGCTTGGGGCATGAGCGTGTTGGAGTTCAAAGCTAGGACAAAGCGAATCACCACCATGTCAACCACGTACCCTGATGGCATTCTTAATTGGCCAAACATGCAAGCGGGTATTGAAACTAGTACTATCGAAGCCAATAGAACTGCAGTGTATCATCTTGGATGGACACAACAAAGTACTGCGGCTCTGTGGAATTGGACCAGTGGCACGGGCTGCATTGTGTACCTTGACTTTTTGGTTTTGTCTCCACCCTCGGGAACAGTTGGTGAGTGCGATGTATACTTCGTAGATTCAAAGCTAAGCTTCAAGAATGGGACCTCCATTGCTCATACACGTGAGGACGGCTACTTCTATCAATCAGGCAAGAACAGGGTTCCAACTGCAAGTTTCACAATTTCACCAACAACGAAAATCGCCAACAAGACTTCCGTGACCTTCAACGGCGGAGGCAGCTCTGATCCAGATGCAGGCGGCGGTATATCATCCTATATATGGAGGTTCGGCGAAGACTTGCCAGTGGGTAAACCAATAATTCCAGCAATTGAGAGTCCCCATCCCTATGCTCCAAGTGACAATCTGGTCTACACTCTCACGCACACTAATGCTATACGAATGAGGATACATTTCTCCAACATAACCACGGAATCCGGGGATTATGTTCGTGTGCGCGACAAAAACGATGTTCAGATCATCCAATATACAGGCCCCTTCACTGATCTCTGGTCACCATGGGTGAAGGGGGATACAATCAAAATCAACTTATGGGCTGATGGAGATGCCGGTGTGGGGTGGGGCTTTAAGGCAGATCATTACCTTTTCTTCCTTCAAGTGACGACTGTGACCCCAACCTACACTTACACAATCCTCGAAAGCGATTACCCAACGACGCGTTATGGTCCTTACTACTTTACCGCAAGTCTAAGCGTTATAGATACTGAAAACTCCCAAAGCAAGACCGTCACCAACTCATTTCCAGTAACACATCCAAGACCAGTAGCCACATTCACTTTTACACCCAACGTGACCCATTATTACCCAGCAATCAATTGGGCCTACATCTTTTGTGGCGAGACTGTGAATTTTGACGCCTCTGGCAGTTACGACCCAGACCCTGGTGGAGGCATCCTTTGGTACGCATGGGACTTCGGCGACGGAACCAAAGACAACAGATCCACTCCAACTACAAGCTACAACTTCGCAAAGAAAGGTGGGGTAATGTCGGTTGGCTTAACCATCAAAGACACATCAGACGGACTAAAGAACTATTGGAGCTACAGCATCCGCGTGTACAACCTGACAGAGTATGCCCAAGCCTACGGGAGCTGGGGAGGCATTCCGCCGTGGACTCCTGCGGATCCGAACTGGAACTATTTCTATGACATAAACAATGATAATTACATCACTGGAACAGATCTGCACATCATGGGCAAAAGCTATTATTAGCAGCCTCAAACGTCTCTTTTTTATTCTTGTCTTTTTTATTCTTAGTATGAGGGTTTTTTCAGCATCCGCCTGATTCCTACTTGACCAAGTCACGACAGAGAAATATCCGCCTTCAAAAAGCTTCGTGTAAGCATGGTTACCAAAGTCATTAATAACGAAGTAAACGGCATGAACTGACAGTAGCAAACTATAAAAACCACCCGTCTCAGTATATTTCATAGGTTTTCAGGACTCACAGAGGGAGAAGAAGTGCATAGAAATACGCTAAAAGTATGCGTTGGTTTATGTTTGCTTCTAATAAGCGTTTACGCGACAAATATCAGGCCTCCAACAAGTGAAGTGTTGGCAAGTGAGCCTTTCCCACCAAATAGACCTGTTGTTTTCACAGATCCTGATTTCATAGAACGAGATGTGGGCGTTGAATTCACGGTTAGTGCAAAGATTTTCAATCTTACAAACAACGTTTGGACAGATCCTGATACTATGAAGCAGTATCCTCTGGGCAACCTTTACGGCGTTGGAATAACTTTTAACTGGGATCCTGCTGTTCTCGAACATGTTAACCATCTGGTGAAGATTCCAGTCGACGACTATCCTGATGGTGTTCTCTATGCCCCTACAACTATGTGGAAAGACGAAGTGAACGATGCAGCTGGAACCTGCAGGGTTGAGTACAGCTCTATGGCACCCGCGGCTGTGTTCAACAACCCAGACCAAAACAACACAGTATTCGAAATCACCTTGAAAGCCAAGAAGAGGGGATCGAGCCTTTTGCGGCTTACTCAAGTTTCGCTTGCCGGGCAGCTTCCAGGAGACCGAATCTACCATGAAGGCTACGCGATAGGCGAAGGCGCGTGGGGTCGCGGCGCAATCTTCACCACTCCAGGTGCGCCGGTCGCTGAATTCAGTGTTTGGCCCGCAGATCTATTTGCGGGAGTGAATAAGCCTGTTATGTTTAATGCATCTAAGAGCTATGACACTGACGGCACCATCACTACCTATATGTGGACTTTCGGAGATGGAAGCACTGGCTCTACGGCAGATCCGATAATATACCACACATACACTTCAAAAGGCAGCCCCAAGGCTACTTTGAGAGTGCGGGACAATGATGGCCTCGAAAGCCTGCTTTACGAAAAACCACTCACAGTAGTGGAAAAGCGAGATGTCACGGTTAGAGACATTGATGTTCAACTATTGATCAGATACGGTAGCACGGCAGAAATCAACGTGACTGTCAGCACCCCGCGCGACGTCCATGAAAGCTTCACTGTATCAACGTTTTACAACTCGACGGATACTGATGGGTGGGTGCTCATCGGCGCCCAAAGCGTAGCCGATTTGGCTGGGGATTCTGTTGTAGTCTTCAGTTGGAATACAGGCGACATTGTCTTGCCCCCAGGCATCAAATCCCGCTCCTACCACATTCTCACTAATGCCACATATGTTCCTCATGAGGCTAACACAACTGACAACAGTATGACGTCGCCTCTCGTCGAAGTAACATCAGAGGAGATCCATGATGTAAGTGCAGCAATTTCCGGAGTCAATGTTGAAGCAGCAGGTGGCCGATCCTTCGGTTCACCGTTTATTCGGGGCGAAAACGTGACCGTCAGATTCACTGTCAAATCCAGTGGCACGGTTGACGAAACTTGCGACATTACACTCCGCTTTATTGCTAGAAACGACACTGAATTATTGCCGCCCAGAGAGTGGATTGGCGAATTCCTCGAATACGCCAACGAGAGACCCTATAGGTTTTCAACTGTAGATCTGCCGGCAGCCTTCTGTAACATTACCCTCAACGTTGACGTAACTGGGGTTGATAGACACCCCGAAGACAATTATGGCAGCATTGAAGTAAGAGTAGTCAAGCCTCCGACGATTCAGATTCAATATCCTGAAAACATCCATAAGAGCGAATCTGTAACCTTTGATGCAACAGCAAGCCTCCACCAAGATCCTGATGGCCAAATAACAACGTATACATGGGATGTTATGGAACCTGGAGGGACAACCTACGGCAGTGTTAAAGGAGGAAACAAAGTTGGCTACACCTTCAACCTAACAGGCAGCACGAGGGTGAGGCTTCGCATCATGGACAATTTTGGTCTCAGTTACGACGCTTCTATACGAGATGTGCGACCAGCTATAGATGCCTATATGCGGGAATTGACCATTGATGTTCAAGAGAGCTCTGGAGGAGGTTTGCAGCTTCCTATCGATCCACTATACATAGTTATAGGCATTGTCATAGTCGTGATAGTTGCAGTTGTAGCCTTCAGAATAATCAGAAAACCAAAGCCATCAGCGTGAGTTGGCGCGCAACTTCCCTCTTCGCATCGCATTTCTATTGGGTCTGGTTTTCCACACCAAAACGATTGCACCGAAAGCACCCGTTATCGCCCCCACCGGGAGGAGGTCTCTGTAGGGGTATGTCCTTTTGATCGCTATTTTCAGAAGTCTTAATGCGTTTGGGGGCTGCGGCTCAGGGTATCCTGCCCATGGAAAACTGTCTGGTGGGGGGTGGACGCGAACCTCAAAAGTTCCAGCCTGTTTGACGATTCCGCCTATCTGTTTAGGCGGGTCATACTTTACTTCCAGA
>Ga0315308_1002182_pt1 | contig 11134 bp, 9 predicted proteins | sample TDP3_MG_FD_203078 | JGI IMG/M metagenome (GOLD analysis project Ga0315308, IMG submission 203078) | Freshwater sediment microbial communities from Lake Towuti, South Sulawesi, Indonesia - TDP3 | ecosystem: Environmental > Aquatic > Freshwater > Lake > Sediment | place: Indonesia: South Sulawesi...
ATCCATTGCCAGCCTGAGGTCCCAATGGAGACGCATCGCATGGTGTTCATGGACGACGAATATGTTCGCCCCCTCACCGCCTTCAGTTCCAGAAGGCTCCGATGTCCTCGTGAAATCCCTCTTCCCCTTGTATTCCTTAAGGCCCATGGCCAATCCCGCCATAGTGGGTGAACAGAACCATTATATTACGGTTGCAGTCATATTCATCGCCAGTTCAGATGAAGATCGGAATTATAGCTGATGACCTAACGGGCGCCCTTGACTCGGGCTTGGAATTCTGGAAGAAAGGCCTGAGGACCGTAGTCCTGACCTCTCCTCGTTACCTGAAAACGCATGCCAGGCGAGTCGATGTCGTCGCCGTAAATACATCAAGCAGGCTATCCAGTACCCGACGAGCGCGCGAGAAAGCTGCGGGCGCAGCCGCGTATCTCAGAAAGCACGGCGCGAAGTACTTCTACAAGAAGGTGGACTCGACCTTGAGGGGCAATGTAGGAGCGGAGATCGAGGCCGTGATGGATCGGTTGCGAATTGAGACCGCCGTCCTTGCCCCAGCGCTACCGGAGCAGGGAAGGGCGATCGTGGACGGCCATTTATTAGTTGACGGGAAACGCTTTGGGAAAACGGGAGACCCACTGATCCCAGGGGGAGAGTCACATGTCCCAACGTTGATCGAGGAGGATACGGACATGGAAGTTGGGTCGATGCCGCTCCCCATCGTGAGGGGAGACGCCGCACGAGAGATCTCGGCCCTCAAGAAGAGGGGGATCAACATAATCGTGGCGGACGCCACAACGAGGGAAGACCTGAGGAGGATCGCCGTATCCATCGTCAAGGCAGGGATCATGGCCCTCTCGTGTGGCTCGGCTGGATTGGCATCTGAATTGCCGGTGGCATTAGGGCTCTGCCAAAAGGCTCCGCCGACGGTGGTCCTGTCAGGCAGCATGAACTCCGTCACACGGTCGCAGATCAGGAAGATCGAGGACACACTCGATCCATATGTTGCCAGGCTCGATCCGGCCGTCATCAGTAGGAAAGGCCAAAGGGCCCTGAATGCTGAGGTGGTGAAGGCCTCGGAAGCCATGGGCGATGGGCAGGACATCGTAATGTGCCTGCAGAATCGCAGAGGTGGAGGGCTTTCGAAAAGGGATATGCGCAAGGCCCTCTTTTCATGTGGCAAGATCGTCAACGATCTCGTGAGCAATGAAAGGGAGGGCGGTCTGATACTGGTCGGCGGCGAGACGACGTCTCAGGCATGCCGAGCGATGGGCGCCAACACGTTAATGATCGAGGACGAAGTTGACCTAGGGATCCCATGCGCCAAAATACTTGACGGCATGAATAAGGGGATGAGGATCGTGACCAAGGCCGGTGGATTCGGAAACGAGAATTCATTAGTTAAAGCCGTCAATTTCCTGAAGATGAGAAGGCGATGAGGGGCAAACCGATCGTAGGGATCACGATGGGCGACGCATCGGGCATAGGTCCCGAGGTGATCGTCAAGTGCCTCATGGATAAAGACGTATGCGAGGTCTGCAACCCGATAGTCATAGGGGCTGCGGATGTCGTCGAAGATGCGGCCGTTAGGTTTGGCGAGAGTGCGAAGGTGAATGCAATCAAGGACGTCGAGGAGGCCATATTTCGCCTTGGGACCATCGACGTGCTCGACCTCGGTAACCTCGCGCTGAATGAATTCAGCCCAGGGGAGGCCAGCACTGCGGCGGGGAGGGCTTCGGTCGAATTCGTAGAGAAGGCAGTACAGCTCGCGCTCACAGGCAGGATAGATGCCATAGCTACGGCACCCATAAACAAGGAAGCCATCAACAAGGCGGGGTATGCTTACCCAGGACATACCGAGTTATTATCGCACCTCACTGGCTGCGAGGACTACGCGATGATGCTTGCATCAGGCCCCCTCAGGGTCGTGCACTTGACGACCCACATATCGCTTGTTGAGGCCTGTAGCAGAGTTAAGAGAATAAACGTTTTGAAAACCATATTCATAGCCCACAGATCGATGCAGGGGCTTGGGTTCAAGTCGCCGAAGATCGCAGTCGCGGGCATGAATCCACATGCGGGCGAAGGCGGCCTGTTCGGGAAGGAGGAGATCCTGGAGATATCGCCCGCTATAATGGAGGCCAGGGCGAGAGGCGTCAATGTCTCGGGATCCTATCCGCCGGATTCCGTTTTCCTCAGGGCGAGTAAGGGCGAGTTCGATGTCGTGATAGCGATGTATCATGACCAGGGTCACATAGCGGTCAAGATGCTGGGGCTCGAGGAGGGCGTTAACATAACGATCGGCCTTCCAGTGATAAGGACGTCCGTGGACCATGGTACGGCCTACGACATCGCCGGGAGGGGATTGGCGGATCCCAGAAGCATGAAGAAGGCCGTCATCGTTGCAGCCGAGATGGCGAGTAGGAAGGCAAACGCCTTGACCGGAAAGGCCAGTTGACCAGCCATGACAGTAATATGCCCATAATGCATGTTCTTGAACCAGCTCCTGGTGCCTTTGTCAATTTATGTTAAGAAACCATTATGTGAATGACCTGGGATATATTGGGGCGGTTCGGTTGAGCATAATCGAGCTTGATAAGGTCGTGGGGTCCCTCCCGTCGCGGGAGAAACTCCTCTTTTCCAGGATCTTCGACCTGAGTAATGTGATCGGGAAATTGCGAATCCCGGCCCCATTAGTTGGCTGGGTCGAGGAGCGTTTTGGCTCGGTTGATATCGTTCAGGAACAGAAGATCGTAAAGATAACGAATCTCGTGACAATGGAAGGTTCCCTATTCAATGCCCTTAGGGCGAAGAGGCCCATGGAGATAAGGGAGAGAACGAAACTGGAGGAGTTCATAAAGGGCTCTGAGGGGGATCAATTTTGCGGGCCTTTGGAGAAGACGCCAGAGGATGTTTTCGGGAGGGTCGTTGGGAAAAGCTGCGTGACGGCGAGCAACGTAGCCAAGTACGATGCCTTTCACGGCATAATCATCTTCAGTGAGCATGACCCGCTCCTCATAACTGAGGGGGGCGTCGCGGACCGCATAGACGTGGCTTTGGAATGGGCCAAGAGGGCTCAGCAGGTCGAAGGGGAATATAGGAACTTCTTCCTGATGTGGAACTGTCTATGGAGGAGCGGCGCATCGATCATCCACGGCCACATGCAGATGACCCTGAGCCGTGGCATGCATTATGCCAAGATCGAGGCTCTGAGAAGGGCTGCGAAACTCTATGAGCTAACCAATGGCTCTAACTACTTCGATGACTTATATGAGATCCATCATAAGATAGGCCTCGGGCTCGATGTCGATGGCACAAAGGTCATCGCTTACCTGACGCCAATCAAGGAAAAGGAGGTGATGATCATCTCCAAGGACTTGGGCGGGGGTTTCAAGAAGAGGCTCTATGAGGTTTTGAGGTGCTTCGTCAACGAGATGGGCGTCGAAAGCTTCAACGTCGTAATCTACACGCCCCCGATCGCGATGACCGAGGACGAAGAGGGCGATTGGGATGGCTTTCCAGTTATGGCAAGGGTGGTCGATAGGGGTGACGTCATGAACAAGACCTGTGACATAGGGGCCATGGAACTTTACGCGAACAGCGTCATATCGGCGGATCCCTTCTGGGTGTCTTCGGTCTTGAAATCCGCTCTGATAGCTGATGGGGGAGATACTAAATAGCTGATCGGCAGCAGATAGATTATGTTCAAGGATGAGTATCTGAGGGAGACCTATCGCAAACTGAGGGCTGGGGGTCTCCTCTTGGCCTCTAGATACAAACGGAGGCCGAATATCATGACCATAGGGTGGGGCTTCGTGGGCATACTCTGGGGAAGGCCATTCTTCATCGTCGCCGTCAGAAAGCCGAGATACACCCATCGCTGCATCGAGGCCACGATGGATTTCACCGTCAACGTTCCGGGCAGAGGGATGGGGCGCATCCTTCGATACTGTGGAACGGTCTCAGGAAGGGATCATGATAAGGTTAAGGATTTGGAAATGAGGTTGGGAAGGCCTAGAAGGGTCTCATCACCCATCGTCAAGGGATGTGCCATCATCTACGAGTGCAAAGTCATTTACAAGGTGACCGTCAATCCGCGGTTAATGCCAAAGGGGCTCCTCTCGGAAATATATCCTCATAGAGACTTCCATACTCTTTATTTCGGCGAAATAGTCGCGTGCTATCGCGGTCACTAGATTGATTACTAAATATCCTTGATTAACTTTGTGATGATGTGCAACATCATAGTTCTCTCAAAAAGCGTACGGCTTTCACAATGTCTCCAAAAGGATCAGGACCAGTTTCGCGCTCTATGGCGAAATAGCCTTTAAAGCCCTCTTCATGGAGATATCTCACATATCTCGGCCAATCGATCCATCCCTGGCCAAGGGGTACCTCCTTCGGTTCGCCATTTTGTGTTACGATCGCGTCCTTTGCATGCGTGTGAACTATATATTTCCCAAGTATCTTCACGCCCTCAACGGGCATGAATTCCCGAATAGCCTTCTCCTTCTCATATTTCTCATCGGACTTCTTCAATATGGCTGGCCAAAGTATGAGATTGGCTGGGTCGTAATTGACCTTCAGTCCTTCCCCGCCCACAGCCTCTATGAGGCTCTTGACTATAATCGGGGGCTCAGGGCCGGTCTCCATTGCCAGACATGCACCGACATCCTCAGCATATTTGGCGATCTCACCTATATTTTTGATTAATGTACCCCAACGTGGATTCGATTTATCTCTAGGCATAATCCCGACATGAGCTTGCCATATTCTCGCGTCCAAATCCACAGCCAAATTTAGGATGCGTTTTCCCCAAGCTACGTTCCCCTCCGCGCCCTCGGACTCACATAGATCGACACTACCGCCCCATGCGGAAACCGCGGATATCTCAAGCCCCAGAGCCCTTATGTCCTCTGCGAGCTTCTTCCTTGCCAGTCTATCGAGCTTCTCGGGGGCGAAGTCTCCGCCCTCAACACCGATGTGAACACCAGGTACGCCCATCTCTGCAATCCTCTTCATGCCTTCAAAAGGCTCCATCCTGAGACAGCCCAACATTACGGCGATCTTTAACACTGCCATTTCATCGAACCATGATCGACCTATTGCTTAAAAACCTTCTTCCAGTTATAGGATCATGGCTGGACCGAACAGCATTCATCTCGTTAGTTCAGGATCCTGACATGTTAGGTATCTTCACATTTACGCAATAAATGTGTAATTGACAACGGAAATGGTTCATCCAGTAACCTTTAAATCAGTGGGCCTGTCTACCCCTTATTCGCATGAACATTTTGGGGTAAGAAGAGATGGAGAGACGAAGGTTAGGTAGGACCAATGAAAGGCTCTCGATCGTAGGTTTTGGGGGGATCGTTGTCATGAATGAAAATCCAGCCTCAGCAAGTAGCATCGTCTCCAGAGCAATTGAGAGGGGGATTAACTACTTCGATGTCGCACCATCCTATGGGAATGCCGAGGAGCGCCTGGGACCCGCCCTTGAGCCCTATCGTGAGTCAGTTTTCTTAGCTTGCAAGACGGGTGAACGTACAAGGGAAGAGGCAAAGGCCGAACTCAATCGATCTCTCAGCCATTTGCATACAGACCATCTCGACCTCTACCAACTCCACGGCGTGACGACGCTAGATGAGGTGGAAAGGATAATGGGTAAGGGGGGCGCGATTGAAACGTTTGTGGAGGCCAAAAAGGAGGGGCTTGTCAAGTACCTTGGTTTTTCCGCCCACTCAGAGCAAGCAGCGTTGGCCCTCTTGGATCGCTTCGAATTCGATAGCATGTTATTCCCCCTTAATTGGGTATGTTGGAATCAAGGTCATTTCGGTCCAAAGGTGCTTGAAAAGGCACAGAAGAAGGGCGTGGGAATACTCGCATTGAAGTCGCTTGCGAAGAGGAAGTGGGGAGATGGAGAGGTGCGCAAGTGGCCGAAGTGTTGGTATGCGCCAGTGGACACCCCGGAAGAGGCGTCGATGGCCTTCCGATTTACCCTTTCTCTGCCGGTCACCGCGGCAGTGAGCCCCAGCCACGCTGAACTCTTGTGGTGGGAATGCGATGCCGCTGACAGTTTCAGGCCCTTAACCAAAGAGGAAGTGGCACAGGTTGCAGAGAAGGGCAAGGGCCTCGAGCCCATATTCCCTCAATGATGGCATATCACAAGATAAAGGGCGATCGAGGATATGGGCGAATATTGGGATTATCTTCTTGATAGCCTCAATCGTAAAGGATAGATAATATCAGAATGATGAAGGAAGTCGATAAGGGGATCTCTCGAAGCATTTAAATTGCATCTAGGTCTTGTGATGGTTCAGAATGCGAAAGAAGATAGTCGTAGTCGGAATGGGATATGTAGGCGTGCCCGTGGCCGTATCCTTCGCAAGGGCAGGCTTCACCGTTGTCGGCGTCAATAGGTCTAGGGAGAAGGTAGATCAGATCAACAAGGGGATCTCGCCCATAGGTGGAAAGGAGTCCGAACTTTCCTCCCTCCTCAAAAAGGCAGTGGAAGCTGGAAGGCTTAGGGCCACCCAGAGCTTCACGGAATGTAAAGACGCGTATGCGATAATAGTGGCTGTCCAAACGCCCTTTAACCAGGCGGAAGGAAGGCCCGATTATTCTGCCCTCGAATCTGCTATAAATGATATAGCTGCCAATCTCTCACAGGGCACCATCGTTGTTGTTGAATCTACCATAGCCCCGGGGACAATCGAAAACGTGGTTAAGCCATTATTGGAATCGAGGTCAGGACTAGTGGCAGGTAGTGATTTCTACCTTGGGACATGTCCTGAGAGGGTAATGCCTGGAAGGCTGCTGAAGAACCTCGTCGAACTCGACAGGGTTGTTGGCGGATATGGTGAGGAATCGACTAGGCGAATGCTCAGCCTCTACAGGCGAATCGTTAGGGGTAAACTCTACGGCATTGATTGCCTAACAGCGGAGGTCGTTAAGGTAGTTGAGAATGCGTACCGAGATACTCAGATTGCCTTCGCCAACGAGGTAGCCCTGATGTGCGAAATGCTTGGCGTCGATGTCTACGAGGTCAGGGAGTTGGTGAACAAAGCTCCCTATAGAAATATGCATATGCCCGGAGCTGGCGTCGGCGGACATTGCCTTCCAAAGGATTCCCTGCTCCTGGCATACAGCGTTGCCGGGAGGTATGAGCCGGAGTTGCTAAAGGTGACCAGGAGCATTAATGACTCAATGCCCCTCCACTTGGTCAAACTTGTAGAGGCTGCACTTTTGGGGATGAAGATGCCAATAATGGGCGCCAGGATTGCCCTTTTGGGCCTTGCATATGTTGGGAACTCGGAAGACACAAGAAATAGCCCAGCGGGCCCGATACTGGAAAGGCTGGAGAGTTTGGGCGCAGAGGTGCGAATCCAAGATCCATACGTCAAGTCATTCCAAGGTAGGGCAGTTTCACATAGAGTAGAGGAAGTCCTCGATGGCGCCGACTGCCTGGTTACGGTTACGGCTCACGATAGCTATAGGAAGATCAGCTTGAGGAAAATAAAGGGCTTGATGAGGACACCCATAATAGTAGATGGGAGGAACATCTTCAAGAAGAACAGCTGTCTACGAGAGGGCATAAATTATCGCGGGATAGGAAATCTCTAGTGCTGCCAACTAATTGATGGACATAATGAATCATAAACCTTTTGTATAGCAAATGACTGTGTACATCGATTAACATATTATACATCATCGACTTATGTATGAGCTTTTAAGTCAAATGGGATGGGCCTTATAGGGGGCTAGACGGGGAATTACATAATCAACTTTAATATACGTAGATCAGGGCCTCGGCGTCATGGGCGTAATTCGGACAGTTCTCGGGGATATCGCCCCAGATGATTTGGGCATGGCCTTAGCACATGAGCATATCCTATGCGATTTCATAGGCGCTGATAAGGTCAGCAGGGAACGCTATGATCAGAAAGAGGTCTTCAGCATTATGCTTCCGTACCTAAGTGAGATATATCGATTGGGGGTCAGAGGATTCGTGGATTGCACACCCGCCTACTTAGGGCGAGATGCCCAATTACTCGCAGATCTGTCAAGGGCTTCGGGCATCAAGATCCTCACGAACACGGGATTCTACAAGGAGCCCTTTCTCCCTAAGCATGTTTTTGAGCGCTCAACGGACCAGATCGCAAATGATTGGGCATGTGAAATCGAGGAGGGAATCGATGGAACTCAGATCAAAGCTGGGTTCATTAAGATTGCCGTGAACCCAGGGGAGATAATTCCCATACAACAGAAGATAGTGAGGGCTGCCGCCCGTTGTAGCCTATCTACGGGAGCCACCATAGCATGTCATACGGGTGAGGGCGTTGCCGCAATGCATCTCTTGAGGATACTTGGCGATGAGGGGGTAAATCCCAACAGGCTGATAATCGTCCATAGTGACGCGATCGAGGACCTGAAATACCATCTCGAGGCCGCACAAAGGGGCGCGTGGGTCGAGTATGATGCCCTGAGCGAACAGAATGCAGGTAGAACCCTTGATCTCCTCGATGCAATGATAGAGAAGGGCTATGAGGGGAACATCCTGATCTCCCAAGATGCCGGATGGTATAATGTGGGCGAGGAGCATGGGGGCAACATCCGGGATTATGCATATCTGGTCAGGGACTTCGTGAATCTATTATCGGAGAGGGGCTTCAGCCGTGATTTAAAGGACAAGTTGCTAGTGTCGAATCCAGCTCGGGCATTCAAGATTGCTTCGTCCTAATTCGGTTGAATCTCTTTTACGAGCGCCTTCGAGGATATCCTTTTATCACCGCAACGGGCTCCTTAGTCAAGAGTTGAGGGAGCTACCAAGGAGGGCTCTATTTCTGGCATTGCTTTTTTCAGAGCTCACCTTAATAGGCTATCTCACCTTCCAATGGACTGAGAAGATGAACGAAGGTTTATTCATCGTGTGGGGTTCGGACCCACTCGTGAAGATTTTCAAGGATACAAAGCCGCCCCCCAACCATACGAGATCCATAGTCATCGACGCAGTCAGGAATGAGTATGCGGCCGCTCAATTCGCTGTGACCGCCGAATCGAATACCCCAGGGATCTACCTGAGGCTTACACCCTTAGAGGGTCCAAAGGGATACCGAATCAGCTACCGGGCCAACTTCGTGGGGTTCGTACCAGTCAAGGAGAATACGCCCAATACCCCCTCCGAGGAGTTGATACGGCTCGCTCCATTCGACGCCCCAGATCCGCTTTTGGAGGGATCCGTCATCGATATCAAGAAAGGCGAAACCCAGCCCATTTGGATAACGGCCTTCATACCGTCGAACGCGCCCGCAGGTGACTACGCCGGGGAGATCGTTGTCTTATCAGCAAGGATGAACTCATCGATCTCCATCACTCTTCATGTCTACCCCGTTACACTTGCATCTGAGAGGACCCTATGGCTCACGAACTGGTTCAATGCCTATGGGGTCGCCTCAAGTCATGGGGTAAAGGCTTGGAGCGAGGAGCATTGGTGTTTAATCGAGAAATACGCGAGGATGATGGCAGATCATCGCCAGAATGTCATCATAACTCCGATCTTCGACCTCATAAGGTTCATCAGGGAGCCGAACGGATCATTGGGATGCGATTTCACCAATTTCGACAGATGGATCGAGCTCTTCAAACGCGCGGGCGTCATAGGTAGGATCGAGGGCGGCCATTTGGCTGGCAGAGGCGATTGGACTGCGACCGACTTCGATTCCCCCGCGTTAACGGTTTACTATCCAAATGGCAGCGTCGCATACACGCAAGCATCGATGAAGACAACCTCCGCAGATTATTACGATTTCCTCGAACGATTTCTACCCCCATTACAGCAGCACCTCGATGAGAGAGGCTGGACGGGTTCCTATATCCAGCACCTGACCGACGAGCCCATAGATGTGAATTCGGCCAGTTACAGGATCTTAGCAGGATATGTTAGAAAGCTTGCCCCTAAGCTGAAGAGGCTTGACGCAAACCAGGATGTTAACCTCGTAGGCGCCCTGGATATATGGGTTCCAATACTGCACGAGTTCGATCTCAACCAGGGCTTCTATGCTCAGAGGAGGGCTGCAGGCGAAGAGACGTGGTTCTACACATGTCTTGCTCCAACGGGGAGGTATCCGAACAGGTTCATAGACTATCCATTGATAAAGACCCGAATTTTACACTGGATTAACTTCAAATACAATCTCTCGGGTTATCTCCACTGGGGGCTCAATTATTGGTCTGAGGATCCATTCAAAGACGTCGAACCGTCAAACCTCCCGCCAGGCGACGCCTTCATAATCTACCCGGGGAAGGAAGGCCCACTTAGCTCGATCAGATTTGAAACGCTAAGGCTTGGTGTCCAAGACTACGAGTTGTTGAAAGCGTTGGAGAAGATCAACCCCGAGAAGGCCAGAAGTTTGGCCGAGACCGTGTTAAGATCACTAACGGAGTATGAGAGGGATGCGTCCAATTTCAATAAGGCGAGGAGGGAGCTCATGGCTTCGCTTATACAAGGAGCCCCAAGTTAAATAGGTCTTCGTCGAGATCGCAGGTCAGAATCACCTAAATTGGGTTCATGATCATCTGGATAACGAAGGCCGATGCCACACAGATGAAGTAATCCTGCCACGTTCCTTGTAAATCAACCTCGTCGCCAACATGAAGATTGGGGAGATAAGGCAGGCGATCGATATTCGAATGGATTTGAGGATTAAATCGAACCATGACTCGATATTCGGGAGCGCCCACGACGCCCCAATCGGGTTGACATAGATGATGTAGGCTATTTGGATCAACATGGCCTCGAAGATCATGATCGTCGTGTCCGCCATCCTATCTATGACACGATTTGCATCTCCTCTAGGATACCCAAGTAAACCCACTGCAATTGAAATCATGAATAAGGCCACCATAATCTCGGAGATCATCCTGAAAAGTAAAACGCTGACCACGCTCTCAGAGTTGAAAATGCTAAGCGTAAGCGTTTCTCTGCTAGCCATATAGAAGAGCCCATCAAGCGATAGGTAGAGTGATACCCCCATCAACGGGGTGGCGAGTTCCCTTGGACGACGGCACAGATATATGAGTGGGAGAACGCATATTGCGACCAACCACGGCAATCTACGCCCTCTCTCCATTGCGAGCCTTT
>Ga0315308_1002183_pt1 | contig 11134 bp, 10 predicted proteins | sample TDP3_MG_FD_203078 | JGI IMG/M metagenome (GOLD analysis project Ga0315308, IMG submission 203078) | Freshwater sediment microbial communities from Lake Towuti, South Sulawesi, Indonesia - TDP3 | ecosystem: Environmental > Aquatic > Freshwater > Lake > Sediment | place: Indonesia: South Sulawesi...
CTTCTTCTGCGCCACATGCTACCACACAACGACTCAAAACGGAAAAACCAAGCCACTCAAATTCGACTACGCCTTATTGCGTTTCGCGTTTCAGCGAAGAACTATGGAACTATTTATTGTTCACGAACGGGGTACACAACGCATCCCCCTCGAAGATTTAGTAACTTTCTTAACCAACCGTATAAACAACGAACTCATCCAAGGAGGACTCAAGACCCTAACCGTGAAGCACATGCGAACGCTCTAAGAAATCAAGAACAACTCTTAAAATGTCGCCAGTTACATCGGCAATAGGTTTGTTTCCATCCACAAGAACCAAGCGACTATCCCTCACCATTCTCATGTAAACCTCGCGCACCCTCTGTTGATTTTGGGAAGTTTCCATAACTGACCTCTTCCGTTTCAACCTTTTCGCCACAAAATTAGGCGGAACGTCGAGAAACAGGGCTAAGTCTGGAACAAGAGCGAAACTGTTAATCAGTTCAATCCATTTAGGGTCTAGACCCATTGCGCCTTGATACGCCAAGGTTGAGTACACGTAGCGGTCACAAACTACAACTTTGCCGCTCTCTAAAGCAGGCTTAATTTCTGTTTCTAGATGGTCGACTCGGTCTGCGGCAAAGAGCAACGCCTCTAAGGCGATGGGAACACGCTTCTTTCTGTCAAGCACGTAGCTTCTGACTAGTCTACCAATTTTGCCAGAGCTGGGCTCAGTAGTGTAAATTGCATCAAAACCCTTTAGGTGCAGTTTTCTCACAAGTCGACGAGCCTGAGTTGTCTTTCCACTACCATCGATGCCCTCAATACAGATGAATACTCCACGCTTCGACATAACAGAGCCTCCGTCCTTCCACATACAGAATCGATTGCTTTAATAATGTTGTTCAAAATGAAACTTAAGAAAGAGGCGTCTATTAAGATGCGACAGTATTGGGGCGAAATAAAAGACCCCATTCTAGGCTATGTTTACATCACAGAGGCTGAGAAAGAAATAATCGATTCTTTTCCCGTGCAGCGTCTGAGGAGACTACGCCAATTAGCTGGGGCTGAGTATGTCTATCCAGGTGCCAACCACACCCGATTCGAGCACAGTATTGGCGTCATGCACTTAGCTGGGCTCATGGCTGAGAATCCCTACTTATCACAACATTTCAGCGAAGAAGACTACCAGATGATTCGGATGGCTGCCCTTCTCCACGACGTTGGTCACGGCCCTTTCTCACACATTTTTGAACACTTGCTAGTCAAGTTTCTCCACAAGACACATGAGGACATCAACGTCTGGGTGGTTCAAAAGTCAGAGCTGAAAGACGTTATTGGCAAGGTTGGCTTTGACCCAGACTTGATTGCTAAACTTTCTGTGGGGTGGCTGCACAAACCCGGCAGAGCCTTCATGGACCAGATCATCAGAAGCGCTGTGGATGTTGACAAGCTCGATTTTGTGGTGCGCGACACTTATCACACAGGGGCACAGTACGGGTATGTTGACGTTTTCCGCCTCATCCACACTTTAGACGTGCTCGACCAAAACTTAGCTGTTGACTTAGGCGCGTTGTCAGCCCTAGAATCGTTCATACTGGCTCGAATAGAATCTTTCAAGAGCATATACTTCCACCGTGTTGGCAGAGCCGCCCAACTCATGCTGGCTATGGCCATGGAAGAGGCCAGAGATGAGCTGGGCTTAATTGATTTCAAGGCGCCTGAAGAATATTTGGCGCTCGACGACTACACGGTTTGGGCTATGTTAAGGAAGTCTAAGAAGTCTAGGGAAATCGTTGAAAACTTGGAGAGGCGCAAGCTACTGAAGTGTGCCTACGATCAAACGTTCTACGTGCGAGACAAGACAATATCCAGCATCTTCAGTGTCGAAGAGATTCGCAACAAATTACGCGACGAGATTGCTTCTGAAGCCGGAGTTGAGCCTCAAGCTGTGGTGATTGACGTGCCGACGCTGCCGTCTGTGCCGTACAGTCATTCCGTTTTGCTTGAGCCCATGGAGATTCCAGTTTTTCATCGAACACGAGAAGGTGACAAGATTCCACGGAGACTCAGCGATATATCAGGCATCTTTGACGTTTTGAAGGGGTTCATAAACATCTTGCGGGTGTACACGGACGAGGAAAATCGGGAAAAAGTGGGTGCTGCCGCAACTAAACTGTTAGGTGAGGTCCCGTCCTCTGCAAAAATATCATTCTAAGCAACAGTAAATAGACGGACAAAAGAATACGAGAACAAGGAGACAGAAAAGACAGGTGCGAGTAGCCAAAAATGTTTATGCCGTCTTGGACATGTTCCATCCCATATGCGGTGTGAACGCTGGGTTCATTGTAACTGAGAAACACATAGTTTACGTTGATGCTGGATGGACCATTCCCAGCGCTCAAACCATTTTAGGCTACTCTTTTGCTGTCGCTCTGAACAACAAGCCTAAGTATCTGATTTTCACAGACCATCACCCCGACCATATCTCTGGCATGAAGCCGTTTAAAGAGGCAGGAGTTAAGACAATGGGGCATGTAACCCTTGACCATTACCTGCGGGAGCACGTGATGCAAAACTGGGAAGAATTCGTCACTAACTTATACAACAGGTGGTTTTCAGAACTCTATTCTAAGGACAAAGAATTGAGAGAACTCCTTTTTGGCGATGTTGAACTTTCACCGCTAGACCAAACCACAGACAAGGACACAATAATCAAAGTTGACAACGAAGAAATTCATGTTCTATACACTCCTGGGCATTGGAAAGCTTGCCTCTCAGTTTACCTTCCTTCTTCGAAAGTATTGTTTGCCGGAGATACCATCTTTTCAGGTTTTGAACCAACAACAAGGTTCGGAGACAAAAACCTTTGGCAACAATGGATTAATTCACTGGATAAGCTCAGTAGACTAGATATAAACTGCATTATTCCGGGGCATGGAAGATTATGTGACGCCAAAGAGATTCCTAGGCACATCGCACACCTCAAAGAATTAATTGTCAAAACCTAAGTAACAAAACAAAAAAGGAGAATTGTTATATCAAAACATTGAACGGGTGAAGCATAGTTCCCGTGCAATGCAAGGGATTTGCCCTAGTCTCTGCTAAGCCTTTGAGTTTTCTAGGCGGTGTTGATTACCACTCTGGAGTGATTTTTGAAAGGGAGCATGATTTGAAGGGCGAGTCGGTTAAGGGCAAGGTTCTTTGTTTTCCTTAGGGTCATGGGTCCACCGTTGGCAGTTATGTGTGCAAAGATTAACTCACACATTCGCCAGTTTTTCTTTTGATTCCAAGAGAGTAATAGACTGACCCAATAATGAGACTGGCTATTCCGATTACCCAAGCGTCGCTGGAAAGAAACACTAAAAGAGTGCCACAAAGGAGCAAACCTACGACCGAGACATAAACTGGATAGCGCCTGTTCTCGGTTTTTAGCCTACAAGCTGAAAGATTGACGAGTGCGTGATGAAAAAGAAGGGAGAAGGTGCCGACTGCAACAACACGGGAGAAACCGCCAAACACTAAAACACTCGACGATAGCCCGGTTAGCAAAACAGCGTAGTGCGGGGTCTGAAACCTTGGGTGTATCTGACTTAAAAAAGTCGGCAATTGACCGTTTCTCGCCATTGCAAAAGTCATTCTAGACACCCCAAGTATGGTCATCAGTAACACACTGGCGGTGGCAATCATGGCTCCGAGCGACACCACAAACACAGCCACAGAATTTCTTGTGACACTAATGGCGTCAGCCAAGGGTGAACTAGAAGCCGTTAGATTCTGCGAACCAACCAACCCCACTGCAACAAAGCCAATGAACACATAGAGTACTGTTGATATAGTCAACGCCAGAATAATAGCTCTGGGAATTGTGCGACTGGCGTCTTTCACCTCTTCTGCAACTACTGTGACTCGTGCGTATCCACCATAAGCAAAAAAGATTAACGCAGCTCCTTCGAGCACGCCTGAAAACCCCCTCGGCATGAACGGGTCGAAATAACTCAGATGGATGAAACTCAAACCCAAAGCTATGAAAAACAACAGAATTAAAATCTTAGCCACAACTAGAACGTCGTTGATCATGGTAGACTGGCGAACACCCACGTAATTGAGGAAAGTAAACGAAAGACATAACACAGCAGCTACAACAGTGATAGGCAAAAAAGGAAAAAGAGTCGCCAGATAATGAGCAAAACCTAGCGAAACGGCGGCACCTATGAAAATGTTGGAGAAAATCCACATCCATCCGGCTAGAAAGCCAGCATAAGGTGAGACCAATAGATAGGTGAACTCGTAGCCGCCACCCTCTTTAGGCATGTAGGCGCTCAGTTGGGCAAAACTTAGGGCTGTGAAGGACGCTATAACCCCAGCCACAATAATAGACACGACGACGCTTGGTCCAGCAAGCCCGGCAACTATGCCAGTGACAACGAATATTCCAGCTCCGATTATTGCGCCTATGCTTATGGCTGTGGCGTCAAAGAGTCCAAGGGCACGCTTTAACTTAGCCTCTGACTCTCTTTGGCCCTTCATAATCATTTCCTTTCTTGGGTCTTCCTCAACTCTTCTATAACTTCGGTTGTTCTTTTGCTTACTGGAATTTTTGCTAGTTCAAACTTTTCTCGAGGCTTGGTTAATGGTCGAGTTGCATCTATCCCGACTTTTGTGGTTAGCCCCGTTTCTTGGTTGGCAGAGGGATCAAGGGTTGACCCTCTTGCGTTTTGGATTAATAGCGTGTCTTCCTCAGCTTGAAACCGTGTGGCGATTGCCCATTCAACAGTGTTTGGGTTGAAAATGTCAATATCTGTGTCAACCACTACCGCGTGTTTAAGGCTTGGGTGGGCACTAAAAGCTGCCGTCAACGCGTTTTTGGCGTCTCCATCCACTAATTTGTCGATGGAGATTATAGCATGGAGCCATCCGCATCCTCCAATGGATAAGTTGACGGCTTTTACTGAGGGCACAACTTTAGAGACGGCTTCCCAAATCATGGTTTCATGCGGCAAACCCATCAATAATTTGTGTTCGGCGCTTGAAGGCAACAACGCCTGATAAATGTAGTCTCTACGGTGCATAGTGCTGACGAGTTCGATGACCGGTTGCTTTCGTTGAACGTCATAGGTTCCGGTTATGTCAACGAGTGGTCCCTCAATAACCTCTTTTTCAATCAAAATTCTACCCTCCAAAACAATTTCGGCTTCCGCCGGAGCAAAGGCGTCTACATGCTCGCACTTTATTAAAGTCAACTTATTGTTGAGAAGTTTATTTGCCACGCCAAACTCGCTGACGCCGAAGGGAAGAGGAGAAGCCGCAGCTAACATGACGGCTGGGTGAACGCCTATGGCTATGGCAACATCCAGATTCTGTTTTTCCTCCTTAGCCATCTGCCAAAGCTTGAAGAGGTGGCGAGGCACCAAGCGGATTGCAAAGTGGCGGTCGTCCAATACCTGCAGACGGTGTATAGATACGTTCTCAATTTTTTTGTCTGGGCTACGAGCCGAAACAATCGCTGAGGTTATGTATGGTCCGGCGTCGTGTTCAAAATGAGTCAAGATGGGCAGCTTTGACAGTCGGGCTCTCTCAACCACTTCGTTGACTGGTCCGCCTCTCACCCTTTTTGGAAGCGTTGGCATGCGCCATGCGTCAATCAGTTTTTGATAAAGGTTTTCAACTTTAGCCCCCAAGGCCCAGCAGAGTCGTTGCCTTGTTCCGCAGACGCCGGCTACAATTTTGGTTTCTCGCCCTTTCACATTGTCAAAATAGAGTACTGGTCCCCCATCAAACTCCTTCATAAAGGCAGAAACCTCAAAACGTGGCGAAACTTCATCCTTGACCTCTAACATCTGGTGTTTCCTGTGCATCTCTCCTAGAAAACTACGCAGACTCATTCTTTCAACTCCTCTTGCTTGGCTCTCACCGCCTTGTCAAAAAGCTTGAGAAAAATAGGTCCTGCCTCTCTCTCAGCCAGCGTTTTAGTGAAGACTGACGCCAAGGCGATTTTACCAGTTTTTGCAGCTAATTGTTCAGCCAGCATGCGGGCTACAATCACGTTTCTGTCGCCCAACAAAACAGATGATAAAGGTGGACCCAGCATTTTTTGGGCTTGCGGTAAGGCTACTGCAAGCGTGCCTAACTGGTCTTCGCCTTCACTCAAGAGTATTATGGTTGAGTTTTTGGTTTCTAAGCGAAGCGCCAGAAATAAGTTTCCATTTTCTTTGATTTCTTCTTGAACAATCTTTGCGCGTTGCATTTTTTTTAACCAGCCCTACTAGGCTTATTTATTGCCTCGTATTACTATTTAGTGCTTTTAAAGGAAATCGGCGAATCAGTGATGAATAAGAGGGAAAAAGCAAACAAGATTCTACAAATTCTTAGAGACAAATTCGCCCTTCCAGAATGGATAGATTTAAAGAGGGAACCCTTTCAAACATTGATAAGAACTGTGCTCTCACAGGCTACTAATAACAGAAACCGAGACAGAGCCTACAAAAACCTTTCAGAAAAATATGAAATAAATCCGAAGGCGTTGGCAACAGCCGACTTAAGAGAAATCGAGAAAGCCATTCAAGTCGGCGGCTTGTATAGAAACAAATCTCGAAAGATAAAAGAACTATCCAAGATTGTACTCGAACGCTTTGACGGCTCGCTTGACTTCCTTTACTCTGACTCTCTTGAAAAAGCCCGCTCTAAGCTTATGAGCATTCCTGGAGTTGGACCCAAAACTGCCGACGTTGTTCTCTTGTTTTCTGCTAAAAAACCAACGGTGCCCATTGACACTCATGTTAATCGTGTCACGAAGAGGCTTGGATTGGCGCCGTTCAAAAGTGATTATGAAACCGTTCGAAACATACTTGAATCGTTTTATCCTCCAGAAGATTATTTGTCTGTTCATCTATTGCTGATTAGCCTTGGGCGAACTTATTGTAGGGCTCGAAATCCAACGCATAAGTCGTGCCCGGTGAGTTCTCTCTGCACCACAGCACTGTTAGAAGAGAAGCAGCCAGATTTGCACCGTTTGCACAGCAGCAGGGAATATCCTTGAGTGTCATTGTCAAACCGATTCTTTCCAAGCGAGTTGAAGAGTTCTTTCCCTACTCGAGGGTTAGACCCCTTCAAGACACATTTACCAACACTATTTTTGAAGCTGTAGACAACCGTCGCCATGTTCTAATAGAAGGAAGCAACGGCTTGGGCAAGACTGTAGCTGCCCTTTCGGCTTGTTTACCCGTTGCCCAAGAGCGAGATTTGAAGATTCTTTACGTGGCGAAGACTCATCGTCAACACGACCGTGTTATGGAGGAGTTAAACGCTATTGCAAGGAGACAGGATGTTTCTGGGCTCTCCATTCGGGGACGAACTGACATGTGTTTTCATCCCTTCATCGCGCGTCACGCAACCGACGCTAAATCAGCTATGGAAATCTGCGAACTGTTGAAGACGAGGAAGCAGTGTCCCTACCATGGAAACATCGAAGATAAAGAAGACAGATTTGTCGAAGTCAAATCACATGTTTCTTCTAGGGTTTACAAGGCTTCGGAAGTTCAGGAGATTTGTCGGGCAGAAGGCTTTTGTCCCTATGAACTTGTTAAACAAGCTATAGGAGAGGTAGACGTCGCTGCATTAAGTTACATTTATGTTTTCGACCCGACTGTTCGAGGTGCTTTCTTGAAGCATTTAGACAAGCCGTTGAACGAGGTTGTGCTCATAGTAGATGAGGCACACAACCTGCCTGACACAGCGGTGGAGATAGCCAGCGACAGCTTAACGGTCTTCGCCATTAGACAGGCACAGTTAGAGGCGGAAAAATTTGAGCATCGTGACGCGGCAGATTTTGCAAACAAGTTCAGAGCAATAACTGAACGAATGGCCACACAAATCGAGAAGGAGAGTTACGTTGCACCACAGTTGCTTGTCGACACTATCAAGAAGAAAGCTGGAATCGATGAGCCTCAAGCGTTTTTCGAGGACATGCACGAAACTGGCAACCTTGTCAAGCAACGGTTGCTGACCCAAGGCAAGTATCCACGCTCATTCATTCACAAGGTGGGCGAGTTTCTATTGAAGTGGTTGGAAACCACGGAAGACCCCGCCTACACACATGTGTTGAGCAGGTACGTGGCAAAGAGTGGCACGCCCTCCGCCAAGTTAGAGGTTGTGGCTCTCGACCCAGCCAAGATAATTGAGCCTGTTTTCTCTTCGGTCTACTGCAGTGTTTGCATGTCTGGAACACTTCAACCCTTAGAATCATACGTTAAGATAACTCACTTGCCCGACTCCACCATCCGTATAGCCGTGCCCTCCCCTTTTCCACGGGAGCACATCCTAAGCTTGGCTTGCTGCGGTGTCACAACCGCTATGCAACAGCGCACGCCGAGCATGTACAAAAAATTGGTTAGACGGGTTGCAGAGGTTGCTCATGCTACGCCTGCCAACGTTGGCGTGTTCACAGCCTCTTACGAGGTGTTGGAGCGTCTGCTAGATGCTGGGCTTAGGGAAAATCTGGATAAGCCTTTGTTGCATGAGCATAGGGGCATGTCTTCTAGAGAGAACGACCGCCTTATTGCGAGATTTAAGTCGTATGCCAAGCGTGGAGGAGCCGTTTTGCTCGGTGTCCAGGGCGGACGCTCGTCAGAGGGTGTAGACTATCCTGGAGACCAAATGAACTCTGTGGCGGTTGTAGGCGTGCCTTATGCTGAACCAACTGCGAGGATAGGCGCCCAGATAGAATATTACGAACGCTGTTTTCCAGGGCACGGGCGTGAATACGGCTATGTTGTTCCAGCCCTAAAGAAGGCGGCGCAGGCGGCTGGCAGACCCATAAGAAGTTTAGAGGACAGAGGCGCCATCGTGTTCTTGGACTACCGCTTCGCGACAGCGTACTGCCAACACTTCTTGCCATTCTGGGTTAGAAGGGGAATGAAGACGCTCCCAGATGAAGATGGCACTATTACTAAAGAACTCTCGAGATTTTACATTGCTTAGCAGAATTGACACCGTTTTTCTTAAGTATATCTTCCTCTTTCTACTAGCCTTCCAAACGCAGTAGGAGAAAGGGACAGCGTGAGGCTCAATCCTATCCTTTCAGAAATGAGCAAGGTTGAGAAGCAGTTTTTTGAATGGTACAAGGAGTTCGCTCCGTCATCAGCTTATAGAGAAGGAGCAACTGAATGTGCTGGAAAATTCTTCATTCCATCAAAACAGAATCTTGCAGTTGCCGAGAAAAAGTTAAAGAACCTTCTCCAAGAAGCCCAAAATGAAGGACAACGAAGACTCTTCCAAAGCTATTTGACAGCGCTGAGATTTGACGAGCCTTATATGGTTCCATCAAGTGCAACCAGTGCCTTCTTTTCACACTTGGTCAAAGAAGGAATCGTGCCTGAACACCTCAAATCCTTGGCAAAAGAAGTTGAAAAAGCTCTGGATGCATACGCAACGCTGCTTGCAGACAAGAAATGGTCGATAGAAATAAAAATAGTGGCATGTCAAACCAGCGACCAACTTTTGGGAATATTGGACACAATTCTTGCCGAAACCAAGGACGAAAGCCTCAAAAAATCTCTGACTACGCTGAAAGAGAAGACGTTGAAGTATAGAAAACTCTATGAAGTCGAAGGCATCAAACATGGAGATTTCAGTGAAGTGTATCCGATTCTTCAGAAAAATCGAGGTAAAGTAGAACATAAAACCATCTACCCCCGACTGCTCGCTGACATGTGGGGTTATCGAGAAACTCCCGAGGAAATAGAAAATAAAGCTAAACTTTGGCTAAAGAAGGAGTTGCCCAACCTCAAGAAAGTTACGAGTAAGCTCGCGAAGATTTATGGTGTAAAGCCCACTGTAGAAATCGTTGAAGAAGAATTAAACAAGCGCAGAGGCATCCCTAAATCGCAGGCGCTGCAGTTTGTAAAAGAGACACGAACGGTTGCCCAGAAAGTATTCGAAAAGAACATCCTTAGGATAGCGCCAAAATATGAAACGAAAGTTATTGAGACTCCGTCGTACTTGGTCAATATGATTCCAACAGCGGCGATGAACACGTTCGACAGCTTTACTGATAAACCGTTCAATGTTTTCTTCGTGACTACAGATCCTCGCTTTTCCCCTTCTTCGAACGTTCCAGACATCATCTCTTCGTTGTTGCACGAAGAATATGGTCATGCAGTTAACTTTTCAAATTCCGCCACGAGATTTGCGGCGAAACCGACTTTCCTTGAGATTTTAACATCAGCCTTCTCCACCCACATTTCGGACGGCATTTCTTTTCATAGAGAACTAGAGTTTGTAGAATTGCTGAAGAAACTTGTTAAGACGAAAAAGCCAAGCCATGAAGAAACCGCATTTCTAAAGATATTAAAAGGAAAAGTGAACACCCAAGCTATGTTACTTGAAAACGAGTTCATTCTGTGGGAGTGGCGAGTCATGCGGTTTCTGAGAGCCATATTTGACGTCAAAATAAATATGGAAAAACAATCCGTAGCGGATTTTGTGGAGTGGGCGCATAAAGAAACTGGGCTTTCGGAAAAAATGATTTACAATCAAACATGGATATTCCTTGAATCTGTGGGTTATGCACCCTGCTACTCCATTGCAGGTGATATGATAAGAAAACTGCAGCAGCAGGCACTCAAAAAGGGAATAAGCTTACTAGATTTCAACACTTACGTTTCATCACTCGGTTTTCCACCAATAAAAATCTTCGAACAAAAAATCCGAGAATTTATCAGCGGGCTTGCGAAGTAGAGCTTAGTCAAAGCTTGGGCTTAACAACCTCTCGCATATAGGCAAGCGTTTGCTCGTCCAGAACTTTCGTAATCTGTTCGTCGCTTTCGCCTCGCTTAATATTAATCTTACGTTCGGTGGGCTCGATGTGATTGACGTTGACACGCCTACGTTTCACGCCGTTCACTTGCTTTGGGCCTGTCACCAACACAAAGTTTCTGTCAATCACATCCACAATAACGCATTTTTTCCCAGCCTCTCGACCCAAAAGCTTTACACAGATTCTGCCAACATCAACTGCAGACATGACCATTCACACTTCCATGATTTTGCTTATTGAGGGTAACTCATTCGTCAACCGCATTTATAACCTCATCGACTCTTCTTTTTTCAAAACTAAGCGGTCTATCACAAGGCTGAGAGTCTCGAAAGATTCATT
>Ga0315308_1002185_pt1 | contig 11132 bp, 9 predicted proteins | sample TDP3_MG_FD_203078 | JGI IMG/M metagenome (GOLD analysis project Ga0315308, IMG submission 203078) | Freshwater sediment microbial communities from Lake Towuti, South Sulawesi, Indonesia - TDP3 | ecosystem: Environmental > Aquatic > Freshwater > Lake > Sediment | place: Indonesia: South Sulawesi...
AGTGTATCCGGCTTCTTTGCGATCGATCGGATGCGAAGACAGGCGGGATTCTATGTCGCTATGCCTTCGACTTAATGAAAGTCATGACCTTGGTGCCGCAATGCGGACACTTGCCGACCAGCGCCTTTCTTCCCTTCTTCAATGTAACCTCTACAGGGTCCTTGATCGTTACTTTCTTCTTGTCCTTCATGCAGTATCCGGTCTGCAACGCATGCACCTTTTGTAAATTCTTGTCCGCGCAACCCGGGATATAAGGCTTGAATCATCATCATTTCTCAGTATAACCTGGGGATTTGCCTGGAAATTCGCTAGCAGTATAACCTGGTTGTCAAACCCGATCGCCCGGTTCGCTCACTGGATCACACGTGAAGGAACCTAAGGGACACAAGGGCGACGAGAGGTGAGCACTCAGGCTCAGAAGTCGAGGAGGTTAAGAGCTGTCATATAGAATTAGACTTTATCGATCGATCGATCGATTGAGACAAACGTAAATAGGAGCCGGCCCTGAGTCAAGATATGGAGAGAAGACGGATTTCTCCTTTCAGAGCACTTCTGGTAGTGCTCGTTGTCGTCGCCATCGCCGTAGCACTATGGGGTGTCTACGTCTATCTAGACTGGACCGTTCTGGAAACGATGTACTCAAACAAGGCTGGGATCAACTGGTTCGAGACGGTGTTCTACCACAACATGCTTTTCATAGTTTCCGCTGTGGCAGCCCTCGCCTTGGTCAACCCGATACCTGGACACAGTGACCTCTTCACCGCCGTTCGTTCAGTGAGCGATCTCTTCTACCGTCGCGAGTACGGGGGCGAGGCACGGGATTTTGCCGTGAAGGCTCCTAATGTACTCTGGGTGTTTTGGCAGCTTGCCAAATGGGCGATTGGTTTCGCTGCTTTTGTTGGGTTGGGTACCGTTCCTTTCTTGGGGAACGCTTCGATGATGATCTTGATGATGTACAGCGGCCTGGGGAGCTGGTCATCGGTACCCAGGATCTTCGCTCTTCCTGTTGTACCTGCTTCAGGCAGCGAGCTTATTCAGCTGATCCCAACGATGGAGATCCAATACCGTCTACTGGAGGGTTCTCTGACGTTGATCGCAGCGGTTGTGGCGGTGAGGTTCTTCCTCAGAATGGTCAAGAACTTCGCGTCGGGGCGCGGCAACATATGGGCTAGAGACCTGTTCGCGATCCTGGCCTCTGTCATCTTCGCCGTCATGGTTTCCGCTCCGTACTGGAGGATGGATGCAACCACGCCATTTGACTTCCTCATAGTGTCTATCGTCTTCGCAGTCTTCCTGTTCGGCGCTGTGGCGATCCAACTCGGAGCTCGGGGTGGGAAGATCTCCTTCGCTCCAAGGAAGAGAACGGCTCTAATCATAGTTGCCGCTATTCTTGGATTAGCTCTGATAGTAAACGGCTTGACCGTCATCTGGTACAGAGCCAATTGGAACAACAACTGGACCGAGTATGAGTGGCAGCCTCAAACGAGGAAGCAAGTAACCGTCACCAGGTGGACAGCGGGCCTCGACGGCGTTAGAACCGCTTCCATCGCGGATCTTCCTGAGGGAAACGTATCAACCATTCTCTCCCACGTCAGGCAGTGGGATTTGGAGGCTGCCAACACGAGGATGAAGAATCAGATAGGCGTCAACTGGATGGATCTGGCCAGTACCCACATAGTCTACATCGGTGGGGTGGAGTACTGGGTTGCGCCGACAACTATCTTGTATCCGTCTACTGACTGGATAAGCCTGCACCTCATATACACTCACTCCTCCAGGATTATAGCGATTGACAGCCACACCGGGGATTTCGTCCCAGTTCCGAAGGCGTTCGGTGTAAGCCGTGAGCCACTCATCTACTACGGCGAAGGCTTCCATCAGAATGTCTATGTTCATGTGAAGGGGTTCGAAGAGATCGGCAACGCCTCATACCCAGGGCAGCCGGATTACATGCTTTCTGGGTGGCAGAGAGGGCTTTGGTTCTTGAGAGAGGGGCAGCTCGGCTTCGCGTTCACGCCTCCACAGGAAACCATAGAGATGCTTCACGGGAGAGACATCTTCCGTCGGGTGCAGTCCATACTTATCGATGGGCTGACGGTGGATCCTGCGGCGTACCTCGTGACGGATGGTCAGAAGATATACTACCTTGTCCAAGTTTTCATCAACTATCCGCTACAGACAGGTTTCTCTTTGAGCAACTACCTGAGGTTCTTCGCGGTGGTGCTTGTGGACCCAGAAACCGGTGTAATGAGGGGATACGCTGTGGGTAGACCTGACGGCTTCCTGGTTGATTTCTACCGGAGCTACTATAGTTCTTGGGGGGCTCCTCCTGCATGGCTCTTACCCCAGCTGAAGTATCCGGAGGACCTGTTGGGTAGACATGTCTGGCCCTACGGACAACTTGACGTGGATTTCTTTGTCCATGTTAGCGATCCCTTTGTGTGGCGATCTGGGTCACAATTCTATGAGAGGCCGCCTGCCACGGAGGTCCACTACATACTGGGCGCTGTGGGGAACAAGGTTAGCTTCCTGGGCCTTCAATTGGTGGAGTTTCTGCAGTCTGCAGGAAAGAACTTGGCTGGAATGTATTTCGCCTACGGCGGAGAGAGGCTGGGTGAGATTGAGCTCTATGAGACACAGGTTCAGACCAACGCGACCAACCAGCTGATAGGACCATCCGCAGCCCTCCAAGCAATCCAGACAGACAGGTATGTGAAGCAGCAAATGACTCTTCTGCCAGGCGCCAGGACAGGCAACATACTTCTGTACGTGATCGGAGGCCGCCTCTACTACTTCATTCCCGTCTACACTACTACAGGCGGTGGAGGGGGCGTGATTACGAAGATGCCTTTCATAGCGGTCGTAGACGCAACAAATGGAACCATGGTTGCCACAGGGGGAGACTCCGTTGCGGCTTACTATGCATTGGCCGGGGTCACACCTCCCACGGTGGAAGGCCATCGGGAAAGGCTGGCGAAGATCAACGGCGAGTTGAAAGCAACGGGGTTGCCACTGGTAAACGTCACAAGCGTCAGTGCGAACGTCAACATCGAGGTCAACTCAGTAAGGTACGTGGAGAGCGCTGAGTGGAACTCCGCGAAGGCTGCCATCGACGATTTCGCAAAAAACTATGCGTTGAAGTACGGGGTTTCCGAGATCTACTATTGGCAACCCAGCGACTCGACCATCTACTTCGGCGTGCTGGTGCCTAACGCTGCAGTTGTGAAGCTCTACTTCCTCAGCATAGTGTACTGATAACATGGGCCAGACGCTTGGCAGCTAGAGATAAATCCCGGCCTTCGAAACGAGTAGGTGAACCCGGAAGAGGCAGATCAAAGTAATGACGAAGTGTAGGCAGTGCGGCAATGATGTCCCGCTTGCTTACAGATGCCGACGCTGTGGAGGGCTCTTCTGCGATGAGCACAGGCTCCCTGAAAACCACAGCTGCGACGCCATAGCTCTCCGGAGGGAGCAAGAGATTGTGGCAGAGGCTAGATCGTCGACTTCGACGGTCACGCAGCTAGAGAATTGGGTTAGAACTGGGTCGCCGGGCATGATCTACGTTGAAGGCCACAGGTTTGAGTTCACAAAGCTGGGAGAGGTGCTCATAGACCAAGGCAAGTTTCAGAAGGATGAGGCATACAGCGTGGGCAGGATGCTAATCTCTCGGAACCCGTTTTCCAGGTTCACTGCCGAGCTGGTGATATGGGGAAGAAACGGCAGACTTCTCATGGTAGTGCTCATGGTAGCTATGTTGCTGCTAGCGATAGTGCTCATCCGCGTGCGCAGATGACAAACGAGGAATGGGTCCGAGCGGTGCGACCGAGCCTGGGATGAATCCGACGCAGACGAAAACAGGGCCGCCGGTTTCCTTCAATCCAGGTTGTATGCGAGACTACCTTGCGTCGCCCGTATGAACGAACTCAAGAACACAAGAAATCCTGAGAACAAGACATATTAGTGGCGTACACGTCGGTCCGTCGAAATGACTGCGGTTAGAGCCAACGCTGTGTTCATTGCCGTCTCCTGTCTCAGCCTCGTCGTGTTGGTTCCGGCCGAGCTACTGGGTTTCATGTCGGGAAACGCTCTCGCATTTCTAGGTGTGTTGGGGGCATGTACCTTGGGCGTTACGCTGGGGTTGAATGCGTCTCACAGAACGCTTCTTGCGTACTATGGCAGGATGTTCTTTCACACGGTTGGCGGCGTTTTCCTGTGCTTGTTCGGCTATGTCTGCGGCAAAGAAGGCTTAGTCGCTGTGTCGCTCTCGCTGCTGGTTGTCTTCGCTGTTTCGTCTCTGTTGGATTGGTTGGGGGTGAAGACGGCGTTTACAAGTCCAAACGTGGATAGAGCCGGCAGGAGAGTGGCTGGGGCGACACACTATCTCTCCGGAACCTATTGGCTGATCTCTGTGTTACTTGTGCTGCTTTTCTTCCCTTCAGGCATAGCCTATGCTTCCATGCTGATATTGTCCGTTGGCGACACCGCAGCCGGCTTGTCGAAGAGGATCGGCCGCATGCCCAACCCGTTCAATCGTGAGAGATCGATCGAGAGCTGGGCTGTCCAATTCTTCGGCTCTTTCTCCAGCTGCCTTCTCTATGTTCATCCCCTGATTGCCTTGGCTGGGTCAGCTGTGGGAGCCTTGGTGGAGTCGCTGAAGATACCGTTGGACGACAATCTGAGCGTCCCCCTCTGCTCAGCTCTCGTCATGTCGTTCGTTTCCTTCAGCTTCCGCTGAAGTACAGCAGGTAGACCGAGCGTTTCGACGCATCTGCTGCGAGGGACTAGGAACTTCTTCTCGCCGCGTTCCGTGGAGCACACTTAAGTGATCCGTAGACTTGTTTGGGGTGGCGTGGTCTGTTGGGCGTGCTGAAGAAACCTAGAACAGAGCTCTCGAAATCGGATCTCGAGAGATACGATAGACAGATGATGATCCCAGGCTGGGGAAGAGAAGGTCAAGAGAAACTGAAATCATCGAGGGTTGTGGTGGCTGGAGCCGGTGGCCTAGGATCGCCGGCTTTGCTCTACCTTGCCGCGGCCGGAGTCGGCAACCTAGTCATAGTGGACAAGGAGAGATTTGAAGTCAGCAACTTGAATCGACAAGTCCTCGGCTGGGAGGGGGATGTGGGACGCTACAAGGCGGAGGCCGCTTCAGAGAAGTTGAAGTCTCTCAACTCAGGTGTAGCGGCAGATCCACTGATAGAAGAGATCAACGAGGAGAACGTAGGCAGGATAGTTGAGGGCGCCGACGTCGTGGTGGATGGCTTGGACAACTGGAGAGCTCGCTTCACTCTAAACAGGGGGTGTGTACGGAAGATGGTTCCCCTCGTCCACGCCGGCATCTTCGGATTGGAGGGGCAGGTAACGACTATAGTTCCAGGTTCAGGGCCTTGTCTCCAATGCATAGTGCCCGAGCCTCCAAAGGAGATCGCCATGTTTCCCGTGTTGGGAGCCACTCCCGCCTTTTTCGCGGCGTTGCAGGTGATAGAAACCGTCAAACTTATCGTCGGCATAGGAGAGCCGTTGGTGGGGAAGCTGCTGGTCTTCGACGGATGGACCACCGGCTTCACGATCACCGAGGTTGCACGGAGACGGGGCTGTCCTGCTTGTGGCTAGAGGCTAGCTGAGCGCTCAGGAACCGCCTAGCCGACACGAGGCTTGACACATCGTTCTCTGTGCTTCTGAGCTTCGTCTCCACGCGGCGTACCGCGACATCCTCCGTCGATCGACGAGGTGTAGGAGGATATAGGAGAGGCTAGAAGATGAACCTCTCCTTCTCCACATTCCTGTTTGAAATGCCGAGCTTCTGTGTGTCAAAGGGCAGGTCGCCGAAGAGGTGTGCCTGAGTCTCACCGCTGTGGATAGCTGCGACGATTCTTCCAACAGCGTCTCCCTTGATTATGCCCGTCCCACTACACCCACAAGCAGCTATCATATTGGCCTCCCTGAAGATCACGGGGTTCCCGTCCAAGCTGTTCACATGGTAGGACCCGGCCCACTTGTTGATCGGCCGGGCGTTCTGGAATTGCGGGAAGTACTTGCTCAAAACCGGGTGGATCGAATCGTAGTAGTAGTTGTCCTCGGCGTTGTTGTCTAGGCCGAAGGCTCGGCCTAGATCGTCGGCCATGGCTATCCAGAAGCTCTTCTCACTCCTGTCGGCCTTGAAGTATGGGCCGCCTGCGATGAACGTCATGGGGATTACGTTGAACTCGTTCATGCCCTCGGTGTGAAAGAGGGCTTGCAGGTCTTCGGTGTCTGGCTTGACCACAAAGAGCTGACGTTTCTTCGGTTTGGCCATGCAGTCCATGCCCAGGGGATCCAGCAGTTGCCCTGTCCAGGCTCCCAGAGCCGTCACAATGAAGTCTCCACTTACACTTCCTCCATCGGTGATCACAGAGGTGACTTTCTTTCCCTGCCAGACCCTCGGCTCTCGAGGTATGTTGAGGGGGTTCTCTGGGCCGAGAACCAGTCTCTCAGCCCTTGTGTTGAACATGAACTCTCCCCCCATGTTGAGTATCTCATCCTTGTAGAATTTGGCGAGCTTGTCCGCTTGGAGGTGGCCGCACTTGAAGCCGAGGAGGCCGCACTGCATGTTTTGGATGCCAAGGATCCGAGCTTCTTCATCGTCCGTGAAGTCGATGTTCATCTTCAGCTTCTCTCTAAGCTCTCCTGAATCCAACACTTTGACCTTCTTCTCCCTCTGGAACTGTCGGATCACAGGTTCATCGACCTCGAACTCCCTGGGGCCTAGCAGTATGAGGTATCCTACGAACTCCAAACCAAGGTCAACGCCACGCTCCTCCTGAACATGGGTGTAGAAATCCACGGATGTGTCGGACAACACCCTGTTTGCCTCCGAGGTGAAGAGCCCGGCCCTGAACCCTCCCGCACTCTTGGCAGTGTTTCCCTGACCCACGTCTCCCTCCTTATCCATGACTAGCACGTGTAGACTCTGGTTTTCTCTCAAGATGTGGTAGGCGGAAGCCAAGCCGAATATGCCGGCGCCCAGCACCACTAAATCATAGTCAGCCAAACCGTTTCCACCGCTCCGCGATGATTCAACCCAGTTTCTTAACCCTTTTCGGGCCGATCGTCGACCGATCAGGCCGAGCAACGCGGCGGCTCCGTTTTTCTGTTTCAGAACATTAGGTGAGATGGGGTTTCGAATGTGGTAACGAGAAGCAATATTACGCTCCTCGATCAATTTCTGCTTGACGAGAAACTTGGCTAAGGACCCAATTTGCGGCATGTACGTCAATGAAGAGACTGCTCAGCTGAAGGCCACGGTGCGGGGGATAACCTACTACTTCTGCAGCGAGACTTGCATGCGCCAGTTTATGGCGCCTGAGCTTGAGATCAGACGCCTGAAGATCTACGCTGCGGTCGGAGCAATCCTCAGCTTTCCGATACTGGTTCTGACGTACATCAACCTCCTGCCGGTGTCGTTCAACAACTACCTGCTTCTCCTGCTCGACACGCCCGTTCAATTCATTGTCGGTTGGCGGTTCTACAGGGGGACGTACGACGCCATACGGAACAGGATGGGAAACATGGACACCCTGATCGCCCTGGGCACAACGGCTGCCTACGGATACAGCGCAGCGGTGACGTTCTTCCCCGGATACTTTCCATTCACCGGGGTCTATTTCGATGCCGCCTCCATAATTATCACCCTGGTCTTGATCGGGAACCTCCTGGAACACATCAGCAAGGGAAGAGCCTCACAAGCCGTCAGAAAGCTCATGGATCTTCAGCCAAGCCTTGCACACGTCTTGCGGGGTGGGGAGGAGATCGAGGTTCCTGTTGAGCAGCTCAATATAGACGACATCTTCGTTGTCAGGCCTGGGGAGAAGGTTCCCGTCGACGGGGTTGTTGTGGACGGGCATTCTTCGGTTGATCAATCCATGATCACCGGTGAAAGCATCCCGGTGGAGAAGGGGATCGGAGACGAGGTGATAGGTGCTACCGTCAACAAGACGGGAATGTTCAAAGCCAAGGCTACTAAGGTGGGTCAAGACACGGCCCTTGCCCAGATAGTCAGACTTGTTGAGGAGGCTCAGATCGGCAGGGCGCCGATACAGAGGCTCGCCGACCGAATAGCAGCGTACTTCGTTCCCCTCGTGGTAACGATCGCGGTGGCCTCCGGCCTCTTGTGGTACTTCGTCGGCGGCATAGGCCTCAACTTCGCCATCCTGGTCTTCGTCTCAGTGGTCATAATAGCTTGTCCTTGCGCACTTGGAATAGCGACTCCGGCCGCGCTCTTGGTCGGCACCAGCAAGGGCGCTCAGAACGGAATTCTGATAAAAGGTGGAGAGTACCTTGAGATAACCCGTAACGTGAACACGGTGATCTTCGACAAGACTGGAACGGTAACGGTTGGCAAGCCGTCTGTGACGGACATAGGTCCATTCGGCAACAATAGTTCGGACTCAGTGGTCAGGCTGGCGGCATCCCTCGAGAGAGGCTCCGAACACCCCCTCGGGGAAGCCATAGTGAGGGAGGCGTCATCGCGCGGTCTTCCGCTCTCCGATCCAACCGGGTTTGAAGCGATATCAGGAGAGGGTGTGAAGGGGAGAGTCGATGGCGTGGCTGTTTTACTGGGAAATAGAAAGCTCATGGCTGAAAACAAGATTGAAACCAAGGCATTGGAAGAGAAGGTGAGGGAGCTTGAGGAAGACGGCAAGACCGTGGTGTTCATTTCAGCTGATGGAGTGCTTTCAGGGGTGATCGCCGCAGCTGACACCTTGAAGGAGCATGCAGCTGAGGCCGTTGATGTGTTGAAACGGATGGGCATAGGTGTTGTGATGCTCACGGGAGACAACGAAAGGACTGGGAGGGCGATCGCGAGAAAGCTTGGCATAGACAGGGTGATTGCTGAAGTGCTTCCTCTCCAGAAGGAAGCGATCATCGAAAGCCTTCAGAAAGAGGGGAAGAGAGTTGCCATGGTGGGAGATGGGATCAACGACGCCCCGGCCTTGGCGAGAGCCGATGTGGGCATGGCGATCGGCAGTGGAACCGATATAGCGAAGGAAACCGGGGGCGTCGTGCTGGTGAAAGAAGACCTGAGAGATGTGGTGACAGCCATAAGGCTCAGCAAGACCACCGTCAGAAAGATCAAGCAGAACCTTTTCTGGGCCTTCGCCTACAACTCGGCTTTGATCCCGATTGCTGCAGGAGCACTCGTTCCGTTTTTCGGCCCGGAAGTCTACAACTTTCTTCCGTTTCTGGCCGCCGCGGCGATGGCCTTCAGCTCCGTTACCGTAGTGAGCAACTCACTGCTGCTCTCAAGGTTCAAACCGGGTCTCTAGATAGTGGTTTCACTTCTCGGGAGGAGATCTCTGTGTGGGCGATGGGGTCTGTTGTTGTGGGTGATGTCAATGGGAGACGAAGAACCTTCTAAGAAAGCGAGGATTGTTGTTTCTGTACGAGACATAAGCTGCGCGACCTGCGCGCTAGCCATCGAGAAGCAGGTTAAAAATCTCAGAGGAGTCAAAGATGTCAGGGCGGCCATCATGCTCAACAAGATCTTCGTCGACTACGATCCGAGGCTCGTTGACTCTGAATCCATAAAGAAGAGGATTGACAAGACTGGTTACAAGGCGTACATGACCATCAGGGAGGACCCGCAGAACGCACAGCGCACGGCGTAGATGCGGTGGAAGAATATGGAAAGCCCGATGAATCAGACCGACCATTCAAGGCTCAAGCTGCTTTCAGGTGGGGTTGTCCCTCCTTTTGATCTGCCATCTACCACGAGGGAAACTATCAGCCCGTGGAGGTACAAGCAGAAGAAGAACCTCGTGATCTTCTTTCACCATGGAGGGGGATGCGGTTTCTGCCGCAAGAAACTGGTGGAGCTTGCTGGCATCTACAACCGGCTGAAGGATCAGGAGGCAGAGGTGCTGGCAATCTCGCTTGACTCGTTGGAGGAGAACGGCATCGTCGTCCGCCAACTGAAGCTTCCATTCCCGATGCTCTCGGACCCGAAGGGAGAAACAGTGGAGCAATACACATCGATAGAGGGGAATCGGCTTCTCCCAGGGGTGTTCATAACTGATCGATACGGCGGTTTCTTCCACCAAGAGGTGAAGGAGGAGGCAACAGATCTTCCGGACGCAGATGAAATTGTCGAGTGGCTGAAGTTCATAGAGAGTCAGTGCCCTGAATGTTCACATCTCTAGGCAAGGAGGTGGAGTCGGTTCGATTGATAGAAAAATGATGTGCACTGTACAAGGATAGGTCGGTCGATCTATGGCGGATGAATGATCGTTTCCATTAGACTTATATAACCTTCTCTTATCGTATCGGCCGACCGGGTTTGGTGATTTCATGAAGGGGCTATACGAAGCTATCAAGAAGGCTGTCGATAAGGTTCGAATCATCGATACTCATGAACACCTAGTGCAAGAGAAGCAGCGAGTGGCGACAAAACCCGACTTGTTTGAAATATTCCTTTCGCATTATGCCTCATCAGACCTTGTGTCTTCAGGAATGCCGTTGGAAGGGTTGGAGGAGGTTCGAGATCCAAAACTTCCGCTAGAGAAGAGATGGGAAATATTCAAACCCTTTTGGGAGAAGATTGAAAATACAGGTTACGCGAGGGCCATAAACATAGCTGTTAGAGACCTCTACGGCGTAGACGGAATCAAGGAGGATACCTACAGAAAACTGGCGTCGCGGATGGAGGAGGCGAACAAACCGGGGCTTTACCAGTCGATACTGAAAGAGAAGTCTGGGATTGATGTGTGCATCCTAGATAGCTTGTTCGCTCCATTAGACCAGGTTGATAGAAAATTCTTCGCACCGGTTACGAGGTTCGACGACTTTGTCATGGCCAAGGAAAGAATGGACGTCGAAGCTCTGGGAAAGCGGTGTGGTATATCCATTCACTCATTCTCCGAGTTCATTCAAGCCCTAGAAATCGAGTTTCAGAAACTGTCAAAGATGATAGTTGGGGTTAAAATAGGTCTAGCGTATCTGAGAAAACTCCGCTTCGACAAGGTCTCTCAAAGAGAGGCCGAAGAAGTCTTCATCAACATATACAACCAAGAACTCTTCAGAAGAAGGCAATTGGAAGCCAGGATAGAAATAGTGCCTGAGGGACTCTCTCTAAAAGACACTAAACCACTGCAGGA
>Ga0315308_1002186_pt1 | contig 11131 bp, 7 predicted proteins | sample TDP3_MG_FD_203078 | JGI IMG/M metagenome (GOLD analysis project Ga0315308, IMG submission 203078) | Freshwater sediment microbial communities from Lake Towuti, South Sulawesi, Indonesia - TDP3 | ecosystem: Environmental > Aquatic > Freshwater > Lake > Sediment | place: Indonesia: South Sulawesi...
GGGGAGCCCAACCTCCGTAGAGCCTTGTATTCTCCACTTGCTCGTTGGACCACAGGTCGCATGCTGCAGCCGCTACATTCCCCACTAGGCTACTGTGAGCGGAGGCACTTGATTTTCCTTCCATGGCCATTGGCAGACCGGTTATGGCTTTGAGGATCACGTTTTCGTAGCCACAGTCCTTTCCTGGTCCTGTAGCACCCTGTTCATAGGCAACAAGCGATCGTGCGGCACCTACTGCTCTTACCACAGCAGCGAACGTGTGGGATAGGATGTTGGTGAGTAGTCCTCCAGCCAGAACCATGGCAGAGTTGCTATGGGCACAATCAGTGTCTCCACCAGCTATTGCCCCTTGTTTGCTTGCGATCTGAACAATCTCGCGCCACAGGAACTCCATGTCTAGGCTTCCTAATATGCCGACTGAGAAGAGCACGCCTTCCATGTCTTGCCTGATGACGGAGTAGTTGAAGACTTCCTTTCCTCCTATGGACTCCAAAGACAGAACGTCAGCACCGTTCTCTGCTGCCTTGTCAAACGATTCGTACATCTGGGCTACTTCCTTGCTGTCTCTCATATTGCCTTCTAGCTCGCGAATGTCGGCTACCGTGACCCGAAGCGCACACTTTAGACCGTATTCCTCAACATACTCTTCAATGACTGACTTCTGGATGCTCGTGATCTCTCCGCCTAGCACAGGCTTCTTCGTGACCACGAATGTTTGTTCGGTCTCCAATTGTATGCTGGGAATTCCCTGATCGACGGCGCGCCTAAGGATGTTGTCCGTTATCTCTCGGTACTCCCTCTTCAGAGTCTCAGGATCATCTTCTCCTCCTCTCCTAGGGAAGTACTTTATCTCCGGCACAACTTCTCCGTTGCCCACTTCGAGGTCAAACCCGTACTTCAGAGGATGTTTGCTGATTCCGAAAATCAGCTCTTCCCAAGACTTGGTCTCCATAGCAGAAAATCTGCGCAAATCTCTCACGTTTGGCCGATCCGTTATGAATGGAACCTTTATGTACCCAACGAGATATATGAGTTACGAAGCGGAATGGACTCCTGCATAGTTGGAACAAGAGACTGCGAAGTGCAAAAGAAGTTCTCTAGAACCCAAGAATTTCTGTCTTACCCCAGCTACTTCTGTCTGGAATGCGATAGGCTTAAGAGAGCTATTCTGATCACCACAGATGCTACTGCTCACCACTGACACACTGTACAGCATCCTAGAACCGAACCTTCACGCCAGATCGCCAAGGCAAGAGCCGAGTCAGAAGAACATGCTCCAACAGACTACATGAACTCCGCAGCCTTGGCGGTCAATGTTCTTAGCTCAACGGCATGAGCCTCGCACATATCATTCTCAGGCTTTCTCTACCGCTCTACAGTAGCCCTCTGACCTCTAGTCGTTGGTTTGCCAACCGATTCTTTGCAGTACTCTTCCTGTTTCTTCGTAATATGGCTCTTTCTTAGGACCATCTGAACCACGCCTACAGCCCTGCATTACAGTCTCCTGCGGCTTTTCTTGATACCTCTAGTCTCTTCATTAGCACCTCGTAGAAGTATCGCCTAACACTGTCTGCCTCCAGAGACGAAGTGTGCCTGAGCCATTTGATCTCAAAACGATCTCCAAACAACTGGATGATGAGTTCCTTCGTGAAGTGGTTCCAAGATGGTCCATTCTTCTGACTGAAACAAACCAAAAGATACATGCCATTTTGTGTAAGAACCCTATGGATGCCTTCGATAAAGACAGACCTGTCCTTGACTGGCACGTGGTGGAAACAGCCGAAATCAAAGACGAAACTGAACCTTCTACTCCCAAAAGGGAGATGAAGGAAGTCGCCGACGAGGAAATCAATGCCGAGGCTTGCTCTTTCGGCTTTCTTCTTGGCATACTCCACTGCTGCGTCGGATACGTCTAGCGCAGTGACCTCGAACCCCTTCTCTGCCAAGTAGACGGGATTTGTTCCAGCTCCACAACAAACGTCCAGAGTCTTGCATGGCCTAACCTTCCCTGACTTCACGATCTCTACTAAGATATCCCTCGGCCTGCCGAGCTCCCAAGGCAGACTCTCAACGCCGTAGTGATGATAGATGCTGTCCCATCCTCGACCATGCCTCGAAGACATTACGCGACACTCTTCCTTAAGGACTTGCACCCCAAAGAAACTTCTTCATCCCTGATGGGAGAGACCCTTGATTTAAACTTTCAGTGTTCCTTTCCTTAGGATGTCACCGTTCATCCAGAAGATTATGGTGATGGTTCCGTCGGTTGTAGCTGGCGCGGAAGTGTCAAGAGGAACATCCGGAAAGACATTTACCCTACGATGTGAAACTAGCGTTGATGGCAGTCAAGAAGGAAGGACTTCTCCTTAGCCTAGCGATTGCCGCCTTAGCTGTTTCTGTCGCAGCTGTAGCGTTGTCCACTCCTCGTGGTAGCCTTTTTCGCATGATTGTGCGGCTATCTGCCCTGTATGGTTATCTAACCCTAAGCATTGCAGCAGTTATGACGCCGTTCGTCAGACAAATCATGAAGGTCTTTGGTGAACCTTTCATCAAGGTTCATCATATCTTCGCAACGTTGGGAATCATCCTTCTCACGGTCCATCCGGTAGCCCACGTCATTGACACGTTGGACCCAAGAGTATTCTTGCCCAGCTTCGAATCGTGGTTTCTGTTCTGGGCGTTCGCTGGAAGACCCGCACTGATCATCCTTTACGTCGCCGTGCTCTCTGCGTTGTTGCGCAGAAAGATTCAAAAACGTTGGCGCACTATCCACGCATTGACCTACGTCGTGCTATTCTTTGGGATTGTACACGCAACCCTCATAGGACCTGATTTCGAGAATCCGGGAATCCGTCTTGTTTTCATCTCTCTGTACTCCATGTCCTCTATCGGTTTCGCTCTGAAACGTTTACAGCAATATCGAATCAGAAAGGTACTTTCACAACGGAAGGATAGGGCGTCATCGGAGAGCGCCTGGCCCGCGTGACCTGTCGCCAAAGTTTGGCGCCTACGGGTTGGCCAAGGGCATGCTCCGCTAATGCTTTAGCTTGGGTTGAAAGCAGAGTCTCTATCACCCTCACCAGTCACAGCCATACATCATTGCTCGCCAGGATTGTCCGTGTCCTTCACAGACAACGTTTATACGCAACGAAAGCCACTTATTAGAATGGGGGGATTTTCTCATGAAACGTTTCCTGCTACTTGCTTTGATAGGTCTCTCCGTTTCGATTCCAGCAATCGTATGGTTCCAGCGTGAAGGAGAGGTCATGCCTACAGAAGGTGTTGAGGTAGTCGCCCGCAATCTAGAGGTTCCTTGGTCCTTGTCCTTTGCGCCTGATGGTCGCCTATACTTTACGGAAAGGTCGGAAAAGGTTGGCGTCGTTGTCAACAAGGAGATCAAGACTATACTCAGACTGAACGTTGTATCTGAGGCCGGAGATGAAGGAGGTCTCCTAGGTTTAGGTCTAGATCCAAATTTCGGCCAGACGCACTTTGCTTATGTTTACTATACCTATATTGACAGGTCCGGCCAACATTGGAATCGCGTCTCTCGTTTCACGGAGACCGATGACCAACTGCTCAACGAAACAGTTTTGATAGATCAGATTCCAGCGTACCGCATTCACAACGGCGGAAGGATCGGGTTTGGTCCTGACGGAAGGCTTTATGTGGCGACAGGCGACGTCGGACAGGGCGAGCTGGCTCAGAACCTCAGCTCTTTGGCTGGAAGGATCCTAAGGATCAACCCGAACGGGTCCATACCGAGCAACAATCCATTCCCCTACTCGCCTGTGTACAGTTACGGTCATCGAAACCCTCAAGGATTGGCTTGGCATCCTCTGACCGGTGTTCTTTATGCGACCGAACATGGACCGAGCGGAGAAAGAGGGTTCTTTGCTCACGATGAGGTGAACTTGATAGAGGCCGGGAGGAACTATGGGTGGCCACTAGTTGTTGGGCGCGGCAACGACGCTAGGTTCGCTGACCCGATCTACGAGACAGGACAAGCCACATGGGCACCTTCCGGCGCAGTCTTCTACAACGGTTCGCTATATCCGCAGATGACCCTTAGGCTTTTGGTTGCCACTCTGCGCGGGCAACACCTTCGGATGGTTAGTCTCAGCCCTCCAGAATATGCCAACGTTGAGTCCACTGTCGCCCTTTACCAGGGGGAGTTCGGGCGATTGCGAGACATAGCTCAGGGCCCGGATGGATTCCTGTACTTTGCCACTAGCAACCGAGATGGCAGAGGACAACCGGGAAGCGATGATGATCGAATATTAAGAATAGGTTCTGTTTCCAGAGGCTCAGCAAGCATCTGGCTCCTCATGCGTCACAACGGTTTATCTCTCTCAATGCTCCGCCTTAGCACTCGGTGGTCTAGAAGCTCGACTAAGCCTCAAACAAGAAGTCGGATCCAAAATCAGCCTGCGAAGGATGACGAAACTGGTCAATCCTCTACTTCATAACGCCCTTGACAAAGGAAACCAGAGATCTAGTTTTATTGTACATCCAAGAAGTGCTACTCGTCTCTAGTGACCTTGGCGAACCATGCCGCACGCTAAACCATAGTTCCACGGCGAAAGACAATATTCTCATAATAGTGGAAATAGAAAACTCGACGGACTTATCACTAGATGTTGGAAAAGTATCCTAGTACTGCGGGTATGTCTGTTCCTGCATGGAAAAGGATCGACCCTAGTAGACTGTCAGTCCTCTGAATAACAGCTCCGAATGCTAAACCAAGGAAAAAAGTTATGGCCAAGAAGATAAGGAGATAAGGTGTGTACTGTGATCCTAGATGAGCCATTGAAAAGATCATAGCCTGCAGAAAATTGGAGGTCTCAGCTCCAAGCATGGATTCGTACTTTTTCAGGAACAGCGCCCTGAACCACAGCTCTTCTCTCAACCCATTCGAAAGGACGAAGGCCGATATCCAAGGCGCCCAAGAGATCACACGTTCAAAAGATAAGTTCTTGCCACCGAAGAGCCCTGTCGATGCTTGCACAGATGTCACAAGGAAGAACACAAGCGTCGCCAGCCCGATAGCGAGCCCTAGTCGAAGCTTTCCTTCCTTTAGGTAAATCGAGGCCATGTGGTTGCCGGAAATCTTGGTCAGCAAGACAATGGAAATGACAACCAGTAGGGTGCTTAGAAGCTTATGGAAAACTATGCCATCAACCGCTGACGGCATGATTTCCGACGATCCAAAAACCCCTCCGACAACAATATGTTGCAGTGAGCACGCAAAAGATGCAATGAAAAACGCGTAGAAAACGTGAAAGTGCTTTCTCAGACTCTTGTTCCGATGTATAAGCACCCCGGATAGAAGAAATAGTGCGGGAAGGCCTATCATGTACATTGTTTCAGTGTCTCCCGATATGAAAATTGGAACAACAAAGATTGACAAACCACACATTAGAAAAAGGGTGAACAATCTGAGACGGGACGACATACCTTTGCTCCGAGCCTCTTTCTTAGCCCTTCTTACTTATGTTACCTAATAAGGTTTGAGAAAACCTAAATCAAAACTCTTGCTTCTCCCACCGTTCCAGCAACTTGGCAAGCAAACTCGGCATCCTTGCTGAATGGCCTCCACAAGCTAAATATAGAAAATATTACAGGAGAATGTCAGGACATCGCATGCGCACTTTGTAAGAGGAGACAAGGAACTGGAGATCGTTATTCCAATTAGACCGCCAAAGGAGGCCGATTCCCTATCATCCATTGATTGGCACTTCATTCTTCATATGACGGAGCCACATGGAACCACCCTCTTCGCTTGGGAACTGTCAAGAGAACTTCGATAGCTTTGGGGGTTCGGGAGCCTCGCTTCGCCTGCCACACTAAAGGGTTAAATCATCAGTCCAAGTTAGACTAACAATAGGAGAGAACAGGAATGAAGTCTAGGGCCATTGTACTATCGGTTTTGACCTTGCTAGCACTGGTCTCTTCCGTGGAACATTCGGTCGCATACGAGGCATATGGCTGGAGCGAAATCAGAATGGATCTCTGGGATGGAGCTGCAGAAGAGTACGTAAAACCAATTCCAGGACTGAAGGCAAATGAGTTTTATGCTGAAACAGAATGGGAGGCAGTGATGGCAGCGGCTAACTGGGTTGCGTATCACATGGCTTACGAATCCGATCCGTATCCGCCAGGCGAAGTATGGACATCATCGGATCAACAATATGAAGAAATCGCGCCTGGGAGCCAGGGATCTGGAACCGGAGACTGCGAGGACGTCGCCATTCTGCTCTGCGCACTGCTTAGATTTCATACTCAGGGAGGAATCCCTGCTAGCCGAGTTTGGGTTCAAGCAGGTATCATTGTTGTTCCCGATGAGGACAAGCCACCGGTCTTCGGACATGCCTACGTGGTGTACAAGACAGACAGAGGCATATTCTATATAGAACCGCAGTGGGGAGGTTTTCCCTACAGAGGATCTCCTCCATCAATCCTCCATTGGTACTACAATAAGCCCCCGATGACCGGAGAAAGCGCAACACTGAGGTTCAATGACGGATGGGTCAAGGGTGGTGGTCCTTGGCTGGCTGGGCCTAGAAACAAGTAGGGCTTCTGTTGTCCTCCCACTTTGGCGTATCAGAGCGCAGAAGCGATGGAAGAGAATTTGGCCTTTTGGTTAGCTTATCGGCCATCCCATACAGACCCCAAATAGAGCCCTCCATCCGCAAGTAAGGGAACGTGAGGTCAGACACAGCAGGGAGAGACGTTACGCCCACAAAGCTTGTGGCGAGCAAACTTTGACCAAACTCCAGTCTGCCCCATCCAAGGCTTGTTGCCTGCTTGATGCAGCAACCGACATGATGGTTCCTTCCGTTAGGAGACCATTCGGCACCGCCCCAACTTGGGAAGGAGTCTTGTGGATCCGAACTTCATCAAATGTTGCGCCCACATCGTCTTTAGCCTGCATGCACAAGGTGCCATTCTGGAAAATGTCAACCAGAACAAAGTGATATGCGCTCTTGTTGTAAGCGACCCACCATTGGTCGACATCGTCATGAAGAGGTGCACCCCAACCTCCAGTAATGACGTACATTGTTCCTTCCCTGTATGAAAGCTGCGCCGTTGAGTTAGAGGCTGTCCAGTTCACCGGCTTTGTCCGCGAATAAAGGTGACTGTGCCCGGTGAATACAATATCCACGTTATACTTGTCAAATAAGGGCACCCAATATGCGAAGGACGGATCATAAGATCCATGGTGGGACTGGAAGACGTTCCTGTGGAACATGGCAAATATCCAAGTGAAATTGGTATGGGCTTCTAAGTCATCTTCCAACCAAGCTTTCTGATCGGCTAGAAGTTTCGCAGGCAGCCTCTCACCGGCCTCACTATTGAGGACGATAATGTGGATGTCTGAACCCCAGTTCAATGAATACCACTGCTCATTGTTTGGCAGTGCAAACTGTTCATAGTACAATGTAAAGGACTCCTCATGATTTCCTATGGCGGGAATGATGGGTATCGTAAGGCCGTTGCTTCCGACCCAGTAAGCATCCATGTGACCGAAGAAACTATTCCACTGAGCTTGAACATCGCCGGTTTCAACGAAGTCGCCATTCATAAGCACGAAGTCCGGGTTGAACTTGCTCATACACTGGGAGACCTTGTCTCGTTCTGTATTGTTGGTTCTACAATCGCCTCCAGCCACAAACCTTATGTTTGATGGTGTTGATGGCGCCGTTTTGAAGGCTCTCTCTTTGCTCCATCCGCCCTTTTGTCCTCCACAGACGAGGTAGTACGTTGTGTTCGGCGACAGACTAGTCAGCTCGGCATGATGTATGTGCCCAGAAGCACTTGCATAAGTGTGATGTCTTCCTTGAGCTGAAAGTCTGTAGAGACTGGCCGTGCCGTTTCTTGGGACTGTATCATACAGCACGGTATCCCCAGAATCCGGCTTGGAGGTCTGCCAAGTGACTGTTATGGAGTGCGACGTATCGCCTTGTTGCCAAGTTAGGCGCAGGTATATTGGCTTGTCGGGAACGCTAACAGTGGGGTATATGAGGGGTAACGCCAGATACGTGCCGGCCGCAACGATGAACACCGCCACAGCCGCGACAGGAAACCAACGTTTCTTCAACAGACCCTCTTCCTTTGCCGTCAAGATATCCTCTTCCATATTTCGCAATTCAGGCTAAAGCGCTTGTGCCAAGAAGATCGCCCGCTGATTGATAAAGGCTAACCAAAGGTTAGTTTCTTCTCTTCCGGCATCGATTTCCAGAGCAGGAATTGCTTTCTTACTGTATCTATGAATCTGAGAGCCAACCGTTCCCAGTCCTCAGCTAAGCCACTTGTTTTTCTCGCCACGATAATGGCATTCCAGACCTTCTGATCGAGCTTTCTCGTCAAAGAGAGACTGACGGACTGGCTGACTCCCATGTCATACGGGGCAAGGTTCATATCTATATGCAAGGATGTCATTATTCTTTCTTCATCTTTAATCTGCTCGTCCCTATGGGACCTCGCGCTAAATACTTCGGCATCAGGGACCTCATGCGATTTCAGAAATTCCCTTAGAAAGCCGATCAGCTGGTTTGCCTCCTCGTCGCTCGAAACAGTGAACGGAAGAGGGATTTCCCACCTTTCTCCTTTGGGTTTCGTTGAGGGGGACCACGTTCTTTCTAGGCTTGGAGTCACTAGGCGGGCAGCAGTCAATGCGGGGTACAGCGAAGAGGCCATTACCGTAACCATAGAAACTGCTACAACCAGTAACACAGTCATAGACGAGTAGTCCAGTGAGATCCCTAGCCGTGGTCCAAACAAGTTCATCGCGAGCAGAGAAAGCAGATAGCCTACTATTGTGCCCACCGTGGAGTATGTGACCGCTTCAGCAACGAACTGAACTGCGATGTGGGTGGGAGACAGCCCTACCGAACTGAAGATGCCCATTTCTCTTCTACGTTCGTATAGGGAGCCCAGTAGCATGTTCAGAAGGGAAAACAGAACTAAGACGCTGGGTACTAGCTGGAATTGAGAACCGAAAACGGCGTAGACCAATCGAGCAGAGAGCATCCTTATCTCGTCGCCGGTGCTATAGTAGACTAGGTGGACACTCACTCTGCTGAAAACTTCCTCGGCCATTGATGATGCTTCGCTGACATTGTTCGGCTTTACAGCAATACTGGCTACGCGGCCTCCGAGTTTCAGCAAGATTCTGGCGGGTACTATGACGTAGTAGCTGGGGTCCACATGTATGTTCCATGGGTTCTGCTGCTCCAGCAAGTCGAACTTTATTGGCGAGATCCCAAATTCTCGATCTAGGTCGGAAACGAATGACACGTTATTGCTGATGATCCCTACGGTAGTGAAGTAAGTCCCTGCGATTGCCACGCGTTCACCAATTCTGAACTGGCCTTCGTCAGCTATCTCTTCAGTAAGTATGCATACCGGTGTAGACTCTTCAGATTCTTCGAACCACCTGCCTTCAACTATCAGACTCTCCAGATCTGGGAAGATCATCTTCTCCTGAGGGGACAAACCCCACAGCGTATTCACAGACACATTTTTCCCAGTTGTTGCGGAACGGACTTGGTATCCGTAGGTGCCATACACATCAGCTGTGTTTCTGAAGTCTGGAAACATATAGAGCCAAACTCTAGGGGCAATAGTTGCTCTTCCCGTGTATTGCGCCTTGAGGAAGTCTACAGTTCTTTCCCCCATGTCAAATCCTCCTTGCCCCCACGCATCTTTTCGCAGCAATACGCCCTGGTAGGGCGGTCTTTGACCTACTAGGCTTACTCCCATGACTTCCAAGGGAGATATGGATGTGAACAGTGAAACGCTTAGTACGAGGAGTATGACGCTCACAAGTACAAGACTGCTTCTAAGCTTCCTCCTTTTCATGTTCTCCACTCCTAGCTTGAACGAAGGCATAAATGAGCCCTTCATCCTTGAAATGTCAATCTCATGTTCTCCAACGTACTTCACCTTTATTGATCTGAGAAACCTCGAGACGCGCAAAACTACTAAGCCGAAGATCGGGAGTTGGAGTATTAGCATTGAAAAGCCTATGACATTTATCACGGGACTCGCTGCTATTGAGAATCCCGGGTGAAGCAAGTATAGTGACCCGACCAGAAGACCGAACAATAGGACAAGAGACAACACCTTCTTCTTCCCTGGCAGGCTTAGAAGCAAGGCCTCAGCCAAGATTGTGAAAGGCACAGAGAGCAGGGAGAAGAATGGAACAGTGGCTGCGGACCCCTCACCTTTTGCTCTGAAATAGACGTATGCGCGAAGAGATCTGTCCCAGCTTTCCTTGCATAGAATCAGGTACCTCATGTACTGACCGTTTCTGAACGCTGCCTCCGCTTGCTTTACCATCAATCCTGCTTCAGTAAGACCTGAATATTCGCTCACTTCCCTCGCTCCCGAGAAGATCTTGATAAGCTTCTCAAAACTGATTGTCGCCCAAATGTTAAGGTCTGAGACACTTTGATAGATAGGCAAGTAGAGCTGTTGGCCTTTTGCTAGAGTGAACCCGTATCCTTCAGGATTCTGGGGGGTGCTGTTCAAGAGCATCATGAAAGGATATCTTTCTAAGGCGGAGTACACTAGAACTTTGATGTGCTCGTTTGGGGGCACTGCCAATACGTATAGGCCTTCTCTGTTCCACGTTCCATAGCTATCAAGTTGCTCGAATCTCTCATTCTGTAGAACCGCCTGAGGTGGCGCAGTGTCTCCTGTCGGAAGCGTGGGTAGGGTCAAAGACCTCGGGTGGTAAATCTCCACAACTATCTGCGAGGACTGGAAGACTGCGAGAAAGCCCAATTCAGGTATTCCGCTTTTGTAGGCGATGTAGTTGGGATTGCCATACCTGTGCATTCCCATGTCTGGAGTGTACGTTATATCGCCTGTGGACGGGTTGATCACCCAAGATGATACCATGTAAGCAACCATGCTTTCGTCTCGATTGCCCATTCCTCCCTTGAACACGTAGTGACCTTTTCCATCAGCGATCGTGACCCGTCTGAACCATAGCGGTGAATTCGACACGAACCATCTGGGATCAGGGTTGCCAACGTTTGCTTGTCTACCTGCTCCTCCCTCAATCACGACCAATGCACCCGGAACAGGACAGTACCAACCAATCGAGTTATTCCATGCTGCC
>Ga0315308_1002187_pt1 | contig 11128 bp, 6 predicted proteins | sample TDP3_MG_FD_203078 | JGI IMG/M metagenome (GOLD analysis project Ga0315308, IMG submission 203078) | Freshwater sediment microbial communities from Lake Towuti, South Sulawesi, Indonesia - TDP3 | ecosystem: Environmental > Aquatic > Freshwater > Lake > Sediment | place: Indonesia: South Sulawesi...
TACTGGACAGGTTGCGGCAGTGGGTGCTGAGCTAAAGAAATATGCTAAGTCTCTTGAGGGGAGCAATTACGTAATAGATAGGAGAGCAAAATAGAAACAACTGTGATGGGACGGGAGGAGGCGTTGTGGCAAAGCAGAGGATTTTAGTGGTTGATGATGAGCCGGACCTTGTGGAATTGGTCAAAGATGTGTTAGAAAGGAATAATTTTTTGGTGATTTCGGCGCGCAATGCTGATTTTGCTATCAAGAAGGTCAGAGAATCTAAGCCCGACCTCATAATTTTAGATTTGAATCTCCCCGGTATCGGAGGAATAGAGGTTTGTCGTATTTTGAAGCGTGATAAAAAAACGAGCGCTATTCCCATTATCATGTTGACCGTAAAGTCGACTGAGACGGACAAGATTGCCGGGCTGGAAGCAGGAGCTGACGACTACATGACCAAGCCTTTCAGTACAGGTGAACTGGTAGCGAGAACCAGGGCTGTTCTGAGAAGGGCGCTGTACGTAGGCGAGCTAGGGGAGGTCCTGGTATCCGGAGATATTAGGCTCGATTCAACTGAACATGTGGTGTATGTGATGAATAAGCAAATCGACCTTACCCCAAAAGAATTTAATCTGCTTTACCTATTAATGAAGAAGAAGGGAAAAGTGCTAAGTAGAACTTTTCTCATCGAGAATATCTGGGGCTACGAATATATCGGTGGTACAAGGACTGTGGATGTACACGTGCGCCATTTGCGGGAGAAGATGGGTGAAGAGGGGAAGAAGATAGAAACTGTCGAGGGCGTAGGTTATAAGTTCGTTGATGAAGAATAAGGATCCGATTTTACTTGCCTTTTCCACCTTCCGATAGATGACCATTTCTGAAAGTCCGACACAGAATTTACACAAATTTTACAACTTCTTAACCTAAATTTAACATTAATATGGTATAATAAACATTGAGAAGAAAATTTATTAGTTTTCAATGGTCTGGAGAAGTGAAGATGAGGGCAAGAATTTTAATCGTCGATGACGATGCAGATCTTACGAATCTGGTCAGAACTATTCTGGAAGCAGAAGACTATACGGTCTACTCCGTGGAGAGCGGGGAAGAGGCACTGGGAGAAGTGCGTAAATTGAAGCCTGACTTGATCATTCTGGACATAATACTTCCGGGTATAGACGGCTATGACACATGCAAGATCTTAAAGACCGATGGCCGTACGAGCCCTATTCCAATAATAATATTGAGTATAAAGTGTTCGGTTGAAGATAGGATTACAGGATTAAATATAGGAGCGGACGACTACATCACCAAGCCTTTCGACCCTGGTGAGTTAGCAGCAAGGGTAGAAGCAGTGCTGAGGGGATATGGCCGGTCACCCACTTCCAGGGGCGAAAGAAGCTGACTTTTTCGGCCTGCTTAAGTGAAAAATGGGGTCAGCTCTATTTTTGATTCATTAAAATAGTTAAATAAAGTTGTGATAGGGCCAAAAATAGAACTGACCCCATTTTTTCAATAACCCTCTGACATATTATGTTAGAGGGTTTTTTTATCACTTTTCCCTTGTCCTGAACCTGGAATAAGGGGGATTTCTCTTGACAAACGACGGTAAAAAAAGGTAAAATAAACTTGCCGAAAACTAAGATTGCTTATTATAAGGGGTAATTTTTTAAGGCCTCCCCAGTAAGAATCGGAAGTGGATAAAGGGATTGGGAGAGGAGTATTATTGTTTTTATATGTTGGGAGTGGCCAAATAATTGATACTGACAGAATTGTTATGATCCTTGACGCGCAAAAGGTGAGCGGCAGGCAAATCCTCGGTTTAGAACAAGAGGCAAAGGCAGTGGTCTTACTTGAGGACGGTTCCTTCCGCGTATCGAAAATCAGTGCTCGGGCCCTGAATAAGAGAATTGAAAGATTGGGAGGTAAATAGCAGGAAGATGGCATCGGGAAAGAGTGAGTATACTGCTGATAAGATTCAGGTTCTGGAGGGACTGGAATCGGTTCAGAAGAGACCAGCTATGTATATAGGTACCACAGGCCCAACGGGGTTGCACCATTTAGTAGAGGAAGCTGTGGATAACAGTATTGATGAGGTCTTAGCTGGCTACTGTCGGAATATTGATGTGACGATTCGTCAGGATAATAGTGTCTGCGTGATGGACGACGGTCGGGGTATTCCTGTGGATATTCATCCTACCGAGAAGAAACCAGCCCTGGAAGTCATAATGACCAAGCTCTTTGCCGGTGCGAAGTTCGATAAGAAAGTATATAAAGCAGCCGGCGGGCTCCACGGGGTGGGAATCTCAGTGGTAAATGCCCTTTCTGAATGGCTGGAGGTGGAAGTTTATCGAGATGATAAGGTTTATAGGCAGTCGTATCATCGGGGTAAACCAGATTATGAGTTAAAAGTTGCGGGCACAACTGATGACCGGGGGACCAAGATAACTTTCAAACCAAACCCCAAGGTGTTCACCGAGACTGTGGTTTTCAATTTTGACATTCTCTCCAACCGCTTGCGTGAGCTGGCATTTTTGAATCCCGGCACTACGATAAATATTTATGATGAACGGGAAGACAAGCAGCACTCTTTCTGCTACAAGGGAGGAATCAGCTCTTTCGTTCAATACCTGAATGCTAATAAGAATGTCCTTCATAAAGACCCTATCTACTTCGCTCGAGAGAAAGAGGGGATAGGCGTAGAGATTGCCCTCCAGTATAATGATGGTTACACGGAAAATATCTTCTGCTTCGCTAACAATATCAATACCAGAGAAGGTGGTACTCACCTTATCGGCTTTAAGACTTCTCTAACCAGAGTGATCAATGATTACATAAAGCGAAATGTTAGCCTTAAGGACAAACAAGTGGCACTTTCAGGGGAGGACGTGCGCGAGGGGCTAACTGCAGTAATTAGCATCAAGGTGCCCGAACCACAATTTGAAGGCCAGACCAAGACCAGGCTGGGTAATTCAGAGGTGAAGGGAATTGTCGAATCTGTAGTTGGGGAACACCTGAGTGCTTTTCTGGAAGAGAATCCTTCCGTTGCTAACAATATTGTAGAAAAATCGATCACTGCGGCGAGAGCCAGAGAGGCTGCGAGAAAGGCACGTGAGCTGACCAGGAGAAAAGGGGTGCTGGATAGTGCTTCCCTGCCCGGGAAATTGGCCGATTGCATAGAGAGGGACCCTTCATTATGTGAATTATACATAGTCGAGGGCGATTCTGCTGGAGGAAGTGCGAAACAGGGAAGAGATCGGGCTTTCCAGGCTATTCTTCCCTTGAAGGGGAAGATAATAAATGTCGAAAAGTCACGGTTAGACAAGGTGCTTTCCAATGAGGAGATTCGGACCATAATTGCCGCTGTAGGAAGCGGTATTGGCGAAGAAGAGTTTGACTTGAAAAGAGCTCGCTACCATAAGATCATTATCATGACCGATGCCGACGTGGATGGGGCCCATATTCGTACTCTGCTCTTAACCTTTTTCTATCGGCAGATGCGCCTTTTGATTGAGAACGGTTATGTATATATAGCACAACCACCCCTTTATAAGGTGAACAAAGGGAATCGGGAATTGTATTTAAGGGGCGAAGATGAACTGAGTAGCTACCTCTTACGCCAGGGCATGCAGGGTATCAGGCTTTTCAAGTTGAAGGAGGGCAAGGAAATCTTAGAATACGAGGAAGAAAAGATTGGGCAAATTCTCCAGGGACTTATGGAGCTGGAAGGGCTTCTTAAGAAAGCGGGAAAGAAAAGGATTACCTGGGAAAATTTTTTGGAGCTTTATAAAGGGGGCAGGCTTCCCCTCTACTCTGTGGTAGAGGGCGGCGGGAAAGATTCTTTGCCTAAGGAGAGGTACTTATATTCAGAGAAAGAGCTGAAAAGTTTCCGCAAGGAGCTTATGGAAAAGGAAAAGAGCAAAAAGAAAGACAGGATTCCAGCCGAGGAGGAGAAGGGGCCAGAAGTAAAGGACCTGTGGGAGTTGGGAAGGATAAGAGAAGTTATGGCTAACCTGGAGAAGGTGGGGCTCGATATTTCCCGATATGGCAAGGAGAAGGCCGAGGAAGCCATAAATAGAATAAGGCGCAATGGAGAAGAATTCGATGTTCACAGTTTTCATGAGATGTTGGAGACGGTAGAGAAATTGGGAAAAAAGGGGGTCGGTATACAGAGATATAAAGGCTTGGGAGAGATGAATCCTTCCCAGTTATGGGAGACCACAATGGATCCCAAGAGGAGAACCCTTCTTCAGGTCCGACTGGAAGATGCGGTAGAGGCAGATAGGATATTTACTACTCTAATGGGCGATAAAGTAGAACCGCGGAAGAATTTTATAGAAACTCATGCTCCTGAAGTGAGAAATCTGGATATATAATGGGAAGAAATAGAAAAAATGGGGTCAGCTCTATTTTTGATTCATTAAAATAGTTAAATAGAGTTGTGATAGGGCCAAAAATAGAACTGACCCCATTTTTTACTGCTTTCTCAAGCCGAACTTTTTTGGCGTAGAGGAAAAATTATGGAATCTATTGAGAAAGTCGAACCGCGAACCATTGAAGACGAGATGAAAGACTCTTATATAGACTATGCGATGAGCGTGATTGTGGGTAGAGCTCTTCCCGACGTGAGGGATGGTTTGAAACCGGTGCACCGGCGCGTCCTTTACGCCATGCAGGAGCTCGGTTTGCTTCCCAACAAGCCCTATAAAAAGAGTGCTCGTGTGGTGGGTGAAGTGTTAGGCAAATACCATCCCCACGGGGATATGGCGGTATACGATGCTATGGTCAGGATGGTTCAGGATTTCTCCTTAAGGTATCCTCTTATTGACGGGCAGGGCAATTTTGGCAGCGTCGATGGCGATACAGCGGCCGCGATGCGGTACTGTGTTAGTGGAGATTCTTTTATTGTTACAGATAGAGGTTTACAAAGAATGGGAGAGATGCCTCATCACTCAGAAGTATCCTTTCAAGTACTTTCAGCAAATAATAAAATAAATCATGTCTCAAAATGGTTTGATTCGGGGGAGCACCCAACCAAAATAATCGAAACCTACAGGGGATTTAATCTGTGCGGGAGCCTTAATCATCCCATTCTTACCTGGCAAAAAGAGGGAGGGAGACTACAATTTAAGTGGAAATTACTAAGCGACGTTAAACAAGGCGACTACACAGTAATTAGTAGAAGCAATTTATTGTTTCCTAGAAAAGACCCATCTTTAGGACGATTTTATCCAAAGCCCAAAAATAGATGTGAGATTTACAAACTTCCCCGGTTTATGAATGAAGACCTTGCTTTTATTTTGGGGGCAATAGCTTCCGAGGGAAGTATTGGTAAGGAACAGATCGGATTTTGCAATAACGACAGAGAATTTATCGAAAAGTTTAAGACAAGCTTTAAAAGGGTATTCCCAGATTGCCGACTTCATGAATTTGTGAGAAGACCTGTAGGATATACCAAAAAAAGCTACATGTCTTTAGAAATCCATTCCCTACAGATAATAGAATTTTTAAGAAACCTTGGGCTGACTCCGGGCAGAGCGAGAGAAAGGGTCGTGCCGGAAATAATATTTCAGTCCTCAAAGAAGTCAATCGCTTCATTTCTGCGCAGTTTTGCGGAAGGAGATGGAAGCGTATCTATATCTTCTTCTTTAAGAAGCTCAGAATTAGCTTTTATCTCGGCCAGCAAAAAACTGATGCAAGAATTACAAATTTTGCTGCTGAGGTTTGGAATAGATTCTTCCTATAGATTTCAGAAGTCAAGAAATGTTTTTAAATTGTTTATTAGAAGTTACGAGAATCTCAATTTATTCAAAGGTGAGATAGGCTTTGTTACAGAAAGAAAGCAGAAGAAATTAGAAGAGATTTCTAAGAGAAATAGTAGCGGCTGGGTTATGTCAAAGATGGATTTTATACCCTATTTATCTGACTATATTCGTGAAAGTGATAAGTATAAAAAGTACGAATGTAGAGGATGGCTGATTAAGCATAATATCGACAGATATACAAAGATAGAAAAATGCTGGCTAGATTTAAGGAGAATACTCGACAGAGAAGACGCACGCTTATATGAAGACTTAAAAAAGAACAGATATGTCTTTGATAAAGTTGTTTCTGTTAAGGACGGAGGGATAAAAAGAGTTTATTCAATTAGAGTAGATAGCCCCTGCCATTCATTTGTATCAAATGGATTTATAAGTCACAACACAGAAGTGAGGATGGCCAATATTGCCTTAGAAGTGCTTGCCGATATTAATAAAAGAACAGTTGACTTTACCCCAAACTTTGATGACTCGTTAGAAGAACCTGTGGTTCTGCCCGCCCGGCTCCCCAACCTCCTGGTTAATGGTTCTTCAGGGATTGCTGTGGGAATGGCCACCAATATTCCACCCCACAATCTGGGGGAGATAATTGATGGGATAATAATGCTTATAGAGAATGAGAACACTGAAATTGCAGACCTAATGAAAATAATTAAAGGGCCTGACTTTCCCACGGGGGGAATAATATTTGGGAAGAAGGGGATAAGAGATGCCTACCGCACAGGGAGGGGTTCGGTCCGTTTGAGAGCCGATGTGGATATTGAGGAGATAGGTAGTGGCAGGCAAGCGATAGTGGTTAAGGAGCTTCCCTATCAAGTAAACAAAGCTCAGCTTCTGGAGACAATAGCCAATCTGGTAAGCGATAAGAAAATAGATGGCATCAGTAACCTGCGTGATGAATCTGACCGGACGGGGATGCGAATAGTTGTTGAACTGAAAAGGGAAGAGAATGCGCAGATTGTGCTAAACCAGTTATTCAATCACACGCAGCTCGAGATTAATTTTGGGGTAATCGCGCTTGCCCTGGTAAATAATGTTCCCCGGGTATTGAACCTTAAAGAAATGCTCACCCAATACCTCGAATTCCGAAAGGAGGTCGTTACCCGGCGCACGAGGTTCGATTTGGAGAAGGCTGAAGAGCGAGCCCACATTCTGGAAGGCTTGAAGAAAGCAGTGGAAAATTTAAACAAGGTGATCACTATTATAGAGAAATCGAAAGACGCAGATAATGCAAGAAATTCTTTAATGGAAAATTTCAAGTTCACCAGAGCCCAATCCCAGGCTATCCTCGATATGAGATTGCACCAGCTGACCGGTTTGGAGCGTGACAGGATATTAGAAGAGTATGTAGAGTTGATTAAAAGCATAGAGCAGTTTAAGGCAATTCTTGCTACCCCAAGAAAGGTTCTGGACATTATCGAGCAAGAATTAATGAGTGTAAAGGAGAAATACGGAGACAAAAGGAGAACCAAGATTAAGGTTCAGGCTATAGAAATGGATGTAGAAGACCTGATTCCTGAAGAGGATGTAGTCGTCACTATTTCCCACGCCGGCTATGTTAAGAGGCTCCTTGTCTCCACATATCGTGCTCAGCGCAGGGGAGGGAGAGGGATTACGGGAATGGTCACCAGGGAGGAAGATTTTATAGAGGACATATTTATCACCACAACGCATAGTTATATGCTATTTTTCACTAATCTGGGAAAAGTCTATTGGTTGAAAGTTTATGAGATTCCCGAGGCGACTCGAACTGCGAAAGGGAAGGCCATTGTAAATCTGGTTAAGCTGTCTTCTCCCGGAGAGTCGATTACAGCTATGGTAGCTGTAAGAGACTTCGCCAAGGAGGGGGAGAAATATCTGTTGATGGTAACTTGCAATGGAGTGATAAAGATGACGCCCTTGAAGGAATATTCGAATCCACGCAGCGGTGGTATTATAGCCATAAAACTCGGCAAAAGAGATAGTCTCATTGATGTCAAACTTACTACTGGCAAAGAAGAGGTAATTATTGGTACGAGAAAAGGGAAAGCCATCCATTTTGCCGAAGAGGAGATTCGTGCTATTGGTCGTACGGGACAAGGAGTAAGGGGTATAAGGGTGGGAGAAGGGGATGGCGTGGTCGGTACGGAGATAGTGAAGAAAGCTGATACGCTCCTGACTGCCACAGCCAATGGTTATGGAAAGAGGACGCATGTAGAAAAATACAGGCTTCAGGGACGAGGGGGCAAGGGCGTGATTAACATAATAACTGACCGGCGTAACGGTGAAGTAGTGGGAATAAAAAGGGTAACCGAGGGAGATGATGTAGTGTTAGTTACCTCCCGTGGTCTATTCATACGTCAACCCGTAAGAGGTATTCGACTTATAGGTAGGAGTACCAAAGGCGTGAGGCTAATTAGACTTGAGGAAGGGGACAGATTAGTTGCCATTGCCAGTGTGGTCAAAGAGAATGAGGAGAAAGAGTGAAAAGGTTTGAAGTAATTAATCATACTGCAGATATGGGGATTAGAGCATATGGTAAGGACCTGGCCGAACTATTTGCAAATGCGGCCTATGGGATGGCAAGTTTGATTACAGATTTGGAGAAGGTGAAGACCAAAGATTCAAAGGATATCGTATTGGAGGCAGAGAATAGAGAGGAGCTTCTGGTCTCCTGGCTGAATGAGATAATCTATCTTTTTGCTTCCCAGAGCATGCTCTTTTCAAAATTTGAGGTTTCAGAGATAGATGAGAAACATTTAAGGGCAAAGATATTTGGAGAAGAGTTCGACACCGCTAGACACCAGATAGAAACAGAGTTTAAAGCAGCTACGTACCACAGGCTGAAAATTTCAAAGCTAAGGGGAAATAGTTCTACTCTCCCTAACGAAATCTTGCAGGCAGAAGTAATATTCGATATTTAAGTAAAAAATAAATAAAAGGGTCAGAGTCATTTTTTGACTCCTGGCCGAGAGGCACTCTAAAGAGTGCCCGACCAGGTGGCACCATAAAGGGTGCCCGACCAAGCATAAGATGGGAACGAGAAAATCACTCTGACCCCATTTTCTCCATTTTCTGAGAGGAGAATATTATGGCAGAAGAATGGCGCGGCATAGTGCAGAAGGTTGACGACTATAGATGGCTACTTCCTAAGAAAGAAGGGATGAGGGTGCCGGGATTGATATATGCCAGTGAAAGGATGCTCGACCACATCAGGATGGACAAAACTCCCGTCCAGGTAGCCAATGTGGCGTATCTTCCTGGAATTGTGGGTAAATCTATGGCTATGCCCGATATCCACTGGGGCTACGGATTTGCTATTGGTGGAGTTGCAGGAATGGACGTTGCTTCCGGCGGTGTAATTTCACCCGGAGGTGTGGGATATGATGTCAACTGCATTTCTGGAGATAGTTTAATTCTGCATAATTTGGGATATCGTCTGAAAATAGAAGAATTTGAAAGAATGTGGACCGACGAGAAAATCGGATGTTTCGATTTTAATTCCGACGAGTTTACTGATACTGGAATAGTAAATTTCTTGAAACGAAAACCTGATAATAAAGTTCTTAAGGTAACTACAAAGATGGGCAGTAAAATTATTGTTACAGAAGACCATCCTTTCTACACCAGAGATGGTATGGTAGAACTTAAGAATTTGTCTCAGGGTAGTGAAGTAGCAATCTATCCCTTTGAAGGTGTTCCCTATGAGAAGCCCAATGATGAAATTATCGTCGAGGAAAAGGATATAAGAAGGATTCTTCTAACTCTGGAAAAAGATTCTCGAGGACATGGCTTGGAACAGATTATCATCCACTTGAATAAGAGAGGACTTCTACCTTTAACATATAGCTCTCCGCAACTTCCCTATATTTTGAAAGTAATGGGCTATGTATTTGGCGACGGGAGTATCCATTTTGTTAGAAAGAGAGGCAAGGGAATTACCCAATTCTCGGGCAAGTCCGAAGACCTGGAGTCTATAAGGAAAGATATAGCCAGTATTGGATACAGGTGTTCGAGGGTATATTCCAGAAAGAGAAGGCAGAAAATTGAGACAGGTTATTCGGTTTATGAATTTGAGAGAATAGACACTGAGTGTGTGGTCAGATCGAGTAGTTTAGCCATTCTACTGGTTGCTCTGGGTGTGCCTCTGGGAAATAAGACAAGACAGGAGTACCATATTCCCCAATGGCTGTTTAAAGCGCCATTATGGCAGAAGAGACTATTCTTGGCATCTTTCTTTGGCGCAGAAATGAATACTCTTAAGACAATGACAGGTCATGGGCATAATTTTTATTGCCCTGTGGTTTCTATGAATAAGAAAGAAGAGTTTGTGGAAAATGGAATTAGATTTTTTAGAGAGATAAGTGAGTTACTGAACGAGTTTGGCGTAAATACTCTGAAAATCAGCCAAAGAAAAGAGAATGTGAATACATTTCGCTTGAGACTGATGTTATCAGGACGTCCGCAGAATATGATTAATCTTTTTACCAGAATAGGCTTCGAATATAATAAGAAGAGGAAAGGAATTGCCAATGTTGCTGTGCAATATCTGAAGTGGAAACAATCAGTTATTGCAGAGCGAAAAGAGATAGCGACTAAACTGAAGGAGAAGGAGTTAGTAAAAGCTGGTTCAGCCCGGGATATATTTAGTGGGCTTAATTCTTCTGCGGTCAACTTCCGTTTTGCGGAGCGTTCAATTTATGAAGAGAAAAATATTGAACCGAGAGTGCCGGCGAATTTTCCTAAGTTTGACCGGTTCTTAGAGAAGGCGAGAGAAGGTCTGGAAGAATCGGGTATGGTCTGGGATGAAATTGAAAGTATTGAAGAGGTAGATTTTGATGGTTATGTATACGATTTCACAGTTGCTCACCCCCACCACAACTTTATCGCCAATAATTTTGTCGTTTCTAATTGTGGAGTGAGACTTCTCAGGACGAATCTGGAGGAAAAGGATGTTCGTCCTAAACTTCAAGAGTTAATCTCTGCGTTGTTTGTAAACATTCCTTCAGGAGTGGGCTCTAAGGGAAGAATAAAAATCTCCTCTCAGGAAGTAATGGAGGTTCTGGAGAAAGGCAGCCAGTGGGCAATAAAGAGGGGTTATGGACTTCCCGAAGATGCACTACATACTGAGGAGAAGGGCTCAATTGAGGGTGCTGATGCCACCAAGGTGGGCCAGAGAGCGCTAGAGAGAGGAAGGCCGCAGCTGGGCACATTGGGAGCAGGAAACCATTTCCTGGAGATTCAGATTGTAGAAGAGATATACGACGAAGAGGTGGCTAGAGCTTTCGATATATTTCCTGGACAGATTACAGTAATGATTCACACCGGCTCGCGAGGGCTCGGTT
>Ga0315308_1002189_pt1 | contig 11124 bp, 9 predicted proteins | sample TDP3_MG_FD_203078 | JGI IMG/M metagenome (GOLD analysis project Ga0315308, IMG submission 203078) | Freshwater sediment microbial communities from Lake Towuti, South Sulawesi, Indonesia - TDP3 | ecosystem: Environmental > Aquatic > Freshwater > Lake > Sediment | place: Indonesia: South Sulawesi...
CAGAGTGAGGTTGACGTCGAGCTTCTTCAGCTCCTTCAGGGCGAGCCTGTCGAAGACGATCTCACCGCAATTGTCCGCAAGGTATACTACTCTCTCCGTCCGTCCGAGAAGCTTGCGGATCTTGGGTGTGTCGTCATATCCCAAGCCTTCGGCCAACAGACTCCTGAACTCCTGCCTCAACTTCGCAGGATGATCGTATCCTGTTCCGATCCCGAAATCGAGAACATTCCCGACGATCGAGCACAAGAAGGCGTCTCTGAGCGGGTTCTCAGAGGCCTTCACGAACCTCTCAGCTGTCGGGAAGAGCTCGAGAGCGATCTCGTTGCTCTTTCTCTTGAGCCGTCTGTACGGATCGTCCGTTCCGAGGATTCTGTAGGTCTCTCTGTGAACCTCTGTCGCAACCGCTGCTGAGCATACGTCGTCGCCGAAGAGCCTTCCAAGTGTCTTGGCAGCGCTCTTCACGGCCTCGACCGATTTCGAATCGTTGACCTCCTCGGTCTCAAAGAGAACTCTGCGAATCAGGCATGGGACGCACTCAGGAGTCATCCGCATGGCGTTGGCGGAATCAGGCTCCTCAGATATAACCTGTGTCCAGGTACGGACCCACGCCCTAGTTTGATATCCCCACACCTCGTTTCGCCATGCTGGACTCCTGCCCCAGGGAATGGTCTGAATGGCTGTCGTGATACGCAAGATGAAGGTCGAGGACCTTGTCGATGTCAAAGGAGTGGACCTGCTGGCCTGGAGCGATCTCATGGAGAAATCCTATGGAACGAGAGTCAGACTCTCTCCCAGGACCGATGAGAACATCTTGTCCTATCTCCACTCTGACCCCGACGGCGCCATCGTCGCTGTTGACGAACTCGCCGGCGTAGTAGGATCCTGCTTCTCTCATGTTTGGGGCACGACTGGATGGGTCGGTCCTCTGTCCATCCTTCCGTCATATCAGGCAAGAGGCCTCGGAAAGGAGCTTCTGAAATCATCGCTTCGATATCTGGAAGACCAGGGATGTGTGGACATCGGCCTTGAGACGATGCCCGACAGTGCTGTCAACCTGGGGATGTATCTCAAGATTGGATTGAGGCCCGAGGGTTTGGTCCTCGTTCTCGGCAAACGGCTGGAGCAGCACGAAGTACCTGAGGAGCCAGCTGGGAACATCACCGTCGAGAGGTTCTCGGAATCTGGTGTGCAGGAGGCCCTCAAATCCAAGATCAAGCGGCTGTCCAATTCAGTCAGGCTCGGCCTCGACTACACAAAGGAGGTCGAGCTGACCCAGAAGTTCTCCTTCGGAGACACTATTGTCGCCACTTCGAAGGGCAAAGTCGTTGGGTTCTGCAACGTCCACACGTCGCCAAGACGTGTGAACATGGGTGGGGCGTCAATCCGAGTCCTTGTGACGGATCCAGCTTCGAAAGAGGATGCCCTGGACGCTCTGATCGCCTCTGCAGAGCTGCTCGGAGCGGACGCGAACTCGCCGGAGATATCGGTCGCGATGCCTGCCCAGTCCAGACGAGCGCTTGATGCAGCGTTCTCGCGAGGCTATACGGTCGTCCAGTCATTCGAGCGCCTGATGTGGATGGGCAGCTCAGGCATGAGCGACAGGATCAACAACCTGTGCACTTGGTCCGGATGAATCACTTCATGATGCCTATCCCCGAGAGCTTCTCCGGAAGATAGGTGTCCGTCACATAATCGAGCCCGTACTTCGCCAGCGCCTGCTGCTCCGCCTTCTTGCCGATCTCGAGCATCAGGTCGATCTCGTGCTTCCAGAACTCGTCGTTGAACCTCGGGTCGGTCTTCTCCGCGTTCAGCGCCTGGACGTCCTTGTCGTTCAGCTTGTCCGTGGGGAGCTCATAGTTCAGAATATCCGACGCTGTGATGCCGACGAACTCAGCCGTTGGCGTGGCGAGATATTCGGAGAGATGAGCGGTCTTGATTGCACCATAGGCGAGCGAGGCGTGGATCCTGAAGCTCCAAGGGTCGCCGTCGGTGAACGTGCAAACCGGGAGCTTCATCTCCTCGTTCAGTCGCTTGATGAACCTTCTCGTGCTTCTTGCCGGCTGGCCCTTCAGATGGACGAGGACTGCGTGCGCATCCTCGTCGAACTTGTTCTCGACAAGCCGGTCGAACATACCACCTGTCTCGATCGCTATCACGAAGTCCGCGTCGCAGTCGATGAAATTGATCTTCTCCTTCTCGACGTTGTATGGAATGCCGTAGCCAGAGTCCCCAACATCGTCTCTGCAGTTGATCTTCTTCCTCTTTCCCTTCCTGTCTATCTCCTGGATTGTGATGTTCCCGATGACCCGGGCGCCGTCCTCCTCGGGCCTCAACTTGAAATCCTCTCTCATGCAGAGCGTGATGATCTCGAGGTCCTCAGCGAGCATGTTCGACTCGTCCTGCGCAGAGAACTTGGCCTTCGCCCATCCCTCGGATATGTAGTACATCTCTCTCAATGTGGACGACTTCTCCTCTTTGATCATGTTCTCGATGAACTCAAGCATGTACATTGTGCGCAGGAGCATCTGTGCGCCCGTCAGCTTCTTGGCCGATCGCGCCCCCATCGCCTTTCCGTACTTCCAGACTGCGAGCTTCGGGTCGAACCTGATATTGCTCTTTGTCCTCAGGGGGATCATCATCTTCGGGATCTTGCCATCGTCCAACTGGACATATACGCTCCCCGCGAGCTCCGTCAGCCTGTCGACCGCCTTCTGGTGGCGCTCCTCATTCTTCGTTGTTCATCACCTCGGCGCCCTCGTCGTAGTCGACCTCTCCTTCCTCCCCCTCCTCGAGCTCTTCGGGCCCTCCCTCCTCTGTGATCTTCAGGTGCTCGAGGTCCCAGTCACCCGGCAGCACCTCCACGCCTATCACAGACGCTGCATCGATCCCGCTGACATAGATCTCGTTCTCATCGTAGTGCTCCTGCCGGATTCCGTGAAGATCGAATGACAGATCAAAGATCTCGGTCGATGCAAGTCGTCTGATGTCCCAGGTGAGCTTGTTGCCCTCGCGTATCTCGATCGGCTTCTCCCTGAGGGTCCTCTGGTCGATCTTGTCGTAGGGGACGAGCATGTGCAGGTGGAAGCTCTGTGACTTCGGAGTGTAATTGTAGATCTTGACGGAGATGCGATGCCTGTTCTTCTCGAAGGCCACCTCGTCGTCTATCCAGACCACGTTCATGATCTTGGTGATCGTCCCAGCTAGCTTGGGAACGGGCTTTCCCACTATCTTGGCGCTCTTCTGAGCGATCATCGGTATGATCTCCTGGACGATCTCGAACTTCACCCTCGTCTTGCTCCGCTTCGCAGCCTTGTTCAGGTGCGTCTTCAACGTTCTTGCGCATGCCTTGAGCGCGAGCTCGATCTCCTCACGTATCTCGGGTATGTTCGCGACCGCCTCCTTCGATTCCGATGTGAACGGTATCTTGGTCGAGGCCACATGCACGAGAATGATGGCTGGCCCGAAGGGAATCCCTTGTCCTCCACGCTGCTCTAGGCCGTATCGACGCCAATCCACGGCCTCGATGCCCTGGGTGATCGCACATGCACCCTGCTGGTACATCAGCGGCACGCGATTCGCGAACCTGAGTATCTGGACCGGCTCCTCCCTGTTCAGCCCACCGCCGTAGACGATGCCGACCTCCACGACGAACGGATTGCCAGCATACACTTTTGGCTCCCTCGTGACCGGGGGTGCGTAGAACTCCGCCTTCAATTCCCCAAGGACGTTCTTCAGGCCCTTTCGAATGAGCGTCTCACCGATCGGCGACAGACAGTCCGTCTCAGGGGCCATTATCTTGACTTTCTTGATCGACTCGAGGATTGCCCCTGCCTCCTCAAGCGAGAGCTGATCGGGCTTCTGATCCGGTAGCACTCCAGCCAACTCGCAGATCTCTCTTGCGACTCTGTAGGAAATCCTCGAGAACTCCGTGTTCAGGAAGCTGGTCATCTTGAGCGATTCCGTGTACTTTGCCATGCTCAGGAGCTCGCCCAGCTCGACGCCCTCTGGATGTGGCTTGATTTCCTTGGTCGGCAGAGGGATCGTCTCTGAGGCCCGCTCGAAGACGATCGTGTTGCCCTCGGGCGGGACGAAAGTGATCTTCGCATGCGGATTGACGATGGCGACGCCCTTCAGATATTCGAAGATCGACTGCTTTCCGGTTACGTACTTGCCCTTGACATGTATCTGAAAGCTGGTGCCATGCTGTCTGTCCCAGATCACGAAATCCTCGCTGATGATCTCGGGCCTGTTCTTCTTCGTGTCCAGGATGAGCTCACACTCGTACGCGACGTCCTCGTCGGATATCTTCGAGCGAACCTTGGCGGCCTTTCCGGTCGTCAGTTGGCCGTACATCACGACTGCTGAGACACCGATGCCCTGCTGTCCTCTCTTCTGAGCTCTCGTGTGAAACCGCGAACCGTAGAGGAGCCTCGCGAAGACATTGGGAACCTGCTTCTTCACTATGCCCGGGCCATTGTCCTCGACGGTCACTCTGTACTCATTGTTGTCGATCTTCTCAACGCGCACGTGAATCTCCGGCAGAACCCTCGCATCCTCACAGGCGTCGAGGCTGTTGTCCACGGGCTCCTTGACGGATGTGATGAGAGCCCTTGTGAGGGAGTCGAACCCGAGTATCTGCTTGTTCTTCTCGAAGAACTCAGAGACGGAGATCTCCTTCTGCTTCTTCGCTAGCTCGTGAGCTATGGACGACAACTGGCTCGGCCTCCTTTAGCAATCAAGAATCGGCCTCGTTTCGGGTGCATCCCAGATGATTGGAATGGTATCCGTAGATAAATACATGTTGTGCTGACCTGCACGCTGGCTTGAATTGTCAGCAATCGGCGTCTTGTATCCTAGACTGCAGAGGTTCCGGCTTGAGGGATTCTTGCCAGATTTGAGAATCTCAGTCGAACTTCTCGCCGCACTTTGGACACACGGTGGCATCTGCAGGAACGTCTGCGCCGCACTCTGAGCACACGAAGGTCTCCTCCTTCTCGAGCCCCATCGCCTTCGCCAAGCTCGGGACCTTGACCTCCTCCTTGCCCTCGGCGGCCTTCTTCTTCTCCCTCTCGGCCTCCCACTTGGCGATGTGCTCCTCCCGCATCCTCCTGGACTTCCGGGTCCACCAGATCATGACGACGATCAGACCATAGATCGGGAAGAAGTCCATGAAACCGTAGAGGAGTCCTATGGGGGCCATCACCCAAACGACGGACCACGCGTTGCTGTATATAGGGCCATCGGCCAACGGGTACTGGAGGTCGTCCTCCTCCACTGCATAGATCCATTTGCCATCAACTATTGCGCCAAATACGAAGCCGTTGACTGGACGCGGCAGAGTGGTCGCATAGGAATACTGACGCGTGGTCGTGTTCTCTCCCGATACGAGGACCATTGTGTTGTTGGTGTAGTTTGCGAAGAATAGACGCGTCTCAACGATCGCCACGGTCACGCCGCTTACCGCAGTGGTGTTGTTGGCAAGGTTGATCGTGAGCGTATATGTGAAGATCGTTTCTCCGTCGCCGTACAACGGCGTCACCGTTCCGTTGAGCACGTACAAGCTGGGCTTGTCGACGACGGTCTCATCGCTCCTTGCCACCTCGTTGTCAAGGCTCTCGTAGAGGTCAGTGTAGTGCACAATAAGCACTGCTGAGAACACGAGCGACCCAATGAGCCCGATGATGAGCATCTTCTTGACGTTCTTGATCTCGAACATGTAGAGAATGCCGAGCAAGAACAGGGGCGTGATGGCCGCCTTGAGACAGAAGCCTGCCATGTAAGCGGTGACGATGTAGTACACCCCTGCCGCCAAGAGGATGGCGATGGGTGCTGCGAGGGGCGTCTTGGACAACTTCTTGATCTGTTCTTTCATCCACTTTTGAATCCGCTGGGCAGCTGTCTCCATCTCGTGAGGCAACTTGCTCTTTGGATAAATACCTTGTTTCAACGAGGCTGGTGTCGTGATAGCAGTTATATAGTGGGTTTCGCCATCGAAGCACCTTCCCCTAGGAGGGCCCAGCTGTGAAAACTGCGGTCATTGCTGTCGGAGGCAACGCCATCCTGCGCGCAGGCGAAAGGCCGACGCAGGAGAATCAGATGCGCAATGTCGCGACAACTGCCAAGGGCCTTGCGGACCTGATTCAGAAGGGCTATGACATCGTCATCACTCACGGCAACGGCCCTCAGGTCGGAGACATACTTCTCAGGAACGAGCTTGCTAAGAACGACATCCCACCAATGGGCCTCGACGTGTGCGATGCCGAGAGCCAGGGCCAGCTCGGCTACATGATCCAGCAGGCGCTGACGTCGGAGTTCGTCAGGAGAGGCATGGACAAGGTCGCGGTAGCGCTCATCACTCAGGTGGTCGTTTCAGAGAACGATCCTGCATTCAAGAATCCGACCAAGCCGATTGGAAAGTACTACTCCGTCGAGGAGGCGAGAGCCCTCGAGAAGGAGAAGGGTTGGGTGATGGCCCTGGACAAGAAGCGCGGCGGCTACAGGAAGCTGGTGCCCTCTCCGGACCCGATTGCGATTGTCGAGAGCAAGCCCGTGAGGCGTCTCGTGTTCGGTGGCGAGGACCAGGCGGAAGTCGTGATCGCCTGTGGCGGTGGCGGGATCCCGGTCATCATGAAGGACGGCAGGTACGTCGGGGTTGAGGCCGTCGTTGACAAGGACCTCGCCGCGGCGATGCTCGCGACGAGCATCAAAGAGCAGCTTTTCGTCATGGCGACGGATGTGGAGAATGTCTTCGTCGACTTCGGCAAGGTGACTCAGAGGCCTCTTCTGAAGACCACGCTCTCCGAGATCAAGAAGCTCTACCAGAAAGGACAGTTTCCTCCAGGAAGCATGGGTCCGAAGATCCTCGCGGCCATGAGGTTCCTCGAGAGCGGCGGCGAAGAGGTCATTATCTGCTCCATCGACAGGCTCGTTCATTCCCTCGAGGAGGGTTCTGGAACCCATATCTACAAGGACGACGTTGGGGCCTGAGCCCATGGCCACCATTGAGGAACAGATCAAGGCGATTGAGGAAGAGCTGGCCAGGACCCAGTACAACAAGAAGACTCAGCACCACATCGGCAAGCTCAAGGCCAAGATGGCCCGGCTCAAGGACGAGCTCGAAGCGCGCAGGGCGAAGGGGCCGAAGGCTGCGGGCTACGCGGTGAAGAAGTCCGGGCATGCGACTGTTGCGATCGTCGGCTTCCCGAGCGTTGGCAAGTCGACCCTTCTGAACAAGATGACGAATGCGCAGAGCGAGGTCGCTGCGTACTACTTCACCACACTCACTGTCATTCCCGGGGTGATGGAGCACAGAGGTGCCAAGATCCAGATCCTGGACATGCCCGGGCTGATCAAGGACGCTTCAAAGGGCAAGGGCCGCGGAAAGGAGGTCTTGTCGGTCGTGAGGGCTGCCGACCTGATCCTCCTCATGATCGATGTCTTCGAGACGAATGTGCAGGTTCTCGTCGAAGAGCTCAGGACGGCAAACCTGAGGCTCAACGAGAGGCCGCCGGACATCGTTATTTCGAAGAAGAACAGAGGCGGGGTCACGGTCAACTTCACGACGAAGCAGTCGACATTGAACGAGGATCTCGTGCGAGACATGGTCAACGAATATGGCTACATCAACGCGGATGTCGTCATCAGGCAAGATATCGTTGAGGACCAGCTGATTGACCATGTCTCCGGCAACAGGCTCTACATCCCAGCGATAGTTGTCATCAACAAGATCGACCTGGTCAATCCTGCCTATCTCAAACAGATCGAGAAGAGGCTTCGGGGTTGGCGGATCATCCCGATTTCTGCGGAGAAGGAAACCGGTCTAGACGTGTTGAAGGACCAGATTTTCGAAACGCTGAGGTTCATCCGGATATTCATGAAACCCCAGGGAAAGGAGGCGGACCTGGTCGAGCCTCTTGTCATCAAGGACGGCTCTGACGTCGGGATGATCTGTGACGCGATTCATCGCGACTTCAGGAGGAAATTCAGATACGCGCAGGTCTGGGGGAAGAGCGCGAGGTTCCCTGGCCAGATCGTTGGTCTCGACCACAAGGTCGTGGACCAGGACATCGTCACGATAATCGTGAAGAGGTGACGCTCGAAATCGGCTAATACGACTGCGGTGGATACCTCACCCATCTCGGAGGAATTGGCCGAGGGCATGTGAGCGAAGTTGCCTGAGCTATGGTTGCTGTTGACGTTGACTGTCACTCTTTTCTTCGGAATAGCGAACGTGCTGGAAAAAGTGGGCACGACAGGGTCTGGTCCCGGTGCGATGATTCTGTTGATGGGACTGGTTAATGGAGCCACTTGGATCAGCTGGTTCTTGGCCTTCGGGGACAGACTCCCGTCGACGGCCTACTCCCTGTCGCTTGCCATCGGTGGCGGTCTTCTTGCCGTTGGTGGCGCCATATGTTTCTTCGAGGCGATAGCAAGGGTGACTGTGACAATCGCCGGCACTGTCATCGCTGCTTATCCATGCGTTACCGTCATCGGCTCCTATGCCTTGCTCGATGAAAGGCTGACTTCGTTGCAGTACGTTGGAGTCGCCCTAATAGTCCTGGGCGTCATGGGCCTTTCTCTTAAGGAGGGCAACTCTTCGGCTACCTACACCAGGTTGGGAATCGCCCTGGCGATAGCATCATTCCTTGCATACGGGCTGTGGGGCGTGACCTCAAAAGAAGCGATCAGAGTGGTCGGCAATGACAACCTGATGGGAGTCTACGGTTTCAACTACCTCATTGTGGCAACGGCTTACTGGTGGGCCCGGCATAGAGGTCGCTCTGAGCACTCTGTGCGCGATCTGCCCTCAAAAGCAGTGCTCATCGGAGCGCTCGGTCTCGGCATCGGTGCAATTGGCGGCATCCTGCTGATTCGCGCACTGGTTGACGGCCCAACATCAATCGTCATTGCGGTCTCGGCCGCCTATCCATTGCCGATGATCATCCTGGCATTGGTATTCCTGAAAGAGAGAATCACCTATTATCAGATCCCTGGTCTGGTTGCGATTCTCCTGGGACTGCCACTCGTGTCTCTCTGAGACAGCTGCACTGTGTTGCGTGGACCCGAAGCTCTGCCAGAAGCTCCTGGAAAACCCATGTGAAAGAGGTTTGGATGATGGAGAAGACTAGCTTGCCTAGCCCTTCTTCATCAGCTTCATGAACCCGCCGCCCTCGTGTATCTCGAGGTTCTTCGAGGCGAGTATCTGCTCGAATTCTGGCCAGTCGATCACTTCGACCCTGGCGCTGCCCTCAGGCTTGGTGAACTCGATCTCCGACGTTCCCCTGACCTTGCCAGGCTTCAAGTTCTTCTGCGCTGCGATCTCCTTTGCCTTCTCGAGAGATATTGGCTTCATTGGCACGTGCATCCCTCCGTGTTCTCGCCGGAAACTTTCCGACACTGACTTAATTATCGTCGGACATATAAATGCTTTTGCCTGGCCCATGGCTGGCAATGCGCTGGGTGGCTGTCAGACGACTATCGAGATAGACCTCAGAACAGTGCAATGAGCATGAGCGTCGAGACGAACAAGGTCGCCATAGCTATCGGGAAACCAACCATCGTGAACTTCCAGAAGTCCACCTCGACGCCCATCCCCTCGGCCTTCTCCGCGACTATCACGTTCGCCGCGGCGCCCAGTATCGTCGCGTTCCCGGCCAGGGTCGAGCTGGATGCGAGGGCGAGCCAAAGGTCCGTCTCTGAGATCGGGATCATCTCGCTGAGCAACATGACCGCGGGCACATTGCTCACAAGGTTGGACAAGAACGCCGAGAGCGCGGTGAGCCATTCAAGCGTGGGCACTGCTCCGTCCCCGAACCCGGGGAAGAAGTTCTTGATCTCGTCCAATAGCAAGGAATCCTTCACGCCTTGGATCACTATGAACAGCCCCACGAAGAACAATATGATCGTCCAGTCAACGCCTGCCAGCATCTCCTTCGCCTTGACGTCGCTCATTATCGGGACGAGGAATAGAGCGGCAACGCCCCCTAGGAACGCGATGAGTGCCAACGGCGTGTCGAAGAAGTGGCTTACTACGAACCCGATGAAAGTCAGCGCGGTGACGACCATCAGCGTGTAGAGCCCGAGCCTCCTCTCCCTCAGCTTCCTGATGCCAGAGGTAGTCATCGCGTCCCCCTTGATGAGCTCGTCCTGGAAGGCCGTCCAGCCCTCCTTGAGGATCTTCCTTCTGAACTCCTGGGCAGCGCCCTTCTCGATGTCCTTGCGGTATACGATGTAGAGGATTGCGATGGCCACGAGCATGCAGACAATCGACACGGGCACGAGCCTAATCGAGAAATCCACGAAGGATATCCCAGCCTTCGTTGCGATGAATGCGTTCTGGGGATTTCCGACCACGGTTGCGACACTTCCGATGTTCGCAGCGATCGCCTCCGCAACCAGGAATGGCACTGGGTTAGTCTTCAGCAGCCGACAGGTCCTGATGATGATTGGCGTGAATAGCAGCACGATTGTATCATTCAGCACGAGTGCCGACAGAGCTCCTGTCACGGCCATCGTGAGCACGAGAAACATGAACTGGTTCCTCGAGTACCTGATCATCCTGAGCGAGACCCACTCGAAGAACCCGCACAGTTCAAGGCCAGCAACGAGGATCATCATTCCCACAAGCAGGATCAGGATGTCCATGTTGATTGCGTCGATCGCAGCCCTTGGTTCGACCACTCCGAGAAAGATCATGAGCGCTGCGCCTACGAGCGCAGCAGCGGGCCTGTCAACCTTGACCTTTGGGAAGCGCCTAATCGAGATGAGGGCGTATGTGACAAGAAATATCGCGAGGGCAATGAGAAGCGTTCCCATCTGCTGTGGGAAATCCCCCGCGTGGATATGAACCTGAGCATACTCCCAAAAGGATTAAGAAAGAGCTCCCCCTTCTTGCGGACGATGATTCAGCGGCCACGAGGAACACGTGATTTCGGACCCGTGGAAATGGCCAAGCGGAGAAAGATAGAGCAGGCCATGCGCGATGTCTGCGCCAGGTTCGGGTTCGGCGAGGTCGTCACGCCGACCTTCGAGCACTCCGAGCTGTTCACGCTCAGGTCAGGGCAGGCCATAGTCGACGAGATGTATGTTTTCAAGGACAAGGGCGACAGGGAGATGGCGCTTCGT
>Ga0315308_1002190_pt1 | contig 11123 bp, 12 predicted proteins | sample TDP3_MG_FD_203078 | JGI IMG/M metagenome (GOLD analysis project Ga0315308, IMG submission 203078) | Freshwater sediment microbial communities from Lake Towuti, South Sulawesi, Indonesia - TDP3 | ecosystem: Environmental > Aquatic > Freshwater > Lake > Sediment | place: Indonesia: South Sulawesi...
AACTAACCAGTTAACCATCCACAAAAATGTTCACTCACAATATAATATGCTTTGCCATCCCTCAAACACACAAAAACACTCTAGACACATCTGAACACCCCTCTTCTCTGTCTCAATCCGTCTCAATTTCTAATTGGCAAAAAAACCAAGAAACATATTAGAAGCCTAATAGAGGGCTCTAGACCCCCCTCTAGGCGTCTCTCTGTCTCTCCCTCTGCCTATTCGGATCCAAATAGAGGGCGGTCTAGCGTTGTGCACACACACAAACAAAAAATGTTTCATCACAATACCTCTTCATAGCTTTTATAGAAGTTTACAATGTCATATATAATCATACATTTACATTGGAGGCAACAATTTGAGAAGCAACGAAATCAAACACGGAGTAGAAAGAGCACCTCACAGAGCACTGTTAAAGGCATTAGGGCTCACAGACAAAGACATAGACAAACCCTTCATAGGCATAGCAAACAGCTACACAACCATAGTGCCAGGACACATACACCTAAACCAAATCGCCAACGCAGTAAAAACAGGAATAGCAACCGCAGGCGGCACACCCTTTGAATTCAACACCATAGCTGTTTGCGACGGATTAGCTATGGGCCACGAGGGAATGCGATACTCCCTGCCCTCGCGAGAAATAATTGCTGACTCAGTGGAGATTATGGTTCAGGCCCACAGGCTTGACGGTGTGGTCTTGATCTCAAACTGCGACAAAGTTACTCCAGGCATGCTTATGGCTGCGGCTAGGCTAGATGTGCCAGCTATCTCTGTGACTGGGGGATCAATGCTCGCAGGCTTGTTAGACGGAAAAAAGATCAGTTATGCCTCTGTTCCTGAGGCTGTGGGAAAAGTCTTTGCAGGCAAAATGAGTACAGAGGAGTTGAAGAGACTGGAGAATACCGCTTGTCCAGGATGTGGAGCCTGTTGCGGCATGTTTACGGCTAACACTATGGCTTGTGCAACAGAAGCCCTAGGCATGTCTCTGCCTTACTGCGCCACCTCTCTAGCTGTAAGCGCTCTAAAACTGAGAATAGCCAAGGAGTCTGGAGAAAAAATTGTCAAAATGGTGCAAACTGATTTGAAGCCTTCTGCCATAATGACTGAAAATGCCTTTGAAAACGCCATCATAGTGGACATGGCGCTAGGAGGCTCCACCAACACTGTCTTGCATCTCTCAGCCATAGCCAAAGAAGCTGGGATTTCCTTGCCTCTCACAGTTTTTGACGAAATAGGTAGGCGTGTTCCCCACCTCTGTGACATGCTCCCAAGCGGACCCTACGCTTTAGAGGATTTGGACGCCGCTGGAAGTCTGCCAGCTATTATGAAAGAGTTAAAACATCTCCTTCACTTAGACGCCATTACAGTCACAGGGAAAACTATTAGCAAGAACATCGAGGGCGCTAAGGTTCTAGATACTAAAGTTATTCGTCCGTTAAAAGATCCGATCCACAAAGAAGGCGGAATAGCTATACTAACTGGAAACCTTGCGCCAAAAGGAGCCGTGGTGAAAACCGCTGCAGTCTCGCCTAAGATGCTCAAGCATACAGGCTCAGCCAAGGTCTTCGATTCAGAAGAAGGCACCATTAAAGCAATACAAAGCAATAAAATCCAGCCAAGCGACGTAGTCGTCATCAGATACGAGGGACCTAAAGGAGGCCCAGGCATGCCAGAAATGCTCTTCCCAACAGCCACAATAGCGGGCATGGGCCTAAGCGAGTTTGTTGCCTTGGTCACGGATGGCAGGTTCTCAGGAGCCACTCGAGGACCATGCGTAGGCCACGTTTCACCAGAGGCGGCTGAAGGCGGTCCAATAGCAGCCATCAAAAACGGAGACATCATCTCAATCGATATTCCAAAAAGAGCCCTAAACGTGAAGCTAACTGAGAAAGAAATTAAAAGTCGTTTAAAATCGTGGAAACCAAGAAAACCAAGGGTTAAAAAAAGTTACCTCACGCGCTATTCATTTCTCGTGCAATCTGCAGATGTGGGCGGCGTCCTCAAAGAGGGTTAACAACATCTTAGCATTAGTTTATAGCTTTGACTTTCAGTAGCTAGTTTAGAATTCTCTGTTTTGCGTTGAACCTAGCATTTTTCAAATGCGCTAGACAGATGCAAAATGTATTCTTTTTGGAATATTTTTTTCAAGAAATTATTAATTGGAGAACTCTCTTGTTACTTAACCTCATCTGGAGGTATCAAGACTGACACGAAAAGGAGATGTGAAGAAAAATAGGCGGACTATAGCCGACATTAATGAAAAAATAAAGACAGGCGATGTTCAAGTTTTAACCGCTGAAGAAATGAAGAAGCTTGTGGAAAGTAGCAGCGTTGAGGTTGCATATAAAGAAGTTGATGTCGTTACAACTGGGACTTTTGGAGCAATGTGTTCATCTGGAGCTGTCATTAACCTTGGACACGCTGACCCGCCTATCAAAATTCAAAGAGCATGGATAAACGATGTCGAAGTTAGTCATCCAGGAGCAGCTGTAGACCTCTACATTGGAGCAACACAAATGTCCAAAACAAAGCCCTTTGAATACGGCGGTGGACACGTGATAGAAGACTTAATCAAAGGCAAAGAAGTTGAGCTTAGAGCAACCGCTTATGGAACTGACTGTTACCCAAGAACCAAACTCAAAACAACAATCACAAAAGATGACTTGAACCAATTTTATCTACTAAATTTTCGCAACTGTTATCAACGCTACGCTTGCGCTACAAATAGCCGCGATGAAACCATTTACACCTACATGGGCAAGCTTCTCCCCAGATTCAGAAATGCAACATATTCTGGCGCAGGAGCGCTGAACCCCTTAATGAATGACCCAGACTATGAAACCATTGGGATTGGAACGCGCATCTTCCTAGGTGGCGCTCAAGGCTACATCATAGGAGAAGGTACCCAACACGAGCCTCAAAACCTCAATGGCACCCTCATGGTTCGAGGAGACTGCAAAAAAATGAACCCAGAATTCCTTCGCGGAGCATCATATACTAAGTATGGAACAACCCTCTACGTTGGAATAGGTGTACCCATCCCAATCCTAAACGAGGAATTAGCCAAAAAGACAGCTATACGCGACGAAGAAATTCTAACCAATATAGTAGACTATGGTATCCCACGCAGAGACCGCCCAAAACTTGGGAAAGTAAGCTACAAAGAGTTGAAGTCAGGTGAAATAACAATCGGCGACAGAAAAGTTAGGGTTAGCTCTCTTTCAAGTCTGAAAACGGCGAGGAAGATTGCTGAAACACTGAAGTCTTGGATTGAAAATGCTTCCTTTTATCTATCCGCACCTGTTGAACGCCTTCCAAACGATACCGTGTTCAAGCCGATGAAACAAACCGAAGAAATTGCCTTTGCCAGTGCCGTAATGCACGCCGCCGTCACTTGTAAGGAGGATGAAGAAATAACAACGGTCGCTCAGCGAATCATAACTCGTTCAGTTAATCACGTAGTTGTAGTTGATAATCAAGGAAAACTGAGTGGAGTCGTGACTTCATGGGACATTACTAAAGCAGTTGCTGAAGGAAAAAGAAAGTTATCCGAAATAATCGTTAGGAAAGTGGTGACGACTACACCTAATGAATCATTAGAAGCAGCTTCAAGAAAACTGGCGCAACATAATATATCTGCCTTGCCCGTGATAGACCATGATAAAAAAGTGTTGGGGATAATTACTTCTGAAGATATCTCCAAACTTATAGGAAGGTGAAAACTTGGTTAGAATTCTACTTAAATTCTCGGAGAAAGTTGTTGAACAACCAATAACTGCACAAGTGATTCTTGAACATGGAATTCCTATCAACATCATAAGCGCCCGCGTAGATGCCCAAGGTGGAGAAATTCTCGCAGAAATACCTTCAACACATTTCAAGAAGGTAGTTAACGCCTTCCGCGAGAAAGGCGTCACAGTTACGATACCTGAACTAATTGAGGTAGATGAAGAAAAATGCTTTGACTGTGGCGCCTGCGTCTCCCTCTGTCCAGTAAACACCATGGCTTTCGCAGAAGATTTCTCGGTAGTTTTCAACAAAGAAAAATGCATTGGTAAAACATGTGGCGTTTGCGTTGATGCATGCCCAGCGAGTGCTATAAAATTGATTCAACAAGGTAGCCACAAATCCACACTTTCTAAATAATCTGCAACTTTGGAGGAGACTCAGAAAATGACAGAAAAAAATCTATTCAAAGAAGTTTTTCAGTATAAAGAAACGAACTGCACCATAATAGCGGATAATGAAAGAGCCGTTAAAACAGCCATATCATCAATTAAGTATCATAGAAAGAAACTTGAGGAATACGTAAGGACTCATCCCAAATTTCTCTATTCTCTCCGTCCCGTCCCTACAAAAGAAGGCCCCACAGTGGTTAGGTTAATGGCTGATGCAGCTGAAAAGGCGAATGTGGGACCAATGGCTGCAGTTGCGGGAGTGCTGGCGGATTTAGCCGTTAAGGATATGGCTCTCAATGGAAGCGACGTAGCCGTTATAGAAAATGGAGGCGAAGTTTCAGCTATCTCCAACAGACCCATCGATGTTGCTCTTTCAGCTGGAGATTCGCCGCTTTCAAGAACTTTCGGTTTCAGATTGAAGGATTTTCCAATAGGCGTTGCTACGAGTTCTGGCTTATTCAGTCATGCGCTGAGTTTCGGTGAAGCTGAGGCAGTTACGATTTTCTCTACAAATGCTGGACTTGCTGACGCTGCAGCCACAGCTGTTGGAAATCTAATTAAAGGTAAAAATCGCCATGGGGCTATTAATCGAGGAATAAAAAAGGCATTATCCATCCAAGGAGTTGAAGGTGTACTCATTATTTATAGGGGAATGGTTGGGCAAGCGGGAAGAATCCCTCAGATAATAAAGGTGAGCACAGCGGAGACTACAAAAAGTCACACACCTGTTTCTACCAATACCAAACCTTTTTTCTTGGCATGGTTATGATCCATTCAAGTTTGATTTGTATTTGTGTCGTACGTTTACACGTCAAGGTTTATTAAATCGTAATACACTGTTTATTTTGAGCAACAAAGGGGGACTCTTTTTGACGACCATGTCTCCATCACAGGACAAACGAAGCGAAAAACTTAACAAAGTTGTAGATAACGCGCTCAACCAAATCTTAGGGCAAGAAGCTACGCAAATCATCTATGACTATTTAGAAAATAACCACTGTATCCAAAGGTATGAAATCGCCGAAAAACTCGATTCCTTCAATCATGCATTGAAAGAATATTTAGGTTCTGCTGCAGTGGTCGTAGGAAAAGTAATACAGCAGAGCCTAGAACTCGGTGGGCTTGATGAGAACACAGGCGTGGATTTCTCGGAGCAACATAAATTATTGACACTAGCATAAAACCGCGCAATCCAACATTTATCCTTGGTCTTCTGAACTCTTTTCTGAAACGGAAACTGTTGAAGAAAAGTTTTTCCGACTTCACTTTATGCTATCTTTGGTCTTTATCAGCCTCTTCTTTTCTTGAGGTAAGGGAACGGCGTAAAGTTTTTCTAGAGTTTGGCGGTGCAGCGTGTTCATTGTGCAGAAGGGCACTATTTTGCCGCCTGGAAAGCCGTAGTTTATGGTGCAGCGTTGCACTCGTTCGAGGTCGAAGTTGTAGGCGTCCATAAAATGCATCAATCCAATCATCAAAGTCTTGTAATGAAACGGTTTAAGCGATTCATAACTACCCTGCAATATCGCTGGCATGACTTGACGTAGAATTTTCAATCTTATGTTTCTAAGCGCCGACGCTCCCACGCGCAACTTTGCCTTAGTCCTGTGTTTGTGTCGAATGTCTTCGGCAGCCTTGCTCAATGCGTTGAAGAATGAGTCAACGTTTGCCAGTTTAGTTATGGGTGTTGCTTTTCCTTTCTCCACATACAAGTATGTGGCGGCTCCGCAGTGAGGATGCACAGTAAATTCAACATGAGGCTTCATCTTATATTTGTTCAAGAATTCTGAGATGGGAACTACGCATGGAACAGGATAGAAATCTTGCGTTTTGATGAGTCCGCTTGTTTGTTCTTCGATTTTGTGTAAGGCTTCGGGAATGGTAATTCTTCCCTTCTTGATTTCCCACTGTTCGGTTCTGCCCGCGAAAGAGACTGGTTGAAAGTTGACGCAGCGGATAACATCAATGTTTTTAATAGCAAAGTTAATGATGTCGCCAAGCTGGTGGTCGTTCATTCCCTTAACTATCGTAGGAACCAAGACGACACTGCGCATTTGGGCTTCTCGGAAGTTTTGTATAGCTCTTAGCTTGATATTGAACAGCCATTTTGCATACTCTTGCTTACCTTTCTCGTCTAAGTGACTTGGAGCCCTGCCCACGTAGGGTTCAGGTGTTACGCCGTCAAATGATAGATAAAATGTGCCGGCGCCAGCATCTCTGAGCTGACGAATGTATTCTACTCCGTTCTTCTCATCTGCGATTCTGATTCCATTTGTGTTGACTTCAATGTGTCTGAAGCCTTTCTCTTTAGCCATCTTTACAATTTCTAAAAAGTCAGGTCGTACAGTTGGTTCTCCGCCTGAAAGTTGAAGCGCAGGAGGCGGAACAGGCACGTTCGCGCGCAGATTGTCCATAACTTCACTAATTTGTTCAAGAGTCGGCGTGTACAAGTAGCCGATTTTGCCTGCATAGGCGAAACAAATTGAGCATTGGAGGTTGCAGGCGTTTGTCACATCGATGATGGCTAGAACCGTGTGCGATTTGTGATTTGGACAGAGTCCACAATCGTAGGGACATCCCTTAACAGTTTGAGTTCGCGGGTTCAGCACGCCTTTGCCAACTTTACTGTATTTCTCAAACCTTTTGAAAAGCTCGTAGTCAGACCAGTAGACGTCTTCGAAGTGACCGTGATTGGGACAGTCTTTTATAATTATAACTTGCCCATTTCTTTCCACAATTTTGGCGTCAAGTCTTTCGAGACATTCTGGACAAAGACTAGTTGTGTGCTTTAAAATATGGGATTCGGTTGCCCTTTGCCCCGTCTTTAGCGTTTGCAATTTGACATCACTGTTGTTGTAATGTATTTAACTATGAGGAATTTAATACACTCTATAAGAAGATTTCCAAACCTTTCCTAAGGTGAATAGAGGTCAACTACAATGGCAGAGCAAGTGAGCGAGGAAACCAAGAAGGTCTTGCAAGAACTTGGGCTCACAGACTACGAAACTCGTGCATACTTGGCTCTTTTGGAGAAGGGAGTTTTAACCGCCAGTCAAGTGAGTAAGCACTCACGGGTTCCATACTCAAAGGTTTATGAGACTTTAACCTCACTTGAGGAAAAGGGCTGGATAGAAACAAAGCATGGCAGACCGAGCCGATACTATCCTAAGGCACCTTCCGAAGCATTGGCTGCAATGAAACTACAACTTGAAGACAAGATTAAGACATGGGAAAAAACCATTGTGGGCGAATTAGAACCCTTCTACGAACGACGTGAGATAAGAGAGAAACCCGACTTATGGATTCTCAGAGGCGAGTTTAACACTTTGGCTAAACTAAAGGAGATTGTGGAAAAAACTAAGAATGAACTAATGGTTGCGGCGCCTGTCTTACCTAAAACACTGGCTGATGCAGTAACACCCCTGTTAATCCAGTTGCAAAGCGCAAACGTCAAAGTTTTTTTCATGGCTTCAAAGAAAGCGAAGGATTGGAACCTGAAGAAGATTGCCCACGTGGCTGAAGTGCGGGTAAGAGACCACATGTTCGGCGGAGGCGTAATCTCCGACGGCAAAGAAGCAATGCTGTTCCTAGGCGAGGACAAACCAGCTCTGGTTATATGGTCGAACCATCTGGGACTAGTCCAATTTGCCAAAGAATACTTCCGATATCTTTGGGAATCATCCGAAACGGCAAAATACGCCGCGTTTAGATCTTAAGATTAAAAGAAGCCCAAGGTAGAGAGACAGAGACGGGTAGAGGGGGGTCTAGACCCGTCTATTTGGATCCTATTAGGCTTCAAATATGAACTTTGGTTTTTTAGCCAGTTTGATTGTGTTGTTTGCGCAGTTGCGCACTTTCCTTAAATATGTTTGTTTGTTGGATTGTTGTTGTAGGGGAGTTATGTTGGAGGGTTTTGTTGAGTCTTTGTTTGTGTCGAGTGGTGAAAGTAAGGTTTTTTTGGATGTTGGTTGGCTTCAGCCTTTGTCGCCTCCGCCGAATGGTGTGCCTGTTGGTCGTGAGGATGATGTTCGGGTTTTGGCTGTTTGTTTGGCTGATGTTTTTAAGATGGGTGTGGGCAGAAACGTGTTTGTTTTTGGTAAGTCTGGCACAGGTAAGACTTTGTGTGTTCAGTATGTTCTTCAGAAGTTGCGTGAGTATGCGGTTTCTAAGGGTTTGGATGTTTTGGTTGTGTATGTGAATGTTGGGAAGACTAGGAGTCCGTATTTTACTTTGTTGGAAATTGTACGTGCGATTGGTGTGAATGCACCGTCTAGTGGGTGGCAGTTTTCTCGTTTGAAGGAGGAGTTTAAGCGGGTTAGGAATGGTAGACCTATTGTTATTGCTTTAGATGAAGTTGAGTCTTTGGTTTTGAAGGAGCGGGAGCCTTTGATTTATTATTTAAATCGTCAGCCTAATGTTACGCTTGTTTTGATTAGCAACAAGTTTGAAGACATAACTATGTTGCCAGACAGAGCCAAAAGCACGCTTCAGCCTTTGCCTGTAAAGTTTGGTGCTTACACGAAGGAAGAAGCTAAACAAATATTGGTGGAGAGGGTGGCGAAGGCGTTTCAACCTAATGTTGTGCCTGAGTGGCTGTTAGAGGGGCTTGGTTTGTTGGCGGAGAAAAAGGGAGACTTGCGTATTTGCTTCAACATACTATTAACAGCTGGACTGTTAGCTGAGAATGAGGGAAAACAACAGATAGAGAAAGAACATGTCGCAAACACAATAAAAATCATAAACCACACAATATAACAAGACATGACTATTATCATTATTGCCCTTATTTCTTGATGAAAACCACTTTATCCTTTTCGAAGAGGATGTTGAAGTGAGTCAGGATGTCAGTTCTGCCTAAGAGGTATGGTATATCTTCTCTTTCTGCGAAGCCAGCTCTTACCTGGAGTTTTTCTTCTTCGATTCTTATTGTGATTTTGTGGACGAAGATTTTTATTTCTTCTCCGCCTACGCCTGTGACTGAACTTTCTTGTCCGTCTTGGAGCTTTAAGCCGAGTATTTCGGAGACTGACTTTGGGAATATTGTTATGTCGGCTCCTGAGTCGGCGTAGGTTGAGACTTTAAACCATTGGTTTTCTTTTGTTTTTAGATAGATTTCTACTACTGGTCTGTATATATGTCCGAAAAGTGTGGATGGTTCTTTCTTGTATGGGAAGGAAAATTTCTTCAAAGAATCAGCGTCTCGCCTGTGGGTATGTAGGCTAGAAGTGGGCTTTCTTTTGGAAATTTCTTCTTTGCCATGTCATAGGCTTCTTTGGCTGAATCTCCAACGCCAGCAATTTTGTCATTTATGATTGCCACGTGTTTTCCAGCGTATTTTCTGAGTTTTTCGGGGTTAGAGACATACCACTGGAAAGCTTTGCTGGTCATGCTGATACCTGAGTTAGTAGTGGAGATGAAGGTATAAAAAGCTTCGTTGCCTGAAAGGGAGTATTACTGTGTTAGTCTATAACAAGGTAGTCTTTCAAGTAATTTTGCAAAGTTTCCAGAATTCTTGAAAATCTTTTTCGTTTTGTTAGCTCTGCTGAGGTTCCAGACGCTAAGGTTTTAAAGATGATTAAGCGAGCTGAAGTTATGCTTTACTGGATGATTTTATTAAAAGTATATAAGGACTTTTGGACTTATAGTAATTTGGTGCAAAACCTTGGCTGGATTACGAATTCAATTACCCGATGAATTGGAGAGACTTTTCAGAGAAATATCAATGAAGCGTTTTGGATATGGAAAGGGTTCAATAAGTAAGGCTGCTCAGGAAGCCATACAAAAATGGTTGGAAGCTGAGTTACGCTTGGAAAAAAGCGAATTTGAAGGAGACCCAGTTAAGGCTATTGAAGGACTGTTAGCTGATATTGAAATGGATTCGGTGGAGCTTCAGCATCTCGCTGGCAAGATTTGGGTTAAAAAGGTTTTAGCCAATGTATCTGGTTGACACTAACATATTCCTAGAAGTTTTGCTGGCAGGTCCAAGAAAAAACGAGTGCAAGCAATTTCTAACCCATTTGAAGGAAGGTGTCAAAAACGGCGTAATCACGGATTTTTCTATCCACTCAATTTTGGTAATCATGGAAGGATTTGGAAAAAGAGACAAACTCAAAATTTTTCTCAGAAGTTTGCTTGCCTATAAGGGCTTGAGAGTGCACACAACCGAGTTGACTGACGAAATAAAAGCCATAGACACAAGTTACAAAGTCAAACTAGACCTAGACGACGCCATACAATACCATGCAGCCTCAAAACTCAAAGCCAAAGCCATCGTGTCTTTCGACAAACATTTCAATAGACTGGAAATACCTAGACTGGAACCAGCACAGACAACCAAGTAACCGTTCAATGCACCCAAGCTTTTGTCAAGCGCCTCTCTAGAAAGCTCATTCGGGAGAAAGATAGTTTTTATTTTATTGTTGTTGGGTAAACGGGGCTTTCAACTTCAATTTTCTTCAATTCGCTAGTTAATTCATTTAGCATTTTCTTTAATCTTGGGCTCAAAACAACAGGATAATGAGGCGCATCTTTAAGTCTCTTGTATTTCATGGGAAGTTTGGAAAGGTTTTCTAAAGTTCTTTTCCTAATCGCCTCAAGTGAGGGCAAATCGTAAATTATCTTGCCTTTCTCCATCACTTTGACCAGCAGTGGTTCGCCTTCAACCTTTTCGTTGTGTAAGGCAATGATATCCTTAACGAAAGTACCCTTTTTGTCTTTGACCCGGAACACTTGTTTTCTTCCAGGAAGAGTAATCTTGCCTTTGCTCAGCTTCATAGTAGGCACAAATTTGCCTTTTTTATCCATTTTTTCACTTAATTTGTAGATTATGTCAACGTAGGGTCTGTCTTCGGAAGTGCTCATTCTGGTGCCGACGCCGAAAGAGTCTATTTTTGCTCCTTTGCTTAATAGTTCTTCAATCTTGTATTCGTCTAGGTCGCCGCTTGC
>Ga0315308_1002191_pt1 | contig 11117 bp, 10 predicted proteins | sample TDP3_MG_FD_203078 | JGI IMG/M metagenome (GOLD analysis project Ga0315308, IMG submission 203078) | Freshwater sediment microbial communities from Lake Towuti, South Sulawesi, Indonesia - TDP3 | ecosystem: Environmental > Aquatic > Freshwater > Lake > Sediment | place: Indonesia: South Sulawesi...
TCCCCGGCCCGACCATGATGCCACGGCTGTTGGCCTCGCGCACCAGGTCCCAGACGATCAGGAAATAGGTATCGAAACCCATGCGGTGGATGAGGTCCAGTTCATACTGGAGGCGAGCCTCCAGTTCTGGGGTGACGACGGCGCGGCACTGTTGCGCCGTATAGCGGCGTTGCAGTCCCTCCCGGCAGAGGTGTACCAGATAGCTTTGCGGAGTGAATCCCTCAGGCACTTCGAAAAAAGGCAGGTGATAGCCCTCGAAATCCAGACTCAAATTGCAGGCTTCGGCGATACGCAGGCTGTTCTCCAGGGCTTCAGGCCATTCGGGGAAAAGGGCGGCCATCTCCTCAGAGCTTTTGAGGTAAAAGCTCTCGTCGCCCATGGTCATGCGTTGGGGATCGTTGATGGTGGTGTTGGTCTGGATGCAGAGCAGTATCTCCTGAGCATGGGCGTGTTCCGGGAAGACATAGTGGACGTCGTTGGTGGCCACCAGGGGAATGTCCATCACTTCGCTGAGGGCCACCAGCCCGGCATTGATCTGTTCCAGTTCGGGCAGGCCCTCGTGTCTCTGTAGCTCAAAGTAGAAGCTGTCAGCCCCGAAGGTGTCTCGATACCAGGCAGCCGCCTCCCGTGCCTTTTCCAGCCGTCCGTCCCTGATCAGACGTGGGATCTCGCCCGACCCGCAACTAGTGAGGGCGATGAGCCCTTGGGCGTGCTTCCGCAGGTAGGACTTATCCACCCGGGGTTTGTAGTAAAAGCCCTCCAGTTGAGCGGCGGTGGCGATTTGCAGCAGGTTCTGGTAACCGGTTTTGTCTCTGGCCAGGAGGACGATGTGATGGGGGCTTTTGTCCTGCTGAGGGTCTTTATCCGTCATGCGGTGGGGGGCAGTGTACATCTCGATGCCGATGATAGGCTTAATGCCGTACTTCCTGGCCTTCTGGTAGAACTCGACGGCCCCATACATCACCCCGTGGTCAGTGATGGCCAGGGCGGGCATATCCAGTTCCCTGGCCCGCTTGACCAGGTCCTCGGTGTGCGCCAGTCCGTCAAGCAAACTATAGGTGGAATGTACGTGCAAGTGGACGAAGCCTGACATGCGTGCGTCCTTCTCTAACTGAGGTTAGGATAAAATGGGCTATCCCCCAACTTCTAGGATCTCGGCCACTCCCGATTCGGCGTCCATGAAAAGCAACCGGTTGCGCAGAGGTTCGCCCGTACCCAGCAGGATTTTAATGACCTCTTGGATCTGCCAGGCAGCGACCATCATGGGCGTGGCGGCCGGGTTGCCCAACTGGGCTTCAATCCCCCGCTCAGGGACATCACCTCGTCCATAGATGGCGTAGAGCCCCTCGTCGCCGGGGAAAACGGTCATCACCTGTCCGACGTAGCCGCCGATGGCCCCGTGAACCACAGGTACACCCAGGCTCTGGGCCACTTTCTGGAGGACGAGGCGCGTGGGCAGAGTATCCAGGGCATCCACCACCACGTCAGCCCCGGCCAACATCTCCCTCATGCTTTCCTCGTCGGCCATCACCGGGTGAACGGTGACCTCAGTAGCCGAGTTGACCCTGGCCACCCGCTCCCGTGCCGCCTCGGTCTTGAGTTGACCCAGATTGGCCTCGGTGCACAGGGCTTGACGGTTGAGGTTGTTTTCCGCGAAAGCGTCGCCGTCAATGATAATCAGATAGCCGACGCCCATCCGGGCCAACCCTTCGACGATCCACCCCCCCAGGCCCCCGCAGCCAACGATGGCTACCGTGGATTCCAACAGTTTGACCTGTCCTTCCCACTCAACCGTGCCCTGGTTGCGCTCGTAACGGGCCGGCAGAATACGAGCCTTCAAGGCTTGAATTTCGACTTCTCGCACGGAAAGGTCCCCTTCGCGGGCCAGTTGCCGCACCGTGGAGAGCGGAAGGAGCCGCTTTTCTTTTCCGTCGGGGGTCACCACAGAAGTAGCCAACTGTTGCATCTTTTTCACCAGGTCTATCATGGAATCCTCTCATCTTGACCTCTCCTAACCCCTCCCTCACCCTCCCCTTCCCTCTCCCGCTGGGAGAGGGAAGGGGAGGGCCAGAGTGGGGATGGGTGAGGTAGTTACGCTACCGGCAAAGTGAAAGTGAAAGTGCTACCCTGACCCATCTGGCTCTCCACCCAGATGCGGCCCCCATGGGCTTCGACAACCAACTTGCAGAAGGTCAACCCCAAACCGCTACCTCGGCCTCGGCGGCTCTCTTGCTCCTCTATCCGGATGAATTTCTCGAAGATCTTCTCCCGATATTCTTCCGGTATACCAGGGCCCGTGTCCGTGACCGACACCGATATGTAGTGCTGCGATGTGATCTCTGAGCTTTCCTCAAAGGTTGGGGTAGCACTCACTCCATCAGTTGTCACGCGCACTGCACCTCCCTGGGGTGAGAATTTGATAGCGTTGTCCAGCAGGTTGACCAGCACACGAGTCACCAGGTCTTCGTCCACAGCGACCTGGGGCAGTTCTGGAGGCAAGTCAACCTGGAGGGCAATACCGTTTTCCAAAGCCAGTGGAGCAACTCGCTCACGGGCTCCGTCAATCAGATCGGGCAATGACCTGGCTTTGATCTCCAATCGCATCTGACCCGCCTCAAGCCGACTGATATCCAATAAGGAGTTGACTAGTTCCAACATCCTTTGGCTGCTGCTAGTAGCAATGTCTAAAAGCATCTCCACCTGAGAACTGGGGTTCTCAATCGCTTTTCGCAACAAATGCAACCCGCCTATAATGCCTGTTAGAGGGCTGCGTAGGTCGTGGACGATCATTCGCGTCAGGTCTTCACGCATCCTTCCCAGTTCCTTCTCCTCAGTGATATCATGTAAGACAATCACCCGCCCGATCGTCCCTCCTCGTTCATCTAAAACTGGTGCACACACACGCTCGATGGCTCTGCGATCCGGCGTGGCTATCTCATAAACGGCTTTGCTTACCCTTTGCTGTCCCTCCTGGAGTTGGTGCAAGAGTTCTCTCGTCTGCTCTCGGGTGTAACCGAGTTTAGCCAAAAGGCCGTGCGGGTCTTCTTCTACAAGTTGGGCCAAATTCAGGCCGATAGCCTCTGTTCTTTCGAGGTTCCACAGCCGCTCAATCATGGGGTTGACCATGACGATTTGCCCCGCGGTGTCCAACATCAAGATACCATCCCGGGTTGAATTCAGAATGGCTTGCAACTTATTCCGGCCTGCGGCGACTTGTTCGAAAAGCCAGGCTTTTTCAATGGCAATGGTCGCCTGGGCGGCCACTGATGACAGAATCCTCAAATCGTCCGCGTTGAAAGCGTTGACTTTTGGACTCTGCGCATCGAGGACCCCGATCACCCTTTCACCGCTGAGCATGGGCACAGCCATCTCCGATTGGGTCCCTTTCACTCCCTCGACGTATCTGGGATCTTCCGCCACATCAGGCACATTGAGGGGCACTTTGTGAGCCGCCACCCAGCCGGTGATCCCTTCTTCACCTATCTTGATCCTTGTTCTCTCTACCACCTCCTGTGGATAACCTCGTGAGGCTTTGACGTACAATTCGCCGGTGGCTTCATCAACCAACAGCACAGCACAACTCAGGTAGCCGAAGGACCTCTCCAACACTTCAAGGATTTCCTCCAGCAGTTGATCCACGTTGAGAGTGCGCATGAGCTTGGTGCTCACCCTGTGCAGAGCCATTGCATCTCTCATCTTTTCGGTGACGTTCTCGTAGAGCCGTGCGTTCTCGATGGCGATGGCCGCGTGCCCGGCCAGGTGGCTCACGAAGCCAGCGTCTCGTTCGCTGAAGCCTGCCAACCCTGAGCTCTCCAGGCTGAGAACTCCCACCACCTCTCCTTCTCGGGTGATGGGCACAGCGAGCTGGGAACGGGCTTGCTCCACTATCCCAGCGTAGTCCGGGTCCTGGGAGACATCAGGTAGCAGGGCCACCGTCCCGGTCTTCACCACCCGTCCCACTACTCCCCGTTCGACAGGCCAGGGCTCGTAGCGGTAGGGTTCCAAAGCGCCAGGGGGATACCCTCTTTGGGCCAGGAGCAGGAGTCCTCCTTTCTCTTCATCGTAGAGAGCAACCACCCCATAGTCTGCACCCGTGGCTTGCATGGCTCTGTCCAGCATCAGGTCTATGATGCGCTCCAGATCCAGGCTCGCTGCTGTCAACTCGTGGACGATTTCGGCGGTGGTGGACAGCTCTTCGACCCGCTGGGCCAGGGCCTGAGCAGTCGCCCTTTTCTCCAGCTCTTTGGTCGCCAGCAGAGTCAGTATCCTGCCTAGATGTTCAAAAGCCGCGCTGGGCTCGGAAAGCTCGGACCCGACTCCCTCCCCCACTAACACCCCCAGAAGACGGCCCTCCACGACGATGGGCAAAGCGACGCCTTGAGGAAAACGGATCGTCTTCGCCACCTGGTGTACTTCTTCGACGATCGGGGCAAATTCTTTTTCAATGCCCTTATCCTCATGGGGGTAACAGGCGATCAAATCACCCTCTGCATCCACAACCCAAAGGCGGACCGCATCAGGGGTTATTTTAGCCAGGTCTTCCAACAAGGCTGCCGTCTCGCTGCTGCTCAGAAGCTTCCTTAAGGGGACAGGTTTCACTTCACAGGTTTCCTCTTTGATGATTATCCAGACCCATACCGATATATCTTCAGGACACCATCATCGTGGCAGGCATCTCCATCACCGAATGACTTCTCATTAGCATGGTCTGATAAGTTCCTTAAATAAAGTGTAGCATACTTTCTCTTATCTGGCAAGAGGTAATTAGTACTATTTCGCGCCTAATCACCGAATTGGCCCGAATCCCCTGGCAGAATTGTGTCCCTAGTATGTGACGCTCCCCGCCTCAGCGAGCGTATCAGGTTGGGGACATACAGGTAGGTGAAACAGAGCAGCGGGCTCCAGTTTGGGGAATAGCAGCCTGTTGTGGTATAATGTCTTTCACCTGGGAAAGGCAAGTAACACGCTATGAAAGGCGCATTTACCACTGTTGCGCCACTCCTGCGCCGCAACAGTGGCGATTGCGGCACAGGCGGTACAGGCCACCTCTTTGAGGAGAAAATGAGATCCCTTTCTTTGACAATTCTGTCCATCTTCATAGCTGGCCCGTTGCTTTCCGGGTGCGGCCGGCTGATCACCCGGCCCACACCCACCGCGGTGGCCATCGTTCAGGAGGCTCCTACGGTGATGCCTCGTGCAACCTCGACACCAGTTCCCTGGACCCCGGCACCGACGGCCACTCCCACCCCCACGCCTACGCCTATAATCTACATCGTGCAAGCGGGCGACAATCTATTGGGCATCGCCAGGCAATATGGAGTGACGGTGGAGGCCCTCCAGGAGGCCAATGCCATCACCGACCCCCGTTTGCTTCAGATAGGACAGGAGTTGGTCATACCCCGCGAGGAAGAAGGGCTGGCCAACCAACCTACGCCTACCCCAACGCCTCTACCCTTTCAGATTGCGAACGTGGGCTTCTACGAAACTCCGGTGGGCAGTCTGTGGTGCCTGGGTGAAGTGATAAACAACACTGGCGCAGGCATTGAACAAGTTCAGGTGGCCGTCTCTCTGTACGATGCCGAGGGTGAGATGGTAGCCACTAGCTCCACTTTCACCGAATTCGATATCATCCCCAATGAGGGCAAAATGCCCTTTGCCCTGCTTTTCAACGAGCCCCCGTCCAGCTTCAGCCACCATCAAGTCGTGGCCCTGAGCGGGGTGACTGTAGCCCACTGGGGACGCAATTACATGGATCTGAGCATCGAATCGGATCACGGTGAAGCCAGCGGCGAACGGGTCTACGTTGTCACAGGCCAGGTGAGGAATACTGGCCAGCACGACGTCGAGCAGGTCAGGATGGTGGCTACAGCCTACGATGCCGAAGGGCGAGTGGTGGGCATTCGACGGGGCAGCCCTGAAACGCAGACACTTGAGGTAGGCGAATCGTCTCCCTTTAGGGTGAGCCTGTCTCCACTGGGGGGCCAGGTAGTCACATACACCGTGCAGGCGCAAGGACGGCAGATAGAGTAAAGGGTGATCGGGGCAATTGGGCATGTACTACCGAATCGTCAAAATGATCATCGGTCTGATATATAGGCTCCTGGCGCGCATAGAGATAGTAGGAGTGGAAAACGTACCCCTGAAGGGACCGTGCATCGTCATCTGCAATCACCTCAGCAGTTTCGACCCTCCCCTGCTCCTGATCGCACTGCCAATTCGCATGACCGTGCTGGCTGCCGACAAATATCGAAATCATCCCATATTTGGCCCCTTTCTGAGCTCGATGGGCGCTATCTACGTGCGGCGCGGCGAGGTAGACCGGCAGGCCTTGCGGGCCTGCCTCGATGTTCTAAGGGAAGGCGGGATTATAGGGATTGCACCAGAGGGAACCAGGAGCCCTACAGGAGCCTTGCAAAAGGGACGCACGGGGGTGGCCTACCTGGCCAGCCGGGCAGGAGTGCCAATTTTGCCTGTGGCTGTCACTGGCACGGAAAAAATGCCAGCCAGCCTGAAAAGGTTCCGTCGAGGCCAGGTGAAAGCCGTCATTGGGGAGACCTTCACTTTGCCCGTCACTGAGAGAAAAGCCAGAGGCAAGCAGTTGAAAGAATTCACCGAGTTGATCATGCGCCGTCTGGCTGATATGCTGCCAGAGGAGTACCGGGGGGTCTACCGATAGGGATACTTTACGTAACTCTTACTTGACAGAATGGATGGCAAGTGATAATATAGATTCAGACCAGGACGCGGGATGGGAATCGAAAATGGCCTCTTGCACTCCTACTGAAAAGTACCGGCGCGCTCAACTCACACCTGTGCCAGATACCAGACGCCACCGGTCTCCGCTGATGGGAGGCATAATAGGCGGTCTGGCAGTGCTGCTTTTCGGCCTGGGCAGCGCTGTGGCCTACCGCGGTCTGCAAGGAGGCCCCGACCCGGCGAACTCTTCTGACACCCTCCTGGCTTTCTTGGTTCCATCACCCACCGCTACCCTGACGCCAACGGCCACCCCGACCTTCACCCCCACCCCGCTGCCGCCAACGGCGACGCCCACCCTGACCCCCACGCCAACCCCGCTGCCGCCAACGGCGACGCCTACCCTGACCCCCACGCCAACCCCGACTCTGGCGCGGCCACCGGCCAACTCACCACCCACCCGCATCGTAATCCCCAAAATAGGTCTAGATAGCAAAGTGGTGGAGGTTGATTGGAGAGTAGAAAAGAGGGATGGCCAGTTGGTGAGCGTCTGGAACGTGGCCGACTATGCCGCTGGCTTCCATCGCGGCTCAGCCTATCCTGGTCACATCGGCAACACCGTCATCTCCGGGCATCATAACATCAAGGGTGAGGTGTTCCGCTACATAGTTGACCTTGAACCAGGTGACGAGGTCATCCTCTATGTCGGGGAGATCCCGTACAGGTATGCGGTGGAGGAGAAGCTTATCCTCCCTGACAAATACGTCTCCGCTGAGCAGAAGCGCGAGAATGGTAGATGGATCCGTTACTTCCCCGATGAGCGGCTGACCCTGGTCACCTGTTGGCCTTACACCAATAACACTCACCGCGTCATCGTCATCGCCAAGCCGCTTCTTGACGAGGGGTAAGCTTTACCGGCTCTACATGGAAGTGAGGACACAGTCGTCCTCCTTCCCTGAAGGAAACACAAATACTACACATTAGCCGCCATTGCCTTCAGGTAGGTTGAGAGGAGCAACCTATGCAGGCTAAGTGGGATGATATCGTTCTTTTTCTTATGTGCGGCGTGTCTTTTAGCATACTATGGTGGCTGTCTGCCAAGTTGCACAGTCCTCGCTTTGGCAGATTCCTGTGGAATTCGTTCTTTCGAGCACGCGCATTCGCACGCCAGATGTGGGTTTTTTCTGCAGAGACAGTGAAGGCTCAAGAAGCTGAGTTCGTAGACGAGCGTCCATTTGACTTCTCGGTAATCCTGCCCTGGCTTGCCCGGGCATTACTGTGCGTGCTGTATTTACTTGTACTATTGGCATGGATCAGCTTGAGCACCGACAGCGGCAACGGCGGCTAACACGGCGTTGGCGGCTGACGCCCAAATGCTGACGCACTTTGCCAGCGCCGAACACATTAATCATCTGCGCAGATAGAAGCCCGGAGGTGCAACGCTGAAAGACGGATACTTTGCAGGCATAGATTCGGGAACGTCCACGACCAAGGCGGTCATCATTGACGCTCAGAAAATGGTGAAGGGTAGCTTTGTCAAGAAATCGGCCGCAGACTTACAAGGGTCTGCGTTGGTCTCGTTAGAAGAAGCTATGAAACGAGCGGGCATCTCACGGGACAAGGTAGAATTCATCACTGCCACCGGATATGGGAGAAACAACATTTCTTTTGCCCATGATACCAAGACCGAGATAGCCTGTCATTCCAGAGGATGCTATCATTATTTCCCTGAGGCCATCACGGTTGTGGACATCGGTGGCCAGGACAGCAAGATCATCAAGCTGGATGCCCAGGGGCATAGGATCAGCTTCAAGATGAATCGCAAGTGCGCGGCCGGAACGGGCAGTTTCCTGGAAGAGATAGCCTACAAGCTGGACATCCCCCTCGGTGACCTGGATAGGCTGGCCAGAGATTCCCGTAAAGAGACGAGCATAGGAAGCTACTGCACGGTCTTCACAGCTACAGAGGTACTTGACAGGATCAGAGCGGGTGAGAAGGTCGAAGATATTGTCAAGGGCTTGTTCAGATCTGTGGTGAAACGTATCACGGAAATGGACGTGTTGACCGGTCAGGTGGTCATGAGCGGTGGGGTTGTGGCTTTCAATCCTATCGTGGCCGAGCTTCTGAGCGCCCAGTTGCAGAAGGAGGTCGCAATCGCACCGCATCCTCAGGAGATAGGCGCTTTTGGCGCAGCCTTGTTTGCCATGGAATCTACGAGGGGTTGAAGTTGAACGAAGCGGTTTTGGAAGTATTTTCAGCGGGCCGTTTTCGGCGCCTCCAAAGTTTATTGACAAGTACGGTCAAGTAATGTATAATATTATTAGTAGGGCAGGTGAGAAACTGCGGCCGGTATTCTGGCTCATCTGCAATTTTGAAAAGGTCGGTGACCTCCGCTTCGTGAATCCCTGAGTGGGAGCACAGTGGACCAGGTTGGTTGCCTGTATATTTCACATCTCGTCAGGAGGAGGCAACGGAGCAAAGCTTACTATCAATTCGTTGTCCTGTGCCGGGTACTAGATTTTGCCGCCAAGACGGCTGACGTTAGGAAAGCTCGGTTCACCCTCATGGCGTGTGATGAGGCAAGTAACCGGGTTTTCTTTTGCCTTTGGAGAAAAGCCGAAAAAGCTGGTTCTAAAGCTTGATAGCTGGGAGAAGAGTACAGGAAGGGGTGATAAAAGCCGAATGACTGTTGAACTGAAACCAGGAGAATCGCAGGAGAGTCTACTCAAACGTTTTCGCAAGCAGGTAACCGAGAGTGGTATCCTCAGCACAGTGCGTAAGCGACGCTGGTACGTTTCTAAAAGCGAGGAGCGACGACGGGCGAAGGCCAAGGCGATCAGAAGGGCCAGGCGCAGGGAACGCCAGAAAAGGCAACGACAATAACTTCCAGTTCTAAACTGTAAGAAGTCCTGGCTCGTCCTCTTCGCTGGGATGTGACCTTCGTGTCTCGGGGGTGGGGGCGACCCATCAGAATTTCAGCGTCTATAAGATGGTTGATGCCTGGATTGGGGGAGGAGGAGCTTCATGCCAAAGAAGGAGGAGAAGCTAGAGGTAGAGGGTACGGTAGTTGAGACTTTACCCAATACCATGTTTCGCGTGGAACTGGACAGTGGTCATCAGGTGTTAGCCTATTTGTCTGGCAGGATGAGGAAGTACTATATTCGTGTTCTGCTGGGCGATAGAGTCCGCCTGGAACTGTCACCTTATGACTTGACCCGGGGACGTATCACCTATCGTTATAAAAAACAGCGACAGGCTGCGACTGATTGACAAGCTCGGGCAGTCATTGGTGGCGCGATTATAGTGGGAAGTTGATAGACTTCTTCGCTGACCGGCCGAGATGAGACCTCCCCCCAGCCACGGGGTGCTGAAAGACAAGCCCTGAGGAAGTTTCCTCGGGGCTTTCTGAATTGGTCGAGCGCGAAAAAGTCAGAAAAAGGCTCCGGGAGGTATTTCGGGACCGGCAACGCGACGCCAGAAGGGGAGGGATAGAGATGCGAGCGGTGGTACAGCGGGTGAAACAGGCTTCGGTGGGTGTTGATAATGAAGTGGTGGGAGCTATCGGACCGGGGTTGGTCGTCCTCTTAGGGATCAAGAGTGACGACGGCGAAGCTGAGGCTAAATGGCTGGCTCACAAAGTAGCCAATCTACGCATATTTGCCGATGAACAGGAAAAAATGAATCTTTCGGCTCTGGATATAAGGGGTGCGGCTCTGGTCGTTTCGCAATTCACCCTCTACGGCAATATCCGCAAGGGCTTTCGGCCCAGCTTCACTGACGCTGCCCCACCGGAGATGGCCGAACCCCTGGTGGACTTTTTTGTCCAATGCCTGCGTGAAGAAGGGTTACATGTGGAGACTGGCGTGTTCCAGGCCATGATGCTGGTGGAGATCCATAACGATGGGCCGGTGACCATCGTGTTGGAGAAATAGCCCCAACCGCTGGTGCTTTTGACTTGACCAGAGGACATGTCACCATGCCTCTCTCAGTCTTGCTACTGCTTGTCCTGAGTGCCCTGTTGCACGCTGCGTACTATGGCTTCTACAAGCGGAGCGCCGACAAGCAGGTCTTCGCCTGGTGGTTCCTGCTGGTCGCCGTGGTCATTTATTCCCCCGCCTTGATCTTAAATCGGCCGGTCATCCCGGCGCAGGGATGGCTGTGCCTGCTGCTCAGCGGTTTGATGGATATGGCCTACTTCGTAATCTTGGGCAAGGCCTTCGAGGAAGGGGACCTCTCGGTAGTCTATCCCCTGGCCAGGGGAGCGCCTCCTTTGCTGATCACCCTGGGAGGCGTGTTATTCCTGGGAGAACGGCTGACAGTCTGGGGTCTGGCGGGCATTCTGCTGGTGGCAGCCGGCCTCTATCTGGTCAACGTGCGCTCCAGGGCCGATCTGCTGAGACCCCTGCGCTCTCTGAGGGAGAGGC
>Ga0315308_1002192_pt1 | contig 11116 bp, 10 predicted proteins | sample TDP3_MG_FD_203078 | JGI IMG/M metagenome (GOLD analysis project Ga0315308, IMG submission 203078) | Freshwater sediment microbial communities from Lake Towuti, South Sulawesi, Indonesia - TDP3 | ecosystem: Environmental > Aquatic > Freshwater > Lake > Sediment | place: Indonesia: South Sulawesi...
CTGTTCCTGTGCCTCTTGAGGTGCCTCGAGAGATAGCTGAGGTTCACGTCGAGGCCCTTCCCAGAGCAGATGTTTTTGAGCAGATTCAAGTTTATTTGGTCCTTGAGCAAATCCGCTACCTTCTCATTTGCTACAGGGCCCATTTTCGATACAGATGACACCTTTCCTATCATCTCCGTTAGAAAAGCAAACTTACAAGAGTAAATATGCTATATAACCATTTGTTTGGGATATCGCCCCTTTATAGAACAAGACCATGGAAAGGATCTCGCCGAACTCATCGTACCTGAATGCCATGTCTACGACGGGGACCGCCACTCGCGTCAAGGATGTGTCCCCAACAAGCGGCATGTGCCCGCTATGTGTGAGGGACTGCACCTCCCTCTGCGAGGTTGGCCTCTCGGCCCTCAGGGGTAGGGAGGCGCTCTATCCGAAGGTGGAAAAGTACGGACAGAGCACCGCGGCCTCCTTGAAGGACTACCTCCTAGACTGGTCGCACATGACGATCCTCTCCGGCCTCATCGGCGCCGACGGCATAGAAGATGATCCGGATCTGGCGCTCTTCCCAAGGGTGAGGATATCCAGCGAGATGGGAGGCATCAAGCTCAAGCTCCCGGTGATCACGGGTGCCTTCGGCTCGACGGCCGTTGCCAGGAACTATTGGAGGGGCCTGGCCGTGGGGGCGGCCCTCTCCGGCGTCATACTCTCGATAGGCGAGAACGTCTGTGGGATGGACCCGGATTCGGTGTTCAACGGCGGGAAGTTGACGTACTCCAAGGACATGGAGAACAGGATCAAGGTCTACAGGGAGTTCTGGGACGGCGAGAATGGGGACATAGTGGTCCAGACGAACGTAGAGGATCAGAAACTCGGCGTCGATGCCTATGCGATCTCGAAGCTCGAAGTGGACACCATCGAGAGGAAGTGGGGACAGGGGGCCAAGGCCATAGGGGGCGAGGTCAGGCTCAACTCCATAGATGATGCCATGGAGCTCAAGAGGAGGGGATACCTCCTCATACCGGATCCGGAGGACGAGGGCGTCAGGGAGGCGTTCAGGGCGGGGGTCTTCAGGACATTCGAGAGGCACAGCAGGGTGGGGATGCCGCGCCTTGGGAATTTCGTGGAGGACGCCGAATGGCTCCGCGAGCAGGGGGCGAAGAGGGTCTTCCTCAAGACGGGCGCATACCGTCCCTCGGCGGTCGCCTTCACGATGAAGGTGGCCTCTGAGGCAGAGGTCGACGCGATCACCTTCGACGGCGCTGGCGGGGGGACGGGCATGAGCCCGGTGCCCATGATGAACGAGATGAGCTCGCCGACCGTCTACCTCGAGGCCCAGGTCCTGAGGTGCGCGGAGATCCTGAGGAGGAACGGGAAGCACGTGCCCGACATATCGATGGCGGGTGGCTTCATCAACGAGACGCAGATCCTGAAGGCCATTGCGATGAGCAACCTGGGAGACGGTCCCGTCGTGAAGGCGATAACGATGGCGAGGGCGCCGTTGACGGCCGTCATGAAGTCCTCGTACTTCGTGGAGCTCGCCGGACAAAATAAGTTGCCGAAGTCGTTCGCCGAGCAGTATGGATCCGAACCGGGCAAGTTCTTCGTGGGATCCCTCCTCCTGAAGGACAGGGACGGCGGGAAGATCCCCTGGGAGGCCATCGGCCTCTATACATACCTCAACGACAGGATCGGCGTGGGGCTCCAGCAGCTGATGGCGGGCGTAAGGAAGTGGAACCTCGGCCTTCTGGGCAGGAACGACATCGCCTGCCTGACTGAGAGGGCGGCGAAGGTGACGGGCATACCGTTACTCGAGGACGTCGAGGCGGAACAGTTCGAGCTCATCCTGGGCGCGGACTCGGGGAAGTTGGAGAACACTGTGACCTTCACTCGAGCGCCCAGTTAATTCAATGATTAAACCACCGTAATCTATCTGTGATGTGACTGGTTCCCGAACTCCTGTGTTCGGCTGACACTTATCATCTAGAATGGGAAGAAGAACCTCAAGTCCAGTACTGCTCCACCAATTAAGGCGGTTATCACGAATCCAGGGTATCTTCTCCTCTTTGATTTCAGTCGACGCCATGAACGATCTCCTCCCTTAACATCATGTCATCTATCTCGGCATAAACTATTAAGATTTATCGTGGTACATATAATGGAGGTTAAAGAAGGCAAAATTCGTTTCCCATATTGTCGAGTAGCCACTTTCGACGATCCAGTATCCTCCTTCCGATAAGGCACCTTGTGGCCTCGAGCGCTGCGAACGGCTCAGCCCTCATGCCGATTTCGGGAATAGTCACGTAGATCAGGTACAACTCCGTCCTGACGTCTGCGCTCGTTGCGGTCGTGATGCGTATCTCACCGATCCTCTTCGGGTTCAGTGAAGTAAGGAGTTCCCGATCAATCGCGATCGAGCCGGAAAAGCCGGTGTCGACCTGGACGCCCCTAGTTATCCCACCCACGCCCTTCTGAGCTGAGACCGTGACGGCCATCGATGGCGAGGGGGGCACGTCCGAGAGATGGGGCCAGCATTGTTTACTAGAAGCCGATTGTGACAATTTCCTTTGGCCTACCAGCGCTTGTGATGTATATCTGCTCAGGTTTGTATTTTTTAAGCGCCCTCCGGAGGAGCCTTTGGACATCTCCGTCCTTATCGACTATGGCGCCATTGACGAGGAGCACATACTCGCCGATATGCTCCCCGAGCATCGACTGCACCGGAGCGCTTTCGACCTCACCCGCCGCCGCCAAATCAAGCCTGTAGATCGTCCTTCGGGCCTCGGTCGGATCGGGCATGGCGGAGACCCACCCCCTCTTCCTGAGCTCGCTGAGAAGGTTCTTCACGTATCCAGGCCTAAGCCTCAATGCCTCGGTGACCTCCTTCGATCTAAACGGCCTTCCCCCGAAACTCTTCAGCAACCTCCCGTATGTTTCATCCAGGTAAGTCATAGTTTATGTAATATGAGTCATATGTATTATTTAAGCCTTTGGATTTATAGCACATGCCATTCGGGCGCAATAAATCACTGCAAAAATTTCCAATTAGGTGGATGCATTGGGGCCTTTCACTGTCGAGGAGATCACTCAGGCCATTCAGGATTTAAGAATACGACTTCAAACCATTGCTCAGGATCGGCCCTTTCAAAGCTAGCCTTTGGGCACTCCACTGACGGGATAGTTACATCATCTATGCAGTAGTGACCTTATGAACTCCGCGCTCTTGGGGACTGCGGCCTCCTCATCCTCTTCGCCCTCGTATTCTATGCTGAGATAGCCTTCGTAACCGATCCCGCGGAGGACCTCCATTATCTTGTTATAGTCTGTGTCCACCTCGACCCATTTGGGCTGGCCTACTCCCCCGGCCTCGAGCTTGTGGGTCTTTGCATGCACGTATATGGCGTATTTGGCCGTCTTGGCGATCTGTTCATATGCCTCAGGGCCTTTGCCGTAATTCATCGTATCCAGTGTCAGTCCGAACCAGTCCGTACCGACCCTCTCTACTATCTCCGTGATCCTGCTCGCCGAAGCCGAAAGCCCGTAATGATTTTCTATAGTTAGAACTATAGCCTTCGTCTTGGCATAGCTCACGCACTTCTTGTAGCTCTGGATGGCCCACTTTATCGCCTCCTCGTCCTTACCGCCCTTCGGCGCCCAACCGAGGTCGACCCTCATTGCCGGAGCGCCCAACAGCGCCGCGATATCTATCCACTGCTTCACTGCATCGACTGCCCTCTCCCTCTTGGCTGCAGTTGGCTCACAGAGGTTTATGTCCAATGTCAAGGCGTAAATGTCCAAGCCGAGTTTCAAGGCGCCCCTCTTGATGTCCGTTGCAACCTTCTTGTCCCTGGGCATGAAGAGGGAATTCACCTCAACTCCATCTAGGTTCATCTTCCATGCCCTTTCCAGAAAACCTGGCCAATCTATCTTCTTGGACTCGAACATCCTATGATACGAGTAGCTTGCGCATCCGAGTTTCATATTACGAACTCCTCCCATGCGATCGGCTCCATGGCGGCTTTAAGACTTCTCCCAGCGATGTCAATATCGTCTAGAAAGAGGCGGAGTGAATTTCTTTAATCTGTTTTGCAGAAGCTTATGAGCAAGTTCTGCAATCCAACAGTTGTGGCGCTCGGCCAGACCGCGCTCCTCAGCTCGCTTAGCCAATTATGGCTCTTCTGGCGGGCGCTGCCTTCTGATTTCCAAAGGCAATGCTGGGAGTGCTCATAATTCTGCCCAGATCGCAGGAGGGTTAGCAAACTCCTGGCCCTCAAGCCCCATGGCCAAGGTCGATGAGGCGGGATGGCCCGAAACGGCTACGTAAATGGATCGGAACCGGTTAGAGAAGAATTTTAAGATTAAATGGGTTGACTCCGGCTTATGGGAAAAATTGAGGCGGGCGCAGCAAGGCACGAGATCACGCCACCAGTTGGCTATCGCCTATCCGGATATAGTGATAGGACTCAGGGCTCGATAGGCGTTCACGATCCGATCTATGCCAAGGCCCTTGTCCTTAAGGCAAGCGAGGTGACGGTCGGCATCATCTCATGCGACATAATATCCATACCCGGTAAAAGCATCGAGGAGGCCAGGCGCCTTATAGAGAAGAATACCAACGTAGCCGGATCAAATGTGATGATTCATGGGACACATACTCACACGGGACCGAATAGTGAGGGCATGGGAGAAGAATGGAAGGTGATCCTCGGGAGGGTGATCGCTGGTACGTTCTTGGAGGCTTGGCGGGGGCTCAGGCCGGCGAAGATCGGGCTTGCGACCGGGGAGTGTTTCATCGGCGTCAACCGAAGGAACCCATCAAGTCCGGTCGGGCCTCATTACCTCTACTCGTGGCCCGATGGGCCCTTTGAACCGCTTGTAAATATCCTCCGTGTGGATGACATCAAGGGCGGGACGATATGCACGATTGTGAACTATGGTTGCCATGGCGTAACGTTGGGGCCACATGAGCTGATGATATCGAGGGATTTCTCAGGATACGCCGTTGACCTCATAGAGCGGGCCAGGCCCGGCTCCATATGCATGTTCCTCAACGCACCATGCGGGAACGTCAATCCCAGATGGTGTTGGGAGATCCCCCAGCCCAAAGATGCCGTGCCGAGATTCAACTGGGCGGGATCGAAGCCAAGATGGGATGAGCTCAGCGCCGAAGATAGATTCATGGAGGCCGAAAGGCTCGGGAATATATTGGGCGCGGAATCGCTGAAGGCCCTCGAACGGATTATCGACTTTCGTGACGTGGTGGAGATAGATGCTAAGACGAGGAAGATAATCCTCCCGACTAAAAAAGACCTCCCCGAATGGTACAAGGAGCACCTCAAGATAAGCGAGGTGAACATCACGGAAAGGGAATTTGAGCTTCAGGTGCTCAAGATCGGCGAGGTGGCGATTCTGGGACTTCCTGGCGAGGTATTCTTGGAGCTCGGGATGGAGATAAGGAATAAGTCGCCGTTCGAACGCACCCTGATCGCTGAGCTCTGCAACCAAGAATCGGAGGGATACATACTCACGTCGCGGGCATATGATGAGGGAGGATATGAGCCGACGGCCTCGATCCTCAGGAACGATGCTGGAGGGAAACTCGTAACTGAGAGCGTAAGGCTTTTGGAGGAAACGCACAAGGGCTGACCTTGCATCCCTTCGACCATCATTGAGGTTGATGGACAGGATGATTTCCTATGGCAATCGGGCCTTACTAGCCAATCTCAGTGAGAAATCATCAAAGTAGAGTTTCTTAAAATCAACTATCCTGCCATCTTCGACCCTTACGCCCTCTTTAGCTAGGATCCTGACCTTATCCTTGACCCCACTGAGGCCATTGAAGCCACCAAGCCTCCCATCGTTATATACAACTCTGTGACAGGGCACCGATGGTGCATAGGGATTGCGCCTCATCATCCCACCAACGGCCCTTGCCGTTTTCGGATGGCCGGCGGCCTTTGCCAATCCCTTATAGGATGTGACCTTGCCCTTGGGTACCTGTTTTAGAAGTTTATAGACGAGATTCCGATCAAGAGCCATTTTCTTCATGGAAACCGAGACCCTGGATATTTAACCATTATTGGTTAGAATGGATGAAGAAATGTGCAATATCCCTCAGTGGTTTTGGAGTTTTAACCCCGATGCTTTATGTTTCGATATCGTCGACTACGTACTAAATTGAGTTAAGTTAAGCTTTACAAAGCCTACAGGCAAGTTTTGCGGTCTTCTCCCCAAGCAACTCGCAGAGCCTCCTCGTCCCGGCGTCTGGTTTGCCCACGGATGCGACCCCATAGTGTTTATCGGAGCTGTTCCCCTGAACCACCATCCCATGTACGAGCATGGCTTGGAGGATCGAGATTATCGTCGTCTCAGCCCCAGTGGCGGTGCCTCCCGCGGAGGTGAAGGCGGCCCCGACCTTTCCTTCCAGTTGGCCGTGTATCTTGACGGACTCATCGAATAGCGTCTTCAGTTTCCCTGACATCTCCCCATAATAGGTAGGTGATCCGACTACGATAGCATCATAGCCCTTGAGCTTCTTGGCATCGAATCCATCGACCTTCTTGATGTCGACCTGAGAGCCCTTCACCCTCTTCGCGCCCTCAGCGACGGCCTGAGCCATCTTCTCCGTATTCCCCGATCTGGAGTCGTAGAGGACCAGTAACTTCATCATCATTACCTGCACGTTGGCCGGAAGTCGATGATAAAATACTTATCTCGGCACCATGGAGGTAAAAAGGGAAACATCTAGCCCAACGGGTCGATATCCATGTCCGGAGGTTCCAATAAAAGGCAGTTCACCGATAACGATGCCAGGAGATATGCCGCCCTCTCGAAGATAAAGCTGGATCGGGATGAGGGGGCAAGACTCGCTTCCGAACTCGGGAAGATACTGAGCCACTTTGAGCAAATCAAGGAAGTTGGGACAGCCAATGTCGAACCGACTTACAGCGTGCTGGACATCGTGAACAGGCTGAGGGAAGACGAGCCAAAGAGCCCCCTGAGCCAGGAAGAGGCCATCGCGAACGCTGGGGAGAAGAAGGATGGCTACTTCAAGTCTCCGAAGGCATTCTAGTGAGAACTGATGAACACCCTTCAGACGATCTCGGATGTAAGGGATCGGAGAACGACTGCCTCCGAATTGACAGCCAGGGCCGTGGAGGTGATGAGGAGGAAGGAGCCTTCGATCCGCGCCTTCATAACGATCATGGATGACGCGATCTCGTTGGCTGAGAAGATCGACAGGGGGATCGCCCGAGGCGAGCGGGCAGGCATTCTCGCGGGCCTTCCGATTGCCATTAAGGACAACATCAGCGTGAGGGGAGTGCGAAACACATGCGGATCGAGGATGCTGGAGAATTACGTACCTCCCTACAACGCAACGGTCATCGATCGGCTCTTGAAGGAGGGCGCCGTCATATGCGGCAAGACGACGATGGATGAGTTCGCCATGGGCTCATCCACCGAGACCTGTTTCTTCGGTCCCGCCCATAACCCCTGGGATGTGTCGAGGGTGCCGGGAGGAAGCAGTGGCGGCAGCGCTGCCGCCGTTGCATCCGGTGAAGCTTTGGCCGCGCTCGGCAGCGACACAGGTGGGAGCGTGAGGTGTCCGGCAGCTTTCACTGGCACGGTGGGCCTGAAGCCAACGTACGGGAGGATCTCCAGATGGGGCCTCGTCTCCTATGCCAACTCCTTGGAATTGGTCTCGCCCATGGCGCCCGATGTCCTCGGAGCCGCGATCCTCCTCGGGGTGATCTCCGGCTTCGATGAGAAGGATGCGACCAGCGTCGACAGGGGAGTGCCACCCTACGTCGAGGAGGCGACCAAGGAGCCCGGCAAGTTCAAAGTTGGCGTCGTCAGGGAATTTTTCGCAGGGGGCACGGATGGGAGGGTATCTGGCCAAGTTCGTAGGGCCCTAGATAAGATATGTGAAATGGGAGGGAGTGTGGAGGAGATCTCCCTTCCATCGCTGAAATATTCGCTGCCCACTTACTATCTGATAGCGATGAGCGAATGCTCTAGCAACCTCTCGAGGTTCGATGGCCTGAGGTTTGGCTTTCACCTCGATGCGAAACCTGATGAGGGGTGGGATGAGTTGTTCTCGAGGACGAGGGCCGCGGGATTCGGCGATGAAGTGAAGAGGAGGATAATACTCGGCACATTTGCCCTTTCAGCCGGCTATTATGAGGAGTGGTTCGTCAAGGCCGCAAGGGTCAGGACCCTCATCATAAGGGACTTCATGGAGGCCTTCAAGTCCTTCGACGTACTCGCAGGCCCCACGATGCCCTGTCTGCCATGGAGGATAGGTGAGATCGCCGATCCCCTGAGCATGTACCGCATGGACATCGACACGGTCGCAGTTAATCTGGCAGGAGTGCCCGCCATCAGCATCCCAGCGGGTCCGGTGGATGGATTGCCCGTTGGATTGCAGCTCATAGCCAAGCACTTCGACGAAACGACATTGCTCAGGATATCCTATGCCTATGAGAGGGCGACTGGCTTCCCGGATGAACTTCCAGTCATAGATTGATCTATCCCGAGATCGATCAGCTTTTATCCTGACCCGATTCCGTTGTCGAGGATCTCAGGGAAATCCGTGATCGGAATGAAGCCCTTCTGGGCGGTCAGCTTGACCCACATGTTCGTGGAGGTATATTATCTTACGCAGGTCGCCCTCATCCCCGCCTTCATAAGGGAGTTCAATCTAAGCCTCCTCGAAACATCCCTCGTGGCCACCGTCCCGAGCTTCCTCCAGCTCCTGGCCAACCTCCCCTCTGGGTTCTTGACCGAGAGGCTCACCACGAGGCAGCTCCTGTTCGCCAGCATGATGGCCGAGGGCCTCTCGGCCTTCCTCGTGAGCCGGGCTGCCAATTTTTGGTTTCTGGTCCTCGGGGTCTCGGCCATGAGGCTTTGTTCCCCGATCTACCACATCTCCGGCCTCAGCCGCATAAGCCACATCGTTGGCCGGGAGGGGGTCAGCAGGTCGATGGGCTTTCACAACGCCCTCGGCAATTTCGGATCGGCCATCGGGTTGATCTCCCTCTCCGCCTTCCAGTCGACGATAGGCTGGAGATGGACTTACGCGTTCTGGGCCTTCCCCATACTGGCCTGGGGGTTTTTCTTGTTAAGGATCGAGGAACTCGGGACGAGGACACAAGATGGTGGTGGGAACATGACGGGTTTATCGAGCCTCCCATCGGTCCTCACCAAGGCGTTCATAGTATTCCTAATCGCCATCGGTTTCAATGTGGTTGGATTGACGGGGGTTCAGACATATATGACAACTTACCTTGTCGAGGTCAGGGGCATCCCGGATTCGATGGCCAGCCTCATCTTCGGTCTGGGACCCTTTATCGGCATAATGGGGTCTTTGAACGGCGGATACATTGGGGAGAAGGTGGGGCCCAAGGGGGCGCTGAGCTTGGCCATCCTCTGCTCTGCCGTTTCCATCTCATCCTTAGCGTTACTAGCGCCTTTATACCTCCTCATGATCGCTTACCTCGTGTATATGTTCTTCAGCAGCAGCGTCTGGTCGCCCATGAACTCGATCGTGGCCAACATTACGCCCGAAGTTGGAAGGGGCTTCAGTTACAGCGTTTACTTCCTTACGGAGGGGATTGTAGTATCCATCACGCCGACGATAATGGCCGCGTCAATAGGATTGGCCGAGATATGGTTCATATTCCCATTTAGTATGATCTTCATGGTGATAGGCCTCATCGTGCTCCAGATCGTATCCTGCCCCAGATAATCCGATTCGTTTCACTTCATTCACGGTGCCACCGCTAATTCACTCGCACCCCGATTCCTTAAGGTCCTTCCCCTCGAATGGAAAAGAATTTAATGCATTGGCAATGGAATATATGAGATGAGGGAGGTTTCAGGAACGAGGGCAATAAATCTCATCCCGATGCCCAAAGAGATGGAGATCGCGGAAGATACGGTAAAACTCGGGGAGGACTGGGGGATCGTCGCTCAGGGAGTGCCCCCAAGCGTGCACGGCCTTTACGCGGAACGCCTTTCCTTACCCGTCCGAGACAGACCGCACAAGATACTGTTCTCCAGGGCAGATTCACCACCTGAGGGTTATGAACTGGAAATAAGGAAGGACCGCATCGAGGTTCGGGCATCTGATGACAGGGGATACATCAATGCCTTGAGGACCCTCAAGCAGCTGGCCAATGGAGACGTGATCCCCTTGGGACATGTGAGGGATTATCCCAGCCTCTCCCTAAGGGGGTTCCACGTGAACTTTGATAGCTTCATCCATATGAAGGTTGATGATGCCAAGAACCTGATTAGGACGGCCGCTAACCTGAAGCTCAATACAATCCTCTTCGAGTACGGACCGAGATTTCCATTCAGGAAGCACCCAGTTATCAGCGCCCCCTCGGCTCTGACCGTGGAGGAGGTGAAGGAGGTCGTGGGCTTTGCTGAGGAGAACCACATGGAGGTGATTCCCCTTCAACAGTCAATAGGCCACCTCCGTTACCTCTTGATGCACGAGGATTACGAGGACATCCGGGAACCGCCTAGCGATTATTACATGATAGATGATAAACCATATGCACTCGACCAGGTTTGCCCCATGAATCCCAGATCATTTGAGGTCATCACCGATCTGATCTCCGAGGTCATCGAGCTCCACAGCAACTCCAGATTTTTCCACATCGGGGCCGACGAGGCCCGGCAGCTGGGGATGTGCCCTGAATGCAGAGCCGAAGAGGCGAGGACGGGCAAGGCAGGCGTCTACCTGAAGCTCGTCAACAAGGTCTGCGAATGGCTTCATGGAAAGGGAAAGGTGCCCATATTATGGGACGACATCCTTTGCGCGAATCCCGAGGCCCTAAGCAGCCTGAATAGAAACGCCTGGCTGATGTATTGGGATTACTGGACGACGGGCGATCCCAGTCCTCGCGTGGTAGCGCGAGGCACGCGCAGTGCCGGATACGATCGGAGGTGGTTGGGGGAATGGTCTGATGAACTCCCGGCGAAGTGGCTTCCTTCGATCTTGGAAAGGGCGTCCCGGGGGAGGGCCAAATCCTTCGAGGAAGACCTGGGGCCGAAGTACCTCACATACTTCAGGAAGTATTTGGGCGCGGGATTCCCAAAGTACTTGAAG
>Ga0315308_1002193_pt1 | contig 11115 bp, 8 predicted proteins | sample TDP3_MG_FD_203078 | JGI IMG/M metagenome (GOLD analysis project Ga0315308, IMG submission 203078) | Freshwater sediment microbial communities from Lake Towuti, South Sulawesi, Indonesia - TDP3 | ecosystem: Environmental > Aquatic > Freshwater > Lake > Sediment | place: Indonesia: South Sulawesi...
GCAAAACAATCTTCGCGAATCGAGCTCAATTCTGATGAGAATCCTCAAAAATTGCCTGTTTTTGGAAAAGAAGCTTGGTGGGGTCGCGGGGATTTGAACCCCGGACCTCGCACGCCCCAGGCGCGAATCTTAGACCAAGCTCGACCACGACCCCAACAGCCTGGACTACGACCCTCAGTGAAAGGTAATATCGTTAGGACACTATTTAAACTTAAAAATCTCGGAAGAGCAGAAGGAACAATCAAGGCTACTGCTAATCGTTTGAAGCATTTAGCAAAGCATTGTGATTTAGACGATCCAGAAGACGTAAAGAATTTCATAGCTAACAAGAAATGCGCTAACAGCTACAAAAATGAATTTGTGAAAGTATACGATCATTACGTAAAGACAAATGGTCTAACCTGGGTCAAGCCTAAGTACAGGTATGAAAGGAAGCTGCCTAGAATCCCCATTACTGAAGGCATAGACAAGATAATTGCTAGTGCCAGTCAGAAGTACGCTACAATCTTCACACTACTGAAAGAAACTGGAATTATGGCTTATGAACTACACAACGTTACACTGAGAGACATTGACCTGGAGAAAGGCACCCTGTACATCCAGGGTTTCAAAACGATGCTAGTAGGGTGTTCAAGCTTAAGGCTAAGACGCTGGCCATGCTAAGGCTGTACCTAGCTAAGTACGAGAGTAATCAACCATTCCCACACTCTGAATGGATTGGCAAAATCTGGAGGAAGTACAGGAACAGAACTGCTAGGAAGCTGAATGAACCACATTTAAGGAGGATAAGGCTGTACGATCTAAGACACTACTATGCTACAATGACCTACCATAAGACTAAAGACATTCTCTACACTAAGCAGCAGATGGGTCATAAGAAGATAGAAACGACACTGCTATACACTCAACTGGTATACTTTAACTCTGAGGAATACGCCTGTAAAGTAGCTAGGAACTTAGAGGAAATAGTCCAGCTGGTGAAATAGGGATTTGAGAAAGTTACAGAATACACTGGGTTGCAAGTATTTCGTAAGAGGAAATAACTCTTACATCCCTTTTTTTATGTCTGTCCTGGCCATTCCCCGGGAATGTTCCCTTATGTCATAAATGTCTGTATTCCCTTAGCTTTCTACGGTTCTATGTAACTTATAACACCCAAATTTAGCTTCTACACTAGTTAGCTTTCTGTCTCTGGTATACTATTATTCCCAGGAAATAGTTTGCCACGCTCTTCAGGCTTTTGGAAGCTTCTAATCTATCAGACTCTAAAAGGATTATTCCCTGGTAATGGCTCTCTTACTTGAAGTGATAGATCTAATCTAAAGTGTCTGCCAAGGTTTCTTCTAGCTTGAAGAGTCATGGTACGGCAACGGACAGTATGTACGCGGCAGAATTCTTTGCTCTTGTTGCAGCACAAAAATTTGATGGAGAACCAGTCGTTTTAAAAGTGGACGTCAAAGGTATGAAACATATGTTGAAAGTAAGAAGTGAAACCATTAATGGTGGAGGATTCAGAGTTTTCGATATGTACCGGGAAATCTTCTTTACAGAACCTATACCGCCAAATAGAATCAGGATTGGTTTGAGCTTCCAGCCAAATCAGCATTTATGTCGTTAAATCTGGAAAGGATACTGAATACGGAGAAAGCAAAAGAAGAAAGATAGAAGGCGAAAATGAATGAAGGCCATTAAACCCAGCGGAACAGGCTTTGAATATTGCATTAACTGTTACAACGGCTGTGAACATGGATGTTTGTATTGTTATGGTAGGCCAATAAGGAGAATGTCGTATTCCAAGTGGATTAAACCTAAGCCTAGATTCCAAGTGCTGAAGTGGGTAAAGGAGAATGTAAAGAAAATCTTGCGTAAAGAAATAACTATAAAGGACATCTTTGTATGCTCCATCTGCGATGCCTATCAACCCTTAGAACTGAGGTACGAAATAACTAGGCGCGTTTTAGAAGTACTAACTCAGAACGGTCTTCCTTTCACTGTTTTAACTAAGAATGCCAATGTACTCCGAGACTTAGACCTATTTAAATCATATCAGAATTGTAGAGTTGGATTCACCGTAATAACATTAGATAGAAAGTTAAAGGATATTTTGGAACCTTATTCATCTCCTATAGAAGACAGATGTAAAGCTTTGGAAACCTTAAAGCGTGAGGGAGTTTCAACCTACTGTAGTATCGAGCCTATAATGCCATGTAACGAAAGCAATCCATTCGAGATAATTCTTGCCTTGAAACCTTACGTTAACCTGTTCGAGTTTGGGAAATGGTCTCCATACATTAAGAAAGGAATTCCTGAAACAATCTTGAGAAATTATAGTGAGCAGTATTATGTAGGCCTATTTAGTAAATTATTGCCCTTCTGCAAACAACAGAACATCCATTATTGCATAGCTGTACATAGTGAATCGTTCCTTACGGAACATGGATTTTCCTTTATTCTACATCAACTAGTTACAGACAGACCATACCCAGATCCGTAAGTCGATCTTTACAAAATTCATTTATGTAGATTGTGCATTCTAGGTCTGCTTGGGCTTGAACCTGCCGCAAGTATAGTTTTCTGAGACCCTATGCTTAATAAGAGGGTAGTATGGCTTAGCTCTCCGAACCTTGAAGTAAGCACAGTTTCTAAAAACCCTCTCAACAGCCATTATGACTAATTCCGTAACATACTCTTTGGGAATTTGGTTTGTCAACTGCATCATTTTCTCTTTTATGATGCTTGAATAGATTTAGCATCATAAGCAGCCTCTACCGTTTTCTCTAAAACAGCTGTTTCATCAAGCTCTACTTCATCCCCTTTGTCGCGACCTCTTCATCGTTGATGTAGGTGAACTGATCTAGTTTTATGGATCTTGGCCTAAGAAGCTCTGCCTCAGGGAACTCTTTCTCAAAAACGTTGAGAAGATCCTCAAGCATCTGCTTAGACAACATAAATCACTTCTCAAACTATACTACATTGCTATTAACTCCTTTTAGGAACGAACTAAAATAAATAAGAAAGGCTTACCACATTTATATAGTGACCTTAATAAAATAGGAAGTTTAATGTTTTCACAGTAGGTGTAGGTAAATCTTGTCCTCGCAATTTGAAGAGAAATTAATTGACTATCTGTCAAATGTTTTAAAAGCGGTTAGTGAGCCTTCTAAAACACACCTCTTTCTTAGTTTCGTTAGGGATGTTTTCAAGGGGGTAAATGTGGATTATGCTGAAAGACTTTACCCACAATTGGAGAAACGTGTTAGGGTATATAGAGGAACTGTTATAGTTTCTGGTCGAATAGACGTCCTTCTTGGTAACTTGATATTTGAGTTCGAATCTGATTTAACTGAAACCAAACTTAAAGAGGCTGAAAGCCAATTAAAAAAGTACGTGGCAATTCTATGGAGTGGTAAACTTCACAGAGTTGAATGGTTGACAGTAGCTTGTGATGGAATAAACTTCCGGGTTTATAGACCAAGAACTCCGGTTCCATTTGGAGAGAAAGTTACTTCTAATGATGTCGTGCTAGAAGAAGTCGATAAGTGTAATCTGGAAGATATGTATCATAAACAAGGTGCTGACTGGGCTTACGTGTGGTTGGATAGGTACCTCCTATATAGAACACTAATACCGCCCACCACCGAAGAATTCGTTAAAGATTTTGGCTCTATTAGTCCGTTATACAAAATCTCAACTAGTGTTTTAAAGGATGCTTGGAAAAATATCAAAGAAACCGGAGCTAAGACTCTTTATAACGAGTGGGCTAAATACCTAGAGATAGTATATGGCAGCAGAGTTGAAAGCGAAGACCTTTTTCTTACGCATACTTACTTAGCAACTCTAGCCAAATTAATGGCTTACATGTTCTACTCCGGTGCAGCACTACCGTCTTCAGATGAGGTGGAGAAAGTAATTTCGGGAGAAGTTTTTAGGGAATGGGGTATATACGGTTTTTTAGAGGAAGACTTCTTCTCTTGGATACTTAAAGAAACCATAGAAGATTATGGTTTAAAATTCATCATGGATTTACTTAGAGGACTAAAGAGATATGATCTGACAAAGCTTGAGGAAGATGTTTTAAAAGGGCTATATCAGGAACTGGTAGATCCGAAAGAGAGGCATGATTTGGGAGAGTATTATACTCCTGACTGGTTAGCAGAATCGATAGTGAAAGAAGCGTTAGAGAAACATCCAGAAGCGAGTGTTCTAGACCCTGCATGTGGATCTGGAACTTTCTTGGCTGCAACTATAAGGTTCAAAAAGAAGACGCTATATGGTACACGATCAGGTGAAGACCTTTTAAATCATATTCTAACAAATACCGCTGGAATAGATATTCACCCGCTAGCTGTTATTACGACCAAAGTTAATTTTCTCCTAGCACTTGGAGATATCATTACAAAATATAGGAGGGGCAAGGTAGCTGTCCCCGTATATATGGCCGACTCGATAAGACTTCCAACTAGAGTTAAAACGCTTGAGGAAGGAGTAGTTGTTTATGTAGTAAGCGCATCAAAAGGTACAAATTTCCTAATTCCGAGTATAGTAGCTGAAAATGCTGAGGTCCATGATGAGGTAATGGAAGCCTTAAGAGATTATGTGAAGAGTGTTACTGAATGTGACGAAACCACATTCAAGAATTTTATAAAATTAAGATCTGAAAAATTGTCTAAAATTCTTGAAAAGAGCCCTAAGCTAGCAAGAGGTGTTGTTAAGTCGCTTTTTAAGAGTGCGCTCATCATGAGTGAACTTGAGAAGGAAGGGAAAGACACTATTTGGGCATTTATATTGAAGAACTTGTTTAAACCATTGTTCTTCTTTTCTAGAGCCAAAAAATTCGATATTTTAATAGGAAATCCACCATGGTTATCATATAGATACGTTAGAAGCACTGACTATCAGGAAGAGCTCAAAAGGTTGATAATAGATCGATATCAGCTTCTCCCAGAAGATAAGGCGGAACTCATGACCCATATGGAACTCGCCACATTGTTTTTTGCCAGAACATCAGATCTGTATCTAAAAGATAATGGAACTATTGGATTCGTAATGCCTAGAAGCGTCTTTCCGGCGGATCAACATGACAACTTTAGGAAAGGTGTTTTTGCTCCAAAATTAGGCTTTGACAAAATATTGGACTTGCTTAATGTAGAACCATTGTTTAATGTGCCTTCAAGCGTCTTCATTGCTGAGAAAGGAAAGAGTGTAAAATACCCGGTTAAGGTACTTGTCTTTTCAGGGAAGTTGCCCAAGAAAAACTGTAAGCTGGAAGAAGCTGAGAATTACATTAGTAAACATGAAACTAACATTTATCTTGGAGGGATTGGTGAAAGAAGCTTTTTAACAGAAAAAGTTTTACAAATCCCCAAAAGAAAAAGCGCATATTACAACAAAATTTATCAAGGTGCAACCATAGTCCCTAGGCAATTCTGGTTCATAGATATCATTTCACACCCGAGGTTCGGAATGAACTTACAAACACCTTACATTAAAACGTCGGAAAGAGCCATAAGGCTAGCGAAGGAACCTTATAAAGATTTAGCTCTTGAAGGCAACGTGGAATCTGATTTTCTATATGGCGTCTTAACAGGTTCAGAAATCGTTCCCTTTGGTTGCCTAGACCCACTTATCATCGTCTCTCCAATTAGACCAAGTGGTAACGGATATCGTTTGATTAATTCAGAAGAAGCAAGAATAAGAGGGCTTCTAAATCTTGGAAAATGGCTTGAACAAGCGGAAAAGGAGTGGGAAAAAAGAAGAGGCGAAAAAGCTAAGAGAATGACAATCTACGAGAGACTTGATCGTCAAATGGGTATGAGTAGGCAAAATCCCAAGATTAAATATAGGGTGATTTATAATACCTCAGGAACATATCTAGTTTCAGCAGTTGTCGAAAATAGAAAGCCAATCATTTCTATAAATGATATAGAAATGCAACTCCACGGGATTATTATAGATCACAAACTCTACAACTACGAAACAGACGATGAAGATGAAGCCTACTACTTGTCAGCAATACTAAACTCAAATATTATAGATGAAGCAATAAAACCAGCTCAGTCAAGAGGATTATTTGGTCCTCGTGATATACATAAAAAACCTTTTGAAATTACCATTCCCAAGTTTGATTCTAATAACCCAGTTCATGAGAGGCTTTCTGAACTTTGCAAACAGTGTACTGTAGAGGTGAAGCGATTACTACCCAAATTGACAAAAAAGTACAAATCAATAGGATATATTAGGAAGACGATCAAAGAGGAACTAAGCGAGAAGCTTGATGATATAAACGGTCTAGTGCTAAAAATATTTGAAACTAGTAAGGCCGAGGGACTTGAAGGATTCATAAGCTTTACGAAATAGCATGTATGTTTGACTGAATTTTTAAGAAGATCTTATATGAACCCTATTCAAATTTATCAGAAGTTATTGAAGTATTTTGGTAAACAGCACTGGTGGCCAGCTGAAACGAGATTTGAAGTGATAGTTGGAGCGATTCTAATTCAACAGACAAACTGGCGAAGCGTTGAGCGTGTCATAGAAAACCTGAAGAGTAGAGGGCTGTTAAATCCTCATTCCCTTGCTACAGCATCGTTAAATCAAATCGAGGCATTAATACGACACCTGAATTTCTTCAGACAAAAAGCAAGGAGAATAAACAACTTTTCAAGGTATCTCCTCGGAAAGTACGGTTCCCTAGATAAATTTTTCAGTAAACCAACAGAAGAAATCCGGGAAGAATTGTTATCGTTAAAGGGTATTGGACCAGAAACCGCAGATTCTATCTTGTTGTATGCTGCTGACAGACTTACTTTCCCAATAGACGCCTACACCATACGGTTATGTGAATGTCTAGGAATTAAAGACCTAAAATATGAGAGACTGAGAGGTTTCTTTGAAAGTAACCTCCCTAAAGATTTAGAAGTCTATAAGGAATTCCATGCATTGATCGACAAGCTGGGAAAAACATATTGTAAAGTTAAACCACAATGCACCAGCTGTCCATTAATGAATGAATGCGGATTTAAGTTACAATCGAATTAAGGCTTTCATTCAATCTTGAATCTCCAATGAGTCAATAATATTTTAGGAGGGAGACCTACTATTCGACTTTTCTTTTATCTTTTCTCTTTCGATTTCGATAATTATCTTGATGTCCATCGGTAACTTTGTTAACCAAAGATTCTTTCTTTTATTAAATCTCTGACCATTTTACAATCTGCTTTTGTCACTATTCCTAGAATTTCTGCTACCCTTTGCCTTGCTTTCTTGCCCAGAATATGTTTTCCCCAAACGAGTTCCTCAGCTTTGCTTGTAGGTCTTATTAATCTTCTAAAGTAAACATTTCCTTCTACCTCATCACTCCAAACAGGAACCGCTTTCTGCCTAACTAAGTATTCAATCCATTCTTGTCTACTGGAAGGCACTTTCGTCCAGAAACACTCTCCAAAACTGTAATGATTTCACTAAAGATCATCTAATGTTTTAGCACTTATGAATTGGCTGAGTGTAACATACTTTAGACCCTGAAGAACCTTTTTTAGTGTTCCTTTAGGGATTCCTTTATCCAATCTCCTTAAAGATTCAGGCTTTAGAACAATCACCTTTTTCCCTTCTTTGAATTCTTTGTACCGACGGGCTTCTTCTTCCGTTATAGGTGAGCCGGGATCTTTAGGATAAAGAATTTCTTTAACCTCTCCGAAAAATGAAATCCTTGATTCAGGACGTGATACATACAGTGCAAAGTATTCAGGTTCTCTTCTAATCCTAACAAAGCCCCATGCGTTATACTGCAACAAAAAATTAACGCCTTCTGGCTTAGAAGGACAAATTACAACCTTTCCTTCCTTTAACGATGCCAATTCCTCCCTTGAAATAACGGGAAACTCTTTTGGGATTGTTATAGGAATCTCAGGAGCTTTCTTTACCATCGGTTTATATAAGGGCTCGAATAGGTAGGCATTTTTTATGCCAGCATCTATCCTCTCAAAAATCTTAAACTCTACGATGCGTTTCTCGATGGGCGGAAGGCTATTACAAACCTCCTCCAATTCTTTAGTCTTCTCATCAATTACAACAGCTAATATTGGAGGACTTGAAACCAGGTTTGTTAGGAAACGATAGATCTCACTTGAGCCAATCCTCTTTTTAACAAGAGCTTCGAGGACAACATCCGACTTTATCTCTTCATAGAGAGCTTCAGTAATTCCTCTACGGCTTTCATAGGTCTTGATTCCATGAATGAATTTACTTAATTGTGGAACAATATGATCGTAGAGGGGATGAGTCGATAGTTCTACTTCTATAACATACCATTGAGGCGGATCAGATAGTGTAATCACGTATCCGTCAGGTATCGAGCCTACACCTGCTCTGGAAGTTAGCTTTTGTTTAAGGTCAAAATATATCGAATTCTCACCAAAAATGTCCTTGACGTTTTTCTTCACTATGGGTTCAAATTCTTCCAACTCTTTTTTAGGTGTCCAAAGTTTGTACTTAACACCATCAACAATAAGCAATCTAACAACCATTAGTTTATTTACTCAAAATAGATATAAGCCTTTAACAGCATCTTTGCTCGTATAAAGCCTGCAAAGTTGGCGGAATGTTTCACGTGAAACAAATAACAGATAGCTAGACGGTCTTGTTCTTGTCTCTTAATGAGTACTTTTATGGCTTCTATGTTCATTGAAACCAATTCTTTGATTATTTGTTTAATTCGATCTTGTATAATGTTAAGAGCAAGGAAGATTCGTTAACGGAGGGGACTCCTTTTTACCTAAACTAGAGCAACGATGCTTTTAAATTTACGTTTTGGTGTAATAGTTAAACTTTTTAATAAGATACAACTTTTTCTCTCTCAGAGAATAGGATTAAAGGAGAGTATAAATGAGAGTCGCGTGCCCCTTCCTAAAGTTGGTGTGTCGTGTAGCACCAGATAAGGTTAGCATTGGAGTAGCCACGTGGCAAAATGTCAGGACGAGAACATGTGATTATTACAAAAGAAGGTGCCAACAAGCCCCTGAGGTAAAAAGGACTAGAAACTAAGCAGTACTCGATTTCTTTTTCAAAACAACCTTCTACTACTAAAACGCTACCACTAATTTTTGAAAAGAGGGCGCTATATTAGATTCATTCCACCCACTGGAAACCATCTTGTTTGGTTATCTTTGCGACCATGAGCCCTTTAACTTCCGGTTTTTCTATTTTTTTATCTATTTCGGTCAAGAAACCCAAAATATCGCTACTTGTCCTAATGATTAGTTTAGCAAGTTGTATACACTCATCCAAGTTCATTAGATCTAGTATGATTTGGCGCTCCCTTTTAGGATAGACGGTAGGTAGAAAATTGAAAAACATATTCGCAACAGTGTTATCTCCATTGAATAGAGAAATGAATGGAGTGTAAGGATATACTCGCTTTGTGCCGTTTTCCAAATGATATTCCTGATTGGAATTTTCGTTTACAAATTCGCCAGGATTATTCCAAGTTTCATGAAACACATGTCTTAGTTGAGGATAAAGATCGTCGCCACTGCCTCTACAGTATCCGGCGAGATGTATTCCCACCTGTTTTTTGATCTCTGGGAATCGAGCTTGTAGATACGACTTTAATTTTTCCGATATGATGTTGACATCGTCTTTATTTTCAACCATAGTATTTTCGAACTCTTTCAAAATTTCTAAAATGGTGCTGGAACCAAAATTGTGCCCCCAATATAGCCCCCAACATGAAGCACCAGCACCCACCTTTGAAAACCTATAGATCTTGTCTACAAGTTGTGGTTCATAATCAACTACATTACCGTCCGGATCAGTGTATGTGATCTTCCGATCCGTCGCCAAAACAATGCCTTGAGGACAAGAGAGCGTTATTGTAGCAGTCATTTCATATCAATTTTAAATAATTTCTTCGTTGTTAAAAAGGTTTATCTGAAGGCTAAAGTTAATTATGAATTATGCCTTCAGACAAGCCTAAATGCCCCGAGTGTGGAGAGGTCACTTATCAAGACATTAAATATGAATATGTAGTACAAGGACGACCGGGTCCAGGGACAATCAGCATCGGTCTAATTAGTTATTTAAAGAGAAGTTGTAAGAAATGTGGTGCTTCAATCTATTTTGATTGCTGAAAGTGATCCGCTGGTTATTAATTAATCGCTAAACACTCGTAGCCCAGCTTTATCGTAGATACTAAGGGAAAGATACTCTAAGGTTCTAACCGTTATAAATTAATTCACCAAGGATTTTAAATGTAACCTGTTCAGGTATGCTTAACTACTTCGATTGTAAGGAAGGATGAAGATGGAAAAGACAAAGAAGGACAATAAGGCGCGAATCTTAGACCAAGCTCGACCACGACCCCGACAGCATAATCAACTTTGCTGTTTTCCCTTCTAAACCTTATGGAGCCCACAGACGCTTAGAACTTCTTCGAATTTTTCTCGTGTGCGTTCTTGTTTGTAGTTTCTCAGAGTATTAATCAATTCTTCTTTGCTGATTTCTCCAAGCTTCCTCTTTATCGTTTTCGCTGCTTGGCTCCCCAGGAAGAGGTACTGGCAGATGGAGGTGACGTTAGACACTCTTCGAGTGGTGCTGGCGGTTTCAAAGTCCACTATGTGGGGGTTGTCGTATGCGTCTATGATGAGGTGTTTTGGGGCTCTGCTTAGTTCCCCGTGATCCAAGCCAGCCTCGTCCAGCCTCCAGCACTGTTCTAAAACCCCCCGCAGGACTCGGCGTATCCTAGCTCTGGTTCCCTTACCCCTCAGCGTCTCAACCCATTGGGGAAGCAGCGTCCCCTCAACAAATTCCATGAGAAGGAAGTTTTCAGTAGCTCTAAGCAGGCGGGGTCCAACACCAATGATGTTTGCCCTTCCCAGCATTTCCGCTTCACGCTGCATCCCAGCCCGATCCGCATCGACCCTTCGAATCTTCAACGCAGCCTTCCCCTTATCCTCCGTTTGGGCTGAGACAACGATGCCCACGCAACCCTTACCCAGAACCGGCGTGTCAAAGGCCCTTTTCCCTCCAGCAAATTCTATCGCTTTCACGCCGAGCCTCCTTAACTCCCTGAGGCGTAGCTTCAACTCCTTCAGGTCATACCTTGGGTAACACAGAACT
>Ga0315308_1002194_pt1 | contig 11115 bp, 10 predicted proteins | sample TDP3_MG_FD_203078 | JGI IMG/M metagenome (GOLD analysis project Ga0315308, IMG submission 203078) | Freshwater sediment microbial communities from Lake Towuti, South Sulawesi, Indonesia - TDP3 | ecosystem: Environmental > Aquatic > Freshwater > Lake > Sediment | place: Indonesia: South Sulawesi...
CTTCAATGCTTCGTCTGTGTAAATTTCTAAGCATACTGCCCCTATGAGTTCAATATGCGCTTTAGTGGTGGTAAAATGGTAGTTTGTAGGGATAACATCACCTGATTTGGCGAATACTTTTGTTATTAGATGCTCTGCTGCCCTTCCTTGGTGAACATTCATTACGTATTTGTACCCTAAAACGTCTTCTACTGCCTCAGCAAATTCGTAAAAAGTCATACTGCCAGCGTAGGCATCATCGGCTTTTATCATACCCGCGAATTGGTTATCACTCATAGCGTTTACGCCACTATCAGTAAGCATATCGAGAAATATGTCCTTGGTTTTGAGCAAGAATGTATTGTAACCTGCCTCTTCTATAGCTTTAAGCCGCATTTCCACAGGTGTCAACCAAATTTTTTGCACCATTCTCGCTTTGTACATTTCTATAGGTATTTCTTTACCTGTAGATAATTTCATAGATGTTTAACACCACTTCTCTTTTCTGCTCTGGTAACTTTCTAAGAACCCGGTTAAACAATAATCTTATGGTTTTACATAAGCCACCTTGGCTTTCCTTCAAGATGTTCTGTCAGAAACTTCGCGAACTCGCGGCTAGACGAACATAGCGCCAAGACTTCCTCGTCCACCAAAACTTCCACCGAGTTGGCGACAGCCTTAGAAATCAATTCGGCTACGCCAACACGCCTTCCGCCGTCTCCCAATTTTTCAAGCAGCAGATCCACCACATCCGTGTGTTTCCGTTTTATTTCAACTACCCAACGTCCTGCTTCTATGCGCGGTCCAGAAATCGTGTGCGCTGCTCCAAGGTGTTTTCGCAAAAACTTCTCGCACTCAACTTTCTTTCTGAGGGGTGGTCCCAGATGCTTTTTTATGGGTGGAAGGAAGCGCCTCTCAACCTCAAAAAGGAACATGTTAAGGTTTTCTTCGTCGCTCCAGACACAGTCGCGCATAACAGTGAAGTCTTGTTGTTGAAGCATTTTCCGCAACGACCTCTGGGACTTGTAAAGCTGACCCCACAGAACATCTGGCACCGCGTTAACTTTTCCAAACTTCACAAACACAATGGTTGAACCACGAGTTTTCATGGCTTGAACAAGGCTTTCGGCGTCGAGGGCTCGTATCTCCCGTGGATAGAAGAATTTTGAATGCGGAGTTTTGAGAAACGCTCTGGCTGCAGCAATAAGTTCATCTAGCTTTTCTTTTCTAACAGCCGCAGCAGCGTTTCTCCCCTTGTCGATGGGGTCCACCATAACCAGTGGCTCTTCAAAAATCTTCTCCACTTCTTTCTCTCTCCCCTTGTAATATCCCTCGTAATCAATGATCCACCTTTCCTTCCAGTCTGCAACTGATCTCAGAACCTCGATGAAGGACCCATAGTTGAGGACGAGGAGCTCACAGAGGTATCCGCTGAAGCCTCCAACCTTTATTTCAGCTCCATAAACTCCGATGCCCTTCAGGAGCTTTTTCAGAAGCCTAACCTCCCCACACATTCTCTGGTCCAGCAGAGGCTTCACGTAATCGGTGTGGAAGGGCGTCCTATCCGTGGCGCTAATCCATTCGCCGCGCTTCACCCGATAGCACGGAACGATGTTCACTCGTACCTTGTCGATTATGGCTTCAAGATAGGGATGCTCCGCAAACCTTTCAACCTGTTTAAAACCTTCAGTGGCCTTTCTTGCTATTTCTAGGCAAGTGGTTCCAAAGGCTTCGCGGGGTATGGTGACTGGCACACGCATGAAGATGTCGATGTCTGGCTCCTCGCTGAGCCAAGTATCCTTCGCAACGGAACCCTCTACCCTAACCTCAGCCTCTACCTCAGCTTCCTTGGCTGCCGCAGCCACCTTCTTCACTAGCTCCTCAGCTAACGCGAGAATATGCTTTCTTTTTTCTTGGTTCGGAGTGGCTTTTTTCAAAACGTCGGCACAAATCTTTTCAAGGATTGAAGTCATAAGCATCACTGGATTTTCTGTGCAGCTAGCCGCCGTGAACCTCTCTTAAGGTCGTATAAATGGGGCCTTTCGGTGTCAAAACGCTTTTTTTAAGCCTTAAATAGTCAGCCTTAATGATGCCAAACTCGTAATCTGCCAAGTCCTCAACACATTTGATGAGTTCGGTTTTGTGCCTTCCAGTTTTTACTCGAGCTATCGTTAGATGGGGGCTGAAGCCCTTGGGGTCCGGCTTGAAGCCAAGCTTTCTGAGGCGAGGCTCTAACTGGTTAAAGATGTTCATAAGGTCGTCAGCGCCCTTTCGGATTCCAGCCCAAACAACGCGGGCGTATTTTAAACTTGGAAAGGCTCCTAAGCCTTTTAGCTCTATTTCAAAGGGAGTGAAGGAAATTTTCTTCATTTCTTCGTGGATGGAGTCAACCATGGGCGCGGATATGTTTCCTAGGAACCTCATGGTCACATGGATGTTTTGAGGCTTAACCAATTTCAAATCTGCGCCAGTGTTCATGAGCATATTTTGAGCCTCTGACAGTCGTTTAAGCACCAGTTCACTGTCAATATCGAAAGCAATAAAGCTTCTAATGGTCTCAGACATGACAAGCCCTCTTGCTAATTCTCGTAAATCTATTTAATTTATTCTCCATACACCATCTTAATAACTTTCAACCCAAGCATTAACTAGGAGCAGAGAGCCCAGTTAATAGAGAAGACACCGCAATGAAAGAAAAGATTGTTATTGGTGTAGCTGGAATGCCCGGCGCCGGAAAGGCTACGGTTAGAGAGATAGTTCAGGAAATGGGCTACCCAGCCGTGGTAATGGGAAACGAAATCAGAGAAGAGGCTAAGCGAAGGAAACTGAAGCCTACACCAGAAAATTTGGGCACCCTTATGCTCAAACTTAGAGAGGAAGAAGGCCCAGCCGCTGTAGCCAAGCGATGCATTCCCAAAATGGAGAAAGCAGAGGGGAAAGTGGTCGTTGTCGAGGGCATCCGAAGCCTGCATGAGGTAGAAGAATTCAAGAGAAGGTTTCCAAATTTTATCCTCATTGCCATTCACTCATCGCCCGAAACAAGATTTCGACGACTATTTCAAAGGAGGCGAAGCGATGATCCAAAGGGCTGGGAAACCTTTATGGAACGGGATTTGCGGGAGCTCGGCGTTAGCCTTGGATCAGTTATCGCAACAGCCGATTACATGATCGTGAACGAGGGGACAAAGGCTCAATTGAAAAGGAAAACTCGTGAAGTCTTGAAGGAGGTGCTGGGAAAGTGGATGAAGTAGATGTTCACGTAGAGGTTGAGGTTAATCCCACCGAGGACCATGAAAAGGTGAGGGGGGCTGTGGAAAACGTCTTTGGAAGCCTTGAATTTGAAGCTAAACCATATGGGCGGGGAAGCCTACTCATAGCGAAGACAAAGGGCATCGACGGACTCACTAAGCTCTACAATTTGCTACGCAGGGAAAGGATTCGCGACGCCGCTCGGGGCGTATTATTTGATGGACTAGGCGAGAAGTCCATAGTTTTCTACCTGAACAAACAAGTAGCTTATGCAGGGCACATTTCATTTTCGAAACCAGTGGCAGAATCGCCCTTAGGACCCATTAAAGTTCAAATCCGCTGCGATAACCCACGAGAACTCATTGAGTGGCTTGCCCCAAAAACAACCTAGATGTGGTAGAAAGATGAATGAAAAGACAAAGATTAGATTGTTTCTCCTATTCTTCTGTGCATTGACATTTCTTTTAACCATCATCAGCTTGACGAATGCTTACGTCAAAGAGTTCATAGTCTTTTATTGTCTCTTCGCATATTATCTCATAGTTATGTTTTGGGAAGAAACTAAAGAGTATTAATAGAAAGAAACTTCAAAAACCGCAAGAGAGTGAGCCCATTCAACTCCACTTCCCCGGCAATCTATCAAAACCTATTTCTGCTCCCCTTCGTAAATTTCTATTTCTTTCCCCGCAAATAGCAAGGTTGAGCCAGAATGTTAAAGACTAAAGGTTATACTTCTCCATCCGGGAAACTCCAGATTGGTTTATCCATGCTCTTCTGCCTCGGAGAACCTTTTCCTTCCCTCTTGAAACATCTTCAGAAGGTTGACGTGCGTCATGTGGAGATTATTGACGAGGGCTCCCACACGCTTAACAGCAGGCGAGTGAAAACCTTAAAAAGGGTGGCTCAGTCGAAGGATTTAGAAGTAGTGGTTCACGCGCCCTTCGCGGGTATAAACATAGCGCTTCCAAGTCCAGATTTGCGGCGGGCTATTTTTAAGCGACTGAAAAAATCCATTTTTTACGCTGGGCAACTCGATTGCCGATTGTGGTTGTTTCACCCAGGCTTACAAACTGGCATCAGCCATTTTTATCCCGAACTAGATTGGCAACTGAACTTAGACTCTGTAAGAGCCCTGTTGAAGATTGGTAGAAAAGAGGGTGTTGAAATAGCCATTGAAAACGTTCCGGAGCCCTATCCCTTTGTCCTGAAGAATGCGCAAGACTTTTCCCGTTTCTACGACGAACTTAACGACGACATAGGATTGGTTCTTGATGTGGCACACGCAAACTTGAACCGCCAAATCCAAGATTTCATTAGGCAGTTCTCTGAAAAAATCGTTCATATGCATGTGAGCGACAACGATGGAGTCCACGACTTGCATCTCGGAATAGGATACGGAACTATCGATTGGGAGAGCGTTGCAAAGGCGGTTAAGGAAGCCAAGTACACCAATATCGTTATGCTGGAATCCATTGAATACGTGGAAGAAAGCCTTCAAACCCTACGAAAACTTTTCACCTAAACCTCCGAGAGAGGAAGGTCTATCTTCATAAAGTCTTCGGCTACGTCCACACGGGGAAAAACCTTTCTCGCTTGCTCTAGCAGTAGAGTTGGGTCCTTGTACCGCGCACTAATATGAGTTAGAACCAGCCATTTCGCCCTAGCCTTTTTAGCAGTTTCCGCGGCTTGGCTTGGGGTGGAGTGGCCGTCTTCATGGGCCCTCTCCCACAATTCGTCGTCGAAGGTGGCGTCGTGGATCAGTAAGTCTGCGTTTTGGGCGAATCTAATGAGAGCCCTTGACGGCCTCGTGTCTCCCGTATAAACAATTTTCCTTCCAGGACGGGGATGACCCAAAACTTCTTCCGACTTCACGACTCGTCCGTCCGGAAGCTTAACCGCCGACCCATGTTGAAGCCTTGACCATAATGGTCCCTCCGGAACTCCGAGAGACTTCGCCCTATCAGCGTGAAACTTTCCGGGTCGAGGCTTTTCTATCAACGCGTAGGCTAGGATAGGGGTCACGTGGTCAGCCCAAGTTGCGTGCACTTCGTATTCTTTTTCCTCGCATACGACGCCGGGGTTTTTTATTTCAGAGACTTCGATGGGAAAGGTGAGGATAAATTGAACCGTTTGCCTTATTGCATCTACAAATGCCTTAATTCCCTGTGGTCCGTAAACCTCCAGTTTCCTCTCCCTGTCAAGTAAGGACATGGTTTGAAAAAGCCCAGGCAAACCAAGCATGTGGTCTCCGTGCATGTGAGTGACGAAAACCTTTGTTTTTCTGTGAAAGCCTACGCCAGCCTGAATCATCTGCCTCTGGACGCCCTCGCCACAGTCGAAAAGGATGAGTTCACCTTTCCTTTGAATCGCGATAGCTGGCAAACCCCTTTGGGGCGTCGGAATGCTTCCTGCGGTTCCAAGAAATATTACGCGTAATTCCGTCAACCTTTAGCACGCTCATGTAAAGTTATACTATGTTAGTTTTATTGGTACCTATCCAGGTTCGTTACTTTTATTAGAAATGGTGTATCTTGATTCGTCTCAACTAGACACGGGGATAGTGGAGACGAGAAGAAAAGGAATCTCCAAGGGGGGACGAAGAGTGAATTCCGCATCATTGGATTTGGTTTTCAACCCGAAAACAGTTGCCCTCATCGGCGCTTCAGAAGACGAATTCAAATCTGGAGGGATGTTCCTGAACAGCTTCATTAGCTGCGGATTAAAAAGTGAGTTGTTCTTGGTTAATCCAAGGGGTGGAGAAATCCGAGGACTTAAGGCATATCCAAGCGTGTTGGACATTCCAAAAGAAATCGATTTAGCCATAATCACGATACCCTCTTCAGCTACACCGAAAGCCGTTGAAGACTGCTCCAAGAAAGGGGCTAAGTTCATTGTGGTTCACGCCGTTGGATTCGGAGAAATGGGGGATAAGGGTAAAGAGTTGGAGGAAGAGATGACAAAAACTGCCAGAAGAGGCGGATCTCGCCTCATCGGCCCAAACTGCATGGGTATATACTGTCCAGAAGCAGGACTTAACACGGTTGTACCCTACATTGGAGGATTAACTGAAGAGAGTGGAGATGTTGCCTTGGTCGCCCAAAGCGGTTGGGTCTGTGAGTTCATCATGCTTATGGGCTATGAGCAGGGGCTTCGTTTCAGCAAAGTTGTAAGCATAGGAAATCAGTCCGACTTGACGTTTGTTGACTTCCTCGAATATCTTGGTTCAGACCCCAAGACGAGCATTATTTCCGCGTATCTTGAGGGAGTGAAAAGGGGCCAAGCACTCATCGATGTGGCGAAGAAGGTTTCAAGGCGTAAGCCTATAATAATCTGGAAAGCCGGGAAGACAGAGGCGGCGACTAGAGCTATAACATCCCATACGGGTTCATTGGCAGGCGACCACACAATTCATGAAGCAGCCTTTAAACAAGCAGGAATTATCATGGCGCAAGAGGCTGAGGAGCTACTGGACCTATTAATAGCTTTTAAATCTCCATACTTACCGAACGGAAATAAAGTTGGAATAATAGTGGGAGCTGGAGGCGCCGGCGTTGCGGCCGCAGACGCCTGTGAAACACTTGGCCTTGAGGTTGCAAATTTGCCGGAGGATATCCAGTTAGAGCTAGAAGAACTTTTGAGGGGGGTAATTCCACCGTTTTCAGGGGTTTCCAATCCTGTTGATCTGGTTTGGCTTCCTCTAGGGCAGGCGCCTAGTATTCTCCCGCAAATGATTGAAGTTATGTCTAGGGCTGTTGACTCCTTCATGATCCTTTCCTACGAACCACATGGTCAAGATTATCTTTCAGTGTTAACAAAGATTAGGGAGAAGGTTAAGAAACCAATCGTCTGTGTGCCGCCTCATCCAACGAAGGGGTTAGACGTTACCCCTTGGACAAAAATGGGACTGCCGGTTTACCCAACACCTGAAAGAGCGGCGAAAGCCCTTTCAGTCCTGACTCAACGTCGCCGTTTCCTTGAAAAACTTAAAAGATAGCTCAGGTTCTCTTGAAGACAGCTATTTCTCTTGTTAGGCTTCTGTGCACATACACAAAATGAGACTCTAAACGCTTAAAACCTAATTCTTTGCCGATCTTGCCAATTCTTACGGATTTTGGAGACGCCATGCAGATTCTTCTCCCCCTAGGAAGCATGTCCCCAATTGATGACAAAAAGTCTTCGACTATCTGCCGGGTGTCCCATCCAAGCGTTGTTGCTGATCGGCCATAAGGAGGATCCGTAACAATGCAGTCAACCTTAGCCACTGGAAGGTGGCGAGCGTCCGCAACAGCTATTCCCTCTGGTTTCACACCATAATACAGAAGGTTTTGTAGACTTCCCCTAACCATGCGCGGTTGCACGTCAAACCCTACTACTCGACATCCGATAAGCCAAGCCTCCACAAGAATGCTGGCTGTTCCACAGAAGGGGTCCAACACCAAGTCACCTATCTTAGGTTGAGCCAAGTTCACCATGCACCTCGCCAGTTTCGCTGGCATGGCTGTTGGATGGAAAAAGGGGCGTTTTCGAGGCCTCCTTTCAACGAAGGGTTTCGGCGAAATTTCAGCCATCTTCAATCCGAAGAGAAATCGGTTATCCGTTAGAACGCCGAAAAAAGTCTTCTGAGGCGCCATCAAATCGACTCTTGTCTTCTTAACCTTGTTTAGAACTAGCTCCCCAAGCTTGCGTTCCAGTTCGACACCAACCAGGTGAGGAGCAACACCCCTTATCCTTCTTACTCGAACAGCAAAGCTCTCGCCTTGTTCAATAAAGCCTCCTAGAGATGCCAAACGCGTGTTCTCTAGGATCTCGGCGAGGACAGCGTTGCAGCTGAACAACTCCAAACAGCAAACTCGCGTCATGGCCGACCTGGAGCTAACGGATTTTACGCTATCAACACTAGACTCAACGCGTAGAACCTGAGTTAACGTCTCTAAGATTCGATACTTATGACCCTCAGCCTCTAGGATGGACCTCAGTTCGGAAAAGGGTAGAGTCGGGTGTTCGCCTGAAAGCAGAAAGAAAAGCTTAGCCACCCTTTAGACTCCTATTTTGGCTAGGGCTTCCGCAATTAATGGAGCAATCGAAACTACGCTTACGGGGCTTGGAACGCAGTCGGTGCCAACGATTTCTTCGGCTCCGCTTTGCATAATCTTCTTTTGGGCTTCTCCAACAAGAAGTGGGTGGGCGCAGGCGGCGTACACTTTCCTTGCCCCTTGTTCCTTCAACATCTTTACGGCTGCGGCTGTGGTTCCTCCGGTGCTGATGATGTCGTCGAAAACTATAACGTCTCGTCCTTTTATGTCGAGTCTTTTTTCTTCCACGCGAATTTCTCCTGTCAAACGATCCCTTTCCTTCTGTAGCCAGCCGCATCCTCCGTTAAGAACCTTGTCAGCTTCCTTTGCTAGCTCTAGTGCTCCTCGATCCGGAGCCAGTGAAAATGCTTTAGTTAATCCCTTTTTCTTGAAGTACTCCGCCAGCAAGGTCATGGCGGACAGGTTTTCCGCTGGAACACTGAATTTCTTCAAAACACCCTCTTCATGAATGTTCACAGTTAAGAATTGGTCAATTCCAGACGCTTCGATAAGTTTGATGAAGGTTTCGATGCTGATTGCCTCACCTGGCAAAAAACGCTTGTCTTGTCTGGCATAGGCTAGGTACGGGACGACGGCTATCACCCTCTCGGCTCCTAAGTCCTTTGCAGCGTCAACCATCAGAAAAAGTTGCATGATGCGCACGTCTTGTGGTGGTCCAGTGGTCTGAACGATCACCACCTCTTCGCCCTTGACATTGCCGTCGAGTCGGAGATATGACTCTCCATCGGGAAAGGTTTTGAAAACGACAGAAACAATCTTTGACTTAAGCATGTCAGCGACTTTTCGACCTAAATCTTGAGACGCTGGACCTGGAATCACTATCACGGCTTTTCCCTTTTCCGGTGCTCTTCTATCAGTTCCTTTGCCCTATCTAGTCTAACTTTGCGTTCTTCAACCATCTTTTCAACAACCAGATCGATCAGGTCTCCGGTGGCTCCAGCCGTGATCGCAATGTTTCGGGCGTGCAGGGACATGTGTCCCCTTTGGATGCCCTCGTGAGCCAATGCTCTTAGCGCACCAAGGTTTTGAGCCAAACCTACTGCAGCCATTACTTCTCCGAGTTCGTTGGCTGTTTTTACGCCCAGAATCTTCAGCGCTATTTTAGCTACCGGATGCACTTTTGTGGCTCCGCCTATGATTCCCACGGCCATGGGCAGTTCAATTGAGCCAACGAGGTCTCCGTCCTTGTTTTTCTCCCAAACCGTCAACGGTCCGTAGTGACCTGACCTTGCGGCGTAGGCGTGGGCTCCTGCTTCTACTGCTCGGTGGTCGTTGCCCGTGGCTATTACCACTCCGATTATGCCGTTGAGTATGCCCTTATTGTGGGTTGCAGCCCTGTAGGGGTCGGCGGCGGCAAAGTTGTATGCTTCTACGATTCCGTTGACAACTTCTTCTCCGCCAACTTCTTTCTTTGCCACAATGGTCCAGGCTCTGGCCAGTCGTTTTGTGGCTAGGTTGGAGATTATTCTCATGTAAACTTTGCCGTGGGCTATTCTCTCAATCATGGGGGCAACCGCCTCGGTCATGGTGTTCACGGCGTTGGCGCCCATGGCGTCTCTGCAGTCAACGTGAAGCTCGGTGATGACCATTGGTCCACTTCTGGTGTCTATCACCTTTGCATCTAAGTCTTTGGCTCCTCCTCCAACCGAAACCAGCATGGGATCCTGCTCGTTGGCTTTCTTTAGAATCTCGCTTTTTGCTGCCAAGATTGACATTTTTGCTCCGTAGGGGTTTTCTATGCCCACGGCTTGTATTTGCCCAATCATGATGGGTTCGGTGCTGCTCGTGAAGAATCCTCCCTTTAATCTAGCCATCTTTGCAGCGTAGCTGGCTGCGGCAACCACCGATGGCTCTTCTATTGCCATGGGTATCAGGTAGTCTCTTCCATTGATCAAAAAGTTCGCAGCAATTCCCAAGGGTATGGGGATGGCTCCAACAACGTTTTCAATCATTCGGTCGGCTAGTTCCAGCGGTAAAGAACCTGTAGATTGGAGAATTTTAACTTCTTCGTCGGTTAGACCGGCAAACCTTTTTACGATTTGTATTCTTTCTTTTGGAGTTAGTTTATAAAATCCAGAGATTTGGGATGTTTTACTCATAACGATGTCGCCCTCATCAACATTCACTTTACTAGGATTAAATTGCATATGAATTTAACTGCATTGTAAATCAAAATCGTAGGGAGGCTTAGGGTAAACGTAAAAGCGTTCAGAAGAAAACAAAGCTCCCTTTTTCATAATAATTAGCAAAAATGCTGTTCTGTGCCTAATAAGGTAGCGGTTTCTCCACAGAGAAAACCATCTGTAGCGCAATTGCGTTTTTAGAAAAAATACTGTTTTCAACATGCTTCTGTTATTAGGATCAAAATGGGTCAAGTAAAAAGAGGGAGATCGCCGGTATATCATCCCGCATGCGTGGGTTCAAATCCTGCCCCCGGCGCCAAAATAGTCCAGAAACAACTTTAAACCGAGATTTTGAAGTGGTAGCCTAGGATAGGCTCAAATATCGGTTTAAATTATCGGGGTTATCACTCTTGCATAACAGTACTCGCAAACAACGAACTAAGTCAAATTAGAGTAACTCTATTTTCCAAGACCGTCAAGTTCTGCTCGGCATCATGTTTTTACGGTTGGCTTAAATAATAAAGTATCTAGGGCAGAGTTCTGCTTTCTCGACCCAGAGGGATACTCGCAGGTCCTTGACTCCAGGTATTTTCGCTATATCATTGCCTACCGCAATTAAATGTTCGAAATCTCTGGCTACGCCAATAGCCAATAGATCATGGTCTCCCACA
>Ga0315308_1002195_pt1 | contig 11110 bp, 7 predicted proteins | sample TDP3_MG_FD_203078 | JGI IMG/M metagenome (GOLD analysis project Ga0315308, IMG submission 203078) | Freshwater sediment microbial communities from Lake Towuti, South Sulawesi, Indonesia - TDP3 | ecosystem: Environmental > Aquatic > Freshwater > Lake > Sediment | place: Indonesia: South Sulawesi...
GGTGGCCTGCAGTTTCTACTCGCTCGGATTCGGCTACGCACTCGTCGCTGTGTTGGGCTACTATCAGATCGGTTTCTTTGGACTGAGTGATTCAATCTTGGTGAAGATTTTTGCAGTCATCGCTGTTGCGTTCTTTCTTGGGATCAACTACGTAGGAGTTGGCGCAACGGGCAGAACAGGGTCGACCGTGACCCTGGCACAGGTGTCAATAATAGCGTTCTTCATCCTCTGTGCGACAATGTATGCGCTCGGCACGAAAGGAGTTGACTTCCTTGATAGCGTTGGCCCTCTCTTGCCGGAGGGGAAAGAACTCTCTGACGTGTTCATGGTGATGGCTTTCACCATCATTGCGTTCGAAGGATACGAGATAATCGTCCAATGTGGCGAGGAGGTCAAGAACCCCAGGAAGAACATACCGCGTGCGATTTTCATATCAATTGCCGTAGCAGTGGCGCTCTACTTCTTTGTAGCCCTCGTCTGTCTGACAAACTCCACTCCATTCGCGATATGGCATGAGGGCGCAGATCTCGTGTTCACAACAGCAAAGAACACAGTTCCGATCCTAGGTGCTCCGCTTGTGATGCTTGGAGGGATACTCTCGGCCATGGCTGCTTTGAATGCGACTGTCTTCTCATCCTCAAGAGTGAGCTTTGCGATGGGGAGGGACGGTTCTCTTCCGCGGGTATTTGGAAAGATACACGGAGTACGGAGAATTCCACACCAAGCAATTCTGATAACCGGGGCAATCATGCTCGCAATGTTGCTTTTCCCGCTAGATGTTGTGGTTGCATCGACTTCCGTTGTTTTCCTGCTTCTGTTCACTCTTGCGAATATGGCCTCCATTCGACTCATTCCTAGGCTGACGGCCATAGACGTCGGGTTTAGAACCCCTCTCTTCCCCCTATTCCCAGTAATAGGAATTCTTTCGAAACTAGCTCTTGCCTTGTCCCTCTGGTGGTTCATACCAGAAGCATGGTATATCGCAATCGTCTGGATAGCAATAGGGTTTTTCGTCTCGGCTTTCGCTAGGCCGGAAGAAGAGTTCGTGTCAATTACGAGGCAGAGAAGAGTGCCTCGCAAGCCTCTCACGAAGGAGGAGATTGAGAGATACCGAGTGTTCCTCGCGCTTGAGAACCTCGGTGATCTCAGACTTGTCGAGGTAGCTGGCATATTCGCGCGGTACTTCAAAGGCGACCTCACGGTGAACAACATCGTTGAAGTCCCGCGCACAATGCCCCTCGAGGCGATAAGCAAGGACTACATCGATGACCTCAAGACGAGTCTGAACAAGACGATCAGGGTGGCGCCTTCGACGGTGCGCCTGCACCCGGTCGTCTCGGTCTCCTATGACGTTGGCGGGGCCATACTTGACCAGACAAAGCACGAGGCGGCGAATCTGCTGGTCCTCGGCTGGAAGGGGACACACAGAAGGGGCGGGACAATCCTTGGAAGGAACCTCGACCGCGTCGTGAAGGAAGCTCCGTGTGATGTGGCGATCATAAAGACGAGGAGGCTGAGCAAGAGCATCGAGAATATCCTCGTCATCGTTGGAGGCTATTTCGAGACACGGAAAGCCCTCTTGCTCGCCCTGCCGATAGCGAAGGAGTTCGGCGCCAAGATCCGGCTTCTCGCGGTGATCACTGATGACAGCCAAGTCGCGCTCGCGAGAGGCAACGCTGAGAGGCTGAGCAAGATGAGCGATAGGATCAAGGTGCCGAACGAGGTCAAGTTCATTCACTCGAGGTCGTTTGTGACCGCTGTTCTGGAGAATGCAAGGACCTGCGATATACTCGTGATGGGTGCAGGTCCCCAGTCAGCACTGGAACGCACCATGTTCGGCGCGCTCTATGACAGAATAATAAGAACGGTTGACGTTCCAGTATTGGTGTTGCGGACTGCGCGAGCTCAGAAATCTAGACCTTCTCCGTCGCTCAATGTGCCGAGGCCGCCTGTTCAGGGTCTCGACTAGACCCCCGCTCCTCCGAAGAGCTCATCGAGAGCCCTCCTCGCGGTCCTTGTCATGTCCATAGTCTTTGTCTCGTCGTACGTGACCCACTTGAGCTCTGTGACCTCTTCGCTCGGGTTCTCTGCCCCTCCAACAGGCTTCGCTAGGAAATCCACCAGCACATAGTGGTATCTTGTCCTGCCAGAATCGTCTCGATCTATCATGTCGAAGACGTTGATGAGCTCAAGCACTTCTGCCTTGATTCCGGTCTCTTCTTCTGTCTCCCTCGCACATGCATCCGATAGCTTCTCGCCAACTTCCACCAGCCCCCCGGGGATGCTCCATTTCCCCACTCCCGGGTCAAATGCCCGCTTGACCAGCAGTATCCTGCCGTTCTTGATCACAACTGCGCCCACTCCTATGAGAGGAGCGCTCGGGTATTCTCGCTTCATGGCCCGATCCTTCTTCTCTCCCATGTTCTCAGCCTTTCCGCTTCTTGTTGTGCTGATACAAGACTACAATCGCCACTGCGGCCACGGCGACTGCCAACAACACTATGACGAGGACAAGTGTGTTCTTGTGCGGACTCAGCAGCTCCAGCAATCCCGCGGCCATCGCCTTAGTTACTTCTTCCATCTGATCCTCCGACAATCTGTCCGAGGTGTCATTGGGAGTATGGTAGAATGGATTGACTGGTTCATTGGTCGTAGTGGATAGCTCCTCGATAACAAGCATGCTGGGATAGCCCACCTGCCAGAACGAACTGTGATCACTGAATGTGATGGATGGCTTGACGTGTACCTCGAATGTGAGATTGATATCGTACTCGCTCACCGCCGTCAAGACGTGCTTCGCGAAAGCGTTGTCCTTGTCGTTCACTATCCCAAACACAATGTTGGCCTGGCCATCCTTGTATCCAATCATGTCCAAGATGGCAGATCCGACGTATTCCACCCCTGTAGCTTTCTCATGGGTCGCGAAGTACGAGCTGCCCTTCAGACCCCCAGAGAAATCGTAGCCGTATTCCTCAGCGTCAAAAGCCACGAACTTGATGGTGTTCTTCAGATCCACGGCGGACAGCACCCTGGCCAGCTCTATGACGGCTGCGATCCCGGAAGCATCATCGTCGGCTCCTGGAGCGGACATGTTGAGCGCGTCAGAATAGTTCTCAACCATCCCGTTCTCGCTGTCGTAATGCGCGCCGAAGAGGAACTGGGGAGCATCTGGAGAAGTCCCGTTGAGAACTGCTACAACATTCGCAACCTCTATTGATCCGAGCATAAACTCCTGATACTCAACATATAGGCTGAGTTCTTCGAACCTGTCGTGTATGTATCCAGCTGCCTCTTTCGAGGAATCGAGATAGAACGCTCTTGATCCAAAAGCTTCGAGGTCGGTCACGGTCTCCATGATTCGCGGGCCGGACACGCTCTGCACGATTGAGCTGATTCTGTCATCCGCCATGGCGACTTGCGCAGAAGTTGCTATGGTCGCGAGCAGGAGCAGGACAACGAGAGTGAGTGCGATTGGATCTCTCCTGGCCATAAGCTCTGGCCTGTGTTCTTCCTCAATCCCTTTGGCAGAGGCACCGTTAGCACTAATCATGGGCCCCTCGGGATTAATCGTGAGCCATATAAAGAGATTCGGCCATACATCTGATGTGAGCCTGGAAGATGTCTTCTCGTCTGTTGCGAAACAGATGGGAGTCGAGCAGGTTTCGGTCGGATTCTATCCGTATGCGGAACTGAAACACACTTGGAGGACACAGGGACGCAGTGTCGTCATCAGAGTGAGCGACTACTTGAAGGACGCGCCGCCAGAAGTCCTCACATCTCTGGCCTGGTATCTCGTGTCGAGAGCCGTCGGGAAAGACTGTCCTGATGGCCACGGACAGAAGTATCTCGGCTTCGTGCGCTCCGGAGATCTGTGGGTGCGGAAGAAAAGCCTCTATCTCTCAAGGGCGAATTCCCTGGTCCTCGAGCCGAAGGGTAGGGTCAGGGATCTGTGCGAAGTGTTCGACTACGTCAACTCGTTCTACTTCTCAGGTTCTTTCGCAACGCCCATCCTCGCCTGGACGACCGAGTCTCCGAAACGGAGGCTCGGATACTACTTTGAGGCCATCGAACTCCTAGCAGTCAACCGTGTGTTGGACTCCGAACGCGTGCCAAGATATGCTCTCGAATTCGTGATCTACCATGAGCTGCTCCACAGCATCTTCGAGCCGGATAGTCTGCTCGAGAAACGCATCCATCATACCTCTGAATTCAAGATCAGAGAAAGGCAATTCTCGCACTACGAGGAAGCAGAAACCTGGCTGCGCAGGGTAGCCGCTCAGAAACTACGCAGACGCTAGAACGAGAATTGTCCCCCAGGTGTAACAGCGCGGTTCATGGCATGCTTACGCAGTCTCGCCGCCCTGACCCTCCTGGGGGTTGTGTTGTGCGCCGCGTTGTCCCCTACACACGCTCCGGTGTCTCACCGATGGTTCGTAGAGGGACCCATTCCGGCACACTGTAGCCTGGTGTCGGAACACCGCTTCATGTATCTCAGCGGCAGATTCTTCCAGGCAGTCAGTGCTAGGCCCATCCGGAGATATATCACTTTGCTCTGACAAGGGGCCAGGAGCAGGAATGCCAGCTTCCGGTCCCCTGAAGAATCCTTTTTATAGCCATAGGTCATGTGAAAGTATGATGGCCGCACTGATCGGCTGTTCCGGCTGGTCGTACGACGATTGGGTGGGGAGATTCTACCCAGCAGACCTTGCGAAGAAGAAGGGAGAGTGGCTCCCTTACTACTCGAGATTCTTTCCAACCGTCGAGATCAATTCGACGTTCTACAGGGTCCCGAACGACTTCATCGTCAAGTCATGGATTGAGCGAGGAAAACAGAAGCCAGGATTTGAGTTCTCCGTGAAGCTACCCCAGATAGTCACGCATGAATCAATTCTCAAAGACGATGCGGAGAAGGCTGCCGCACAGGCGTCCAGCTTCGAAGATATTTGTGTGAAACCATTGGCCGACGCAGGTCTCCTTGGCGGGGTTTTGATACAGCTCACGCCCTACTTCAAGCTCGAGGGGAAGGAAAGCCTTGGCAAGCTCAGGACTCTGTTTCAAATGTTGGGCACAGACGCGTATGACTACGCAGTTGAGTTCCGGCACAGGAGCTGGTTGAACGAGCGGGGGAACGAGCTCGCAGCTGACGCCCTGGAGACCCTCCAGGAGTTCGAGGTCGCGAACGTGATAGTCGACGGCCCTGGGTTCCCAGTCACCAGATCTCTCACCGCCAAGCACGCGTATGTGAGGTTCCATGGGAGGAACTACGACATCTGGTACAAAGAAGAGAGCGAGGACGACTACAGGATAAACAGGTACGACTACCTCTACACACACGAGCAGCTCGAGCCGTGGAGGCAAAGGTTGCAGGAGATGGTCTCCAACTCAGAGGCGGCGAGGATCTATTTCAACAACCATGGAAGGGCAAAGGCGGTCAAGAACGCCTTCCAGATGATGGACCTGCTGAACATTCCTCATGAGGAGAAGGACATCGACATACAGGACCAGTTGAAGCTGGGCGAGTTCGGCAACGCCTAGGTCACGAGCCAGGCCCTGCTCGTCCCGTCCTCTTGCTCCTCCACCTTGATCACGTGGCCCATCATGTCCTTGACGTCCTCTATGTGCGTGATCAGGAAGATCTGGCTGAACTGGCCCGAAAGCCTTGACATCGCAGTCATGACGCTCCGCTTCCGGTCCGGATCCAGCGAACCGAAGATCTCGTCGAGTATCAGGAGGTTGATTGGAGGCGCTCCTGTCCTGTCCGCGATCACTCCCGAGATGGCCAGCCTCAGACCCAGGTTGGCGAGATCTGTCTCACCGCCCGAGAACCTCCTGACCGGATAGGTCTCGCCCTGGTCGTCGATGAGCATCTCGTAATTCTCGTCCAGCCGCACCGTATCGTACCTGCCGTCGGTCATTGCCTCGAGCTCCTTCGAGGTCAGGGCGGAGAGAGCAGGTGCGACCCTTCCGATGAGGTGGTCTCTGAAGTCCACCACGACACCATCCAGCAGTGCAAGGTCTTCGTACTGCTTCCTGTCGATATGAATGACGTGCTTGACCCGCTCGATTTCGTCGAGCTCTCCGCGCACGCGCTCGCTGTCTGCGAATGCTTTGTCTCTTCTCGCGCTCGCTCCTCGAAGGGCATCCTTCATCTTGCCGATGATGACCGTTTTCTGGTCAAAATCCAATGATGTCGCATAGTGAAGGTTCTTCTTTGGTTCAAGCTCGGCGACAATGTTTTTGTACTGCTGCTCCTGCTTTGCGGCCTTTGCAATTTGGCCGCCAACGCTCTCGAGTTCTTTCGTGAATGAGTCTGCCAGTTCCTTCTCCTTGCTGGTTCGGATGAACTCATCGTGCCTTTCCTTGAGGCGTGAGTGCTCCTTCAGGAGCACTGAATATTCCTCGTGCGAGAACGCAATCTGCCCGAGCGATGCAAAGTCCTTCTTCCTCTTGCTAATCCTCTCCCTGACTTTCTCGATCTCAGCAGTCCTCTCCGCAATCGAAGCTTCGTGTTGCGTCAGGCGGTTCAGTTCCGCTTCAAGATTCACCCTCTTCTTTCTCAACGCCTCCCCCTTTCTCGCGAGGCCTTCGAGATCGCTTCTGAGCCTCGCGACCTCGAGCCTGGCATCACTCGCTGCCCTCGCAGCAAGTTCGGAGCTCCCTGTCAGCTTCGCGACGAGCAGGTCATAGGCCTCGTCCAGTCTTCGCTCGCAGGTCGGGCAGGTGCCGTCCTTGCCCGCGGCCATGATCTCCTCCAGCTTCTTGCCGTCCTTCTCTGCAGCCTTCGCTCTTTCATCAATAGTCGCATCGAGTTCTCCAATCCGCTTGGACATGCTCTCCTTCTCGGAGTCGCACTTGGCCCGTTCCTCGTCTATCTTGACGATTTTCGCCTTCAGGTCCTCGGCGGAAGGGAGAGAGCTTCTCAGCCCGCTCAACTCATCCTCTCTTCTCTTGACCTCAGCCTCGTCTGTCGCGATCTCCTTCAGCGTCGCTTCCGCTTTCTGGCTCTTTTCTCGCTCACTCTCGAGCTCGTCCTTCCGGGCCGATGCTTCCCTCCAGGCCTTCTCCTCTTCTTCGAGCGTCGGAAGTCTCTCGGCTGCAGCTCTTGCCTTTGCGAGGTTCTCCATCGTGCTCTTCTCTCTCGCCCTCAGGGTGCTGATTGTCGATTCTATCGCCTTAAGATCTCCAGATGCAGTGTTGTAGGCCTCTACGTCTTTTCTGAGGGAATCCCTCTTCTCCTTAGCGGCCGAAGCCTCCTTCTCCGCATCCTTCTCTCGCCTTTCCGCTTCCTTCAGCTCGTTCTCCGCTGTTTCAAGGCTTCGGGACAGTTCAGGCAACCTCTCGCTCAGCACCGCCTCCTTTTCGCGCCCATCCTCCATCAAGAGCGTCGCCTGCGCGCCCCTGATGCGGTTCTCGACAGCGTTCTTGTCCTCGCGAACATAGGACAGGACGTCGTCCACGCCGTCTATTCTGAGCATTCTCAGGACGGTCTTCTTCCTCTCTCCCGGCGCCACACTTAACAGCGCGTTCAGCTCCTTCTGCCTGGCGAACACAGACGTGAAGAACGACTTGTAGTCCATTCCTATGAGCTTCTGGATCTTCTCCCTCACAGACCTATCGCTATCGGCGAGCACCGTGTCCTTCGTCCTCAGCGAAGCCTTCACAGAGAGGCTTCTGCCGCCCATCTCGCGCTCGACCCTGTACTCCGTCCCAGCAAGTTCGAACTCCAGAACTGCGGAGCAGGTGTCTCCGGGCCTCGCCCCGGCCCATCGCACGCCCTCCTTCGCGGTGCGGACGACCTCCTCGACGTTGCCGAACAGCGCCCACGCAACCCCCTCGATTATCGTGCTCTTGCCCACGCCGTTCGGGCCGAGAATGCCTACGACGCCGTCGGGGAACTCCAGCTTCAGCTCCCTGAACCTACGGTAGTTCTTCAGCTTGAGGCAGATGAGCCTCATTCTTCCACCCTTGCAACATAGGGAACGCCGAGGTCCAGCAGCTTCTTCTTCTTGTCGTCGGATGCGTCGAGCGAAAGCACATACTTCGAGAACTCGTCTGCGAGAAGGCCGATGTGCACATCCCCCGCTGTGGCAGTTGCCTCGGCCCCAGACCTCTCAATCCTGAGCTCGAAGTGGAGAGCCCCCGACCCGAAACGCTTCATTGTCGACATGTCCAGCGACCGATACGCCTCCGTTGCGACGTTCTTCACAACGAGTCTTGTGATCTTATTGTCGATTCCAGTTGAGTTCAGCCTGTCCTTCGCCTCGCGCAGTATTTCTGGTGAGGCAAGCCCAGATGCGTCGATGACAGGAAGATCCAGCATCTCTCGGATTTCGAGCTTGTGGAACGCGATCTTGTTGGAGTCCAGATCCACCTCGACGATTCCTTTGTCCTGGTTCCACTCGCGGAAGCTCATTCGCTCCGTCGAGCCCGCGTAGTACGCAGCGCGTCCGACCTTCTTGAACTCGTGATAGTGCCCCAGGGCCACGTAATCCCAGTCGCCAGAGATAGACTCCCCCGACACCGTCTGCTCGTTGAACTCGTCCATCTTGTAGGTCTCCGGTCCCACGATGCCAGCATGGAGCACGAGGATGTTCATGCCAGTCTCTCTGCTGGGCGCAATGCGTTCCATGACATCAGCGAGCGGCGGAACGGCCGAATGAGGCACTCCGTGGATGGTCACGTCGCCGATCACGAGGCTTGTGCGCCCCGGACGATGGATCGGGTGTACGTGCTCAAGATGCTCGAATACGGAGAAGATGTTGCCATACTCTCTCAATCGAGGGGTTGAATGGTTGCCTGAGATCAGTACCGTATCGATGCCCGCTTCGGAGAGGCGAATCAGCTGTCTCATGGCGAAGTCGATCGCCCTGTTCTGTGGGTGTGGCCTGTCGAAGAGGTCTCCTGAGTGAATGACCAGATCAGGCTGAAGCTGAAGGACCTTGTCCACGGCCTGTCCGAAAGCCCTGTAGATGTCTGCCTCCCGCTGGTTGATGCCCTCGACAGGGTCGAGCTTCGAGTAGGCGCTGAACCCCAAATGGGTGTCCGATAGATGAACAAGTCTCAAGGCTTTCCACGCTCCATTGCCGCTATGATGTCCTCGATCTCTGCCAAGTCCACGGATGATTCACCATATGGTGAAACCTCTTTCTGTTCGAAGATCTCGGATAGCTTTCTGTCGATGGTCTGGACTGAGCCCCAGAGAGCGACAATTGCCACAGCGATAATGGATGCGGTTACGATCCCAAAAATGATGGTCTGCTCCACAAGAGACCGTACGATTGGAGAGACTGCAATGAAACCTATTATAATGTAGAAAGCAAGGAAGCCCCATCTGAGGGAACCTGCTGTGGCCTGGTAGCCAATGTTCTCAGCCGATTTCGTGCCGAGCATCGCCTCACTCGTCGCGACCTCGATGATCCTGATCGTCCTTCGCCAGACGCCGACGATTCCGAAGATGACCACGATCATAGTCCCAGCTGCAATCAGGAGCAGAATCACGTCCTCGTTTCCTCCCACGAGGTAGGCGTATTCCGATGTCTGCGGCAAAGAGTTAATCGCCAGGGCGACGACCGAAATCATGACTGCTATGTAGACAAACAACCTCGAAATACTGTTTCTCATTTCGTTTGACAGGTATACAGACGATCTTGATCTGCTCCTGATGCTCCTCACGACCAAGTTGAGGTATGACGCCACCATTAGCAGGGACTTCGGCATTCTTCGTTCAAGTGTGCTAGTCACCCTGTCCGTGTATTTGACGCTGTAGGGTACAAGCAGGGCAGTTATCGTGGTGACGAGGACCACAGTCGGGTAGATGCTTTCACGGATTGCCTCGGAACCCATTGCCACCACAGCAATCATCAATGAGAACTCGCCGATCGCAATCATGCCCAGGCTGGCACCGACCGAGTTGCGAGCGCCAAACCCGCAGACGAATGTAGCCAGGCCGCATGCGAACATCTTCGCAAGCACGAAGACTGAAGCTATTATGAGTGCAGTCACCATAAACGAGATGTCGCCAAAGAAGCTCACCTTGACCAGCATGCCGACCGTGATGAAGAATATCGCTCCGAAGAGATCTCGCACAGGCTCAATTCTTCGCATGATGTCGCCCACGTATCTGGACTCCGAGACGATAGCCCCCATGACGAATGCTCCGATCACCTCTGAGAAGCCGACCCACCTCGAGAAGATGGCCATCGAGAATGCAAGTCCGAGGACGCTTATCACGAGCAACTCGTTGGAGCGCTGTTTTCCGACGTAGTCGACCAGCCTCGGTATGATCGCCACCCCAAAGGCAAGGGAGATTGCGATGAACCCCATCATCTTTGCGACGAGCCAGAAGAGCTGGGTTGTGCTAACCTGTCCAGAAGACACGAGTCCTGAAACGGCGGCAAGGATGAGGACGGCAGCCATGTCCTCAACAACAAGCAATCCCACTATCAAGCGGGACCTCTCGTTGCTCAGGCCTCCGCTCTCCCGGAGAGCGCGCACGATTATCATCGTCGAGGCAACCGAAAGGATTGCGCCCAATAGCGAGGCCTCGAGAGTGCTCTCCTTTCCCCACAGAGCGATCCCAAGCTGAAAGCCGATGCCGATCATGACGGCAATCTCCAGAGCTGCGGCCGCTATGACGGTGATGCCGATTCTCCGCAATTGCTTGAGGCTGAACTCTAGCCCTATGGAGAAGGTCAACAGGATGATGCCCAATCTCGCGAGGAGCTCTACAATGTCCCTGGCTTCTATGCCTTCACCTGTCGTAACCTCGACCGAAGTCACAAACGGCCCCGCAATCATCCCTGCCAGAAGATATCCCAAGATCAGCGGTTGCCTGAACCGATGGAAGAGAATAACGATGACAGCAGCGACCGCTATGACAACTGCCATGCTGAGAAGGAAAGCGGTCTGCAAATCTGCCATCGGTGACGCACCGTTGTCTTTTTCCTGTGGTCTTGCGGATGTTGTTCATGTTACTTAAGCGTGCCTTTGTGCCGGCGGTTCTGTAAAGTCATCGGGTGGTGACCTGTCAGGTCGCCGCCCCCATGCCACTCGTTCCATTCGGCTCCGACCGTGCGGCCATCTCTGGCTCGTAGAGGATCATCATCACGTC
>Ga0315308_1002196_pt1 | contig 11109 bp, 7 predicted proteins | sample TDP3_MG_FD_203078 | JGI IMG/M metagenome (GOLD analysis project Ga0315308, IMG submission 203078) | Freshwater sediment microbial communities from Lake Towuti, South Sulawesi, Indonesia - TDP3 | ecosystem: Environmental > Aquatic > Freshwater > Lake > Sediment | place: Indonesia: South Sulawesi...
TCAGAGAGGAGCAGTCCTTTTTATCTATTTGCTCACTTTTTGTTTAGGAATTATAGCTACCCTGCTAACCCAAGTAAATACCTTAGGAGCCATTATTATTTTTATTCAGGCAGCGCTTGTTCTCTCCATTATTGCTCTTTTGGAGAGCGTTGCCAGAAGAAGGTAGATTAGAACTTGGTACGGATGAAGGGATAGTTTTCGGAGTCGCTCGGTAGTGTAGGGCTTTATGCCCGTAGTAATTACGCCCATAAAGGGCTACACTACGCTAACCCTGGCCGATTTAAAGCTCCTGAAACTATCCCTTCATCCTCAGAATATTAAGAGGTGGGATAGTTTTCGGAGTCGCTCGGTAGTGTAGGGCTTTATGCCCGTAGTAATTACGCCCATAAAGGGCTACACTACGCTATCCCTGGCCGATTTGAAGCTCCTGTAACTATCCCTTAATCCTTAGGATGTTAAGAGGTAGCAATATGATTTCCAACGTTATAGAACTCTATCGTTATCGGGCATTAATAGGGAGTCTCGTTTTAAGAGAAGTGAAACTTCGCTATCAGGGTTCAGTCCTTGGATTTCTGTGGACATTTCTAAATCCTCTTCTATTAATGTGTGTATATGCAATTGTATTCTCCGTCTTTCTCAGAATTAAGGTTGAGAAGTATCCCGTATTCTTATTTTGCGGGATCCTTCCTTGGATATGCTTCTCGACCTCAATTTTAGAGGGAGCAAACTCTATAGTCAGGGGTGGTAACCTCATTACCAGAGTATTATTCCCTCCGCAGGTTCTTCCCACTGTAACTGTCTTTTCCAACCTGGTAAATTTTGTTTTCAGCTTTCCCACGCTATTGATTTTCCTTCTACTTTTTAGGGTTGAGATTGGCGGTGCCTTAATTGCCCTGCCAATAATTATGATAATCCAGGCTGTTTTTACTATGGGGTTAGTTCTTATGTTCTCTGCTCTAAATGTCCATTTTCGAGATATTGAGCATATATTGGGCAATATAATTATGATGTGGTTTTTTGCTACACCAATTTTGTATCCGTGGACTTCAATACCGCCGAAGTTTAGGTTCATAGTTTATATAAATCCTATGTCGATATTGACTAAAGCTTATCAGGACATCCTATTTTACGGGCAGTTTCCCAATTGGCTCCTTCTGGGAATTGCATTCTGTTTTGGCTTTTTACTGTTCTTTTTAGGGAATTTGATATTCAATAGATACAAAGAGTCGTTTCCCGAAGAGGTCTGAATTGATTGCAATTAAATTGGAAAACGCTTCAAAAATATTCGCCAGGCGACGATTGAAGAAGAAATATACCACACTGAGGGAGACCCTACTAAATCTTGACTGGCTGAAAAATAGGGGAAAGGTGGGATATGTTAATGCTTTAAAAGGTATCAATTTGACTATAGAAAAAGGAGAAGCCATTGGAATTATCGGAATGAATGGCTCGGGCAAAAGCACCCTGCTTAAGTTATTGGCAGGGATACATAAACCTACCTCGGGCAGAATAGAGATTCAGGGAAGGCTTGCCTCTCTGATTGGGTTGGGAATAGGCTTCCACCCAGGATTTACAGGCAGGGAGAATATTCTCATCAATGGCATAATTCTGGGTTTGTCAAAGAAGGAAATAAAGAGAAAATTCGATGATATTGTAGCATTTGCTGAACTTGAAGATTATATTGATGAGCCTGTAAGGACTTATTCTGATGGAATGTTTATGCGCCTTGGATTTTCGATAGCTACTAATGTTGATCCCGATATTCTATTAATTGACGAAATCCTCGCTGTGGGAGATGAATATTTCCGACACAAATGTGCAGAGAAAATTGCTGAATTCAGGAAGTTGGGTAAAACTATGGTGATTGTGAGCCATGAATTGGAAGCAATTGAAAAATGGTGCGATAGAGTGGTCTGGCTGGACGGTGGTGTTATAAGAGACGCTGGCCATCCTGAAAGAGTCATAGACCGTTATCGAAACGCTATTGCAGAAAAAGAAGGGAAAATACCATTGGAAACAAGGAGTAGCGAAGCGAAGCTTCGCAATCATGACGCAGAGCTTCGCTCTGCTACTCCTACGGCGAGAGTGGAGTAGCGAAGCGAAGCTTCGCGTCCCGGCACCGTAAACGGTGCCCGACCAAGGGTAAGATAGATTGTGGAAAAAAAAAGAACATATGATATCATAATTCCTGTTTATGGGGGATTGCCCTATTTGAGGCAGTGCGTTAATAGTATACTCGAAAACACAAAGAATCCGTATGACTTGATTATCATTGATGATGGCAATAACCCGATTATAAAGGAGTATCTGAAGACAATAAAATCGGCGCGAATAATCACCAATGAGAAGAATTTAGGATGGCTTAAGAGTTGCAATATCGGAATCCAAAATACTGAGAACGATGTTGTTTTACTGGACTCCGATGCCATGGTAACTGAGGGCTGGCTGGAAAAGATGGACAGGTGTGCATACAGTAGTCCCAGGATTGGGATGGTAAACCCGCTCAGTAATAATGCTCTTTTTCTTTCCATTCCTCATTCCACTGTTTTCAATGCAATTCCAGCTGGATTTACTCTGGAAAATTTTGCTGACCTTGTGTCCGAATTATCAGAGCGCCGGTATCTATCAATCCCGACAGTTCTCGGCTTTTGCCTTTTGATTAAAAGGGCACTCTTTAACTGCATTGGGCTATTTGATGAGAAGTTTGAGCTTGGCTATGGGGGAGGGAATGATTTTTGTATGAGAGCAAAGGGGAAAGGGTACGGGGAGGTTTGCTGTGATGATGCATTTGTCTACCATTATGGGAAAAAGAGTCTTGCTGATTCGCCAGATAGGGAAGTGCATCGCACGAGTGCTGTTAAGAATGAAAATAATCCTTTGTCATATTTACGTTCGAAATTATTAACAAAGATATCCCAGATTTCTCCTGAATACAGAGATAAGGTAAGTATAATCATGCCTGTTTATGATAGCGAGAAGTACTTAGGAGAAGCAATCGAGAGTGTGCTGAGACAAAGTTACTCAAATTTTGAATTAATTATCGTTGACGATGGCTCCACAGAAAACTCTCTAAATATAGCCAGGGAATTTCCTAAGCAGGATAAAAGGGTTACAGTAATCGCATTAAAAGAGAACCAGGGTTTTGCTAAAGCCAGAAATGAGGGATTAAAAAGAGCTAAAGGGGAGTTTATTACTTGCATGGATTCTGATGACATAATGCTGCTCAATGGTATAAAAGCGAGGGTGGAATTCTTAAATTCTCATCCTGAAATCAACCTTGTATTCGGCGAAATTCATAAAGTTATAGATAAAGATGGGAATCCAATAGAAAACGCCTTTTTTGAAGAGATACAACAGTTTCATAGGAGAGAGAAAGATAATAGGTTTTATGAGAAAGTAAAGAAATTAGAACTTTGGATTCTTGGTGTGGATGTGACAGGTATGTTTCGACGAAACCTTCTGTTTCAAACAGGTTATTATGAGGAGAGTTTACGGGTAGGGGCTGATAAAGATTTCTTTTCAAGGATTTTTGGGAAATGCAATGCGGCTTACGTCCCCGAACCAATCATTCTCTACAGGTTACACGAGTCTAACTTGTCAGGAATGGTGGATAAGGAAACTGGCGAGTGGGTGAGGAGACCGGAGAATACAGCCCAAAGTCGTTATCTTGAAGAACTTTTAAGGGATTACAGAAGAGAAATAGGAGACCCCAAGAAGGTATGTGGAGGGATTAAATTACTGAATGCTAAAGAGGGAGGGGAGTCAATGAAAAAGATTGATAAAGTCAATTTTAGTGAAGGCTCGATTGGAAAATCTGGTTCAGGTGATAATCGCATATTAGAAGGACCTTCCCAGGTTGAACTTCTCCTGGGACAAATAGGACATATGGCTGAGGTTATTGATGACCTTCGCTCAAAGATAAAGAATCAGGATTTAGCTATCATCGCCAAAGACCAGCATATTGATAATTTGAACAAGCGAATTGCGGACCTTACAAGCGAAATTATCAAGATCAAGAAATATTCTGTACTTTACAATGTACTATTGAGATTTCAAAAAGAACTATTGACGTGGTTTGGTAAAAGCAGGAAATAATGGGTTTAGAACAAAAGGAAAGTACAGGACAGGTTGTAGGGGCGACACTCCGTGGTCGCCCTGTAGGGGTGGCACTCCGTGGCCACCCAGTAGGGACGGCACAGAGTCCGTCCCCTACAGGGCCAGAAAATGGTCGCTGTCCCCATTTAATCATTTAATGCATTTAATGGATGTGAGAGATGAAGATAGTTTATGTTGTTCATGAATTCCCACCCGATGATATAGGTGGAACAGGTGTTGCTGTCCTTCAGGTGGCAAAAAATATGCTCGCAGAAGGACATGAAGTATGGTTGCTGGCTCCCCAGCAATGGGACGATGATAATTTACCTTCCCTCGGCTTCTTTGATGAAAAAGTTGATGGGCTTTCGGTCAGAAGGTTAATCTTTAATCCCGCTTTGTCACCCAATCCCATCCTTTATGAATATTACAATCCCATTCTATCCGTATATGCTAAACATTTTCTAAGGGAGATCTGCCCTGATATTATTCATATCTACCATCTCCTTTACCTTTCTTCTTCGATAATCGATGCAGCAAAGGAGTTGAGAATTCCTGTCATTCTAACATTGGTAGATTTCTGGTTATTTTGCCCAAAGTGGAATCGATTAAAATCGGATGGTAGTTTATGCGGGGAGGATTCTTCCTGGAAAGACTGCATTTATTGTCTAAAAGAAGGGAATAATTTCTATGACAGAATTAGTGCGGCATTTGATGAGACAGTAATGAAATTTTGTGTTCAAGAAGGAATATTGAACAATAGGTTCAAAAATGGTTTATTGAATAATAGACAAACTTTCCCTTTATTCATCGCGGCAGCGGCTAGATCGCCATTTCTTAAAAGCCAGCTGGAAAAGGTTGATAAGATTCTGTGCCCTTCGTCATTCTTGGGTAAAGTATATCTTAATAAGGGATACTTTCAAAATGGGTTCACAGTTTTGTCCCATGGAATAATTTGTGCTCCGATGTTATCTTCGAGAAAAGGTCAGATTTCTAGTATTACTTTTGGCTACTTTGGAGGAGGAAGTAAACATAAAGGCGCACATGTTTTATTGGAAGCATTCAGGCAAATAAAATCCTCTAATGTAAATCTGAAATTATATGGGAATTTTCCAGACACAGAATATGCAAGAAATCTTCATCGAATAACCAAAAGGGATGAAAGAATTGACTTTATGGGTCACTACGAGCACGCAGAGCTAACAAAGGTATTAGTCGATATTGATATACTGGTTATGCCCTCCATTTGTTACGAAAACTACCCATTGGCAATCCTGGAAGCATTTGCAAATGGAGTCCCAGTCATAGCCACGGACATAGGAGGAATTCCAGAATTAGTACGTGATAACTGTAATGGATTGCTATTCCAGAGAGAGGATGTCTTAGATTTAAAAGAGAAAATGGAACGGGTTATAAATGAACCGGGGCTGATTCAAAAATTCAGGGAGAATATTTTACGGGTTAAATCTGTAAATGAAGAATGTAGTGAACTCCTTGAGATTTACAAGAAATTATCGCGACAACGAAAAAGGGGTCAGAGTCATTTTTCTCTTTTATGAGAAATTGGTAGGAACCTAGTAGGGGCGACACTCCGTGGACGCCCACGCAGGGGTGGCACGCAGGTTTACGCTAATGTATCAGGGTGGGCACCCAATAGGGATGGGACAGAGTCCGACTCCTACAGAAGGCAAAGCTTGCGCTTTGCTGATACTCACTAGAATGAAAAAAATTGTGCAAGTAGTTCATCATTTTTTACCTAGGTATCCTCATGGAACAGAGGTCTATACTTACCACCTTTCCAAGGAATTACAGAGAGGAAACGAAGTTTATATCTTTTGTCGGGAACGAAAGGATTTTTTTGGTAAAGAGATTTCTAAAGATGAATTATTTGATGGATTGCCGGTCAGGAGACTATATCATAATCCTCCTCCAACCTTCGAGGCGACTTATCGAAATTATTTTGTGGATAGAGAATTTGAATGTTTTCTTGATGTAATTAAGCCAGATATCGTCCATTTTCAGCATCTTGTGCAATTATCCGCTTCAATGATTGAGGTCGCCAACCGAAAATTCATTCCCACAATATTGACCTTGCATGATTTCTGGTTTCTTTGCCCCCAGATACAGTTATTGACCAATGATAATCAGATTTGTTCTGGTCCTGATTCAAAGGTTAAATGTGGGAAGTGTAAGAAGATTTTTTATACTTACGGAAGATTGCAAAGTTGCCATGATAGGAAAGGCAAATTTTTAAAATATCCTCCCGAACCGTTAAAAACATTGAAGAAATTAGTTCCCCCGAGGTTCAAGACCACGCTCAAAGAAAAATTCCTTAAGAACCATCCTGCCACAGCCTCTATTACTCCCGATATGATAGGCAGAAGATCGAGATTTTTAAGGGATATGCTCGATAGGGTGGATATCGTTCTTGCACCTTCCAGATTTCTAATGGAGAAATTTGTTCATTATGGAATAGACAGAAATAGAATTTTCCATTTAGGCTATGGGATCGAACATAGACCCTTTGTTAATTTCAGTAGAGAACCTTCAAATAAATTTCGCTTTGGATTTGTTGGTGGTGTTTCAGAACATAAGGGGATAGGAATTGTCATGGAGGCATTTAATAAAATCAAAATTGATAACATAGCTTTATCAATATTCGGCCCGTGTCATCAATCTTATTTGAGCAAATTGAGGAGAGAGCTAAAGACGGATTCAAGAATTACTTTTTATGGACCGTTTAACAATAGAGATATTTCTTCGGTATTTTCTAAGATTGATGTATTGGTCTATCCCTCAATCTGGTATGAGAACCAGCCAATTGCTATTCTGGAGGCGCTACTAGCTAAAATACCGGTTATCACTTCTAATCTGGGAGGTATGGCTGAACTTGTCCAAGACAGAGTTACTGGTCTTCTATTTGAACCAGGGAATCCCGAAGATCTATCCAAGAAGATGCTAAATCTAGTAAAAGATCCGCAACTATTAAGGAAATTGTGTGAGAGTCCGAGACGAGTTAAATCCATAGAAGGGAATGCTCAAGAGCTGAATGAAATTTACGATTCTCTTCTAAAAAGGGGTCAGAGTCATTTTTTAAAAAGGGGTCAAGGTCAGAGTCATTTTTGTTGATTGTCTAAGAGATGCCAAAGAGAAAAACAGAATCAAAGAGAGACGTTTCTTATGAAGAATTATAGTTAATGACCACCGTAATACAGGGAAGTGGAATTATAGTGGCAAGAAATTTATTGGTGAGATTTCAGAACTTGTGGGTAAGGAGGTCGTTTTGAGACCGAGGGGAAGAACAAAAAATGACTCTGACCCCTTTTTTGCTTTTTTGAGTGAGTAGAATATGAAGATATTAATTGTTAGCCATAATTATTTTCCAGCTATCGGTGGGGCTGAGAAAAAAATAAAGGAAATTTCAGAAAGGCTGGTAAAATTCGGGGAAGAAGTTACTGTCTATTGTTCTAATGCCGACACCACCGAGGCGTATATCCATCCTGAAATTCCTTTACCTCCTCCCAATAGTGAGTCGATAAATGGCGTGAGAATAAGAAGGTTTCCCGTTTATCAGGGAATGCGGCCATTACTACATAGAGTGCATAGCCTTTTCTGGAAGTACAGGTTGCCATTTAATGATATTGTCAGGACTATATACAATGGACCAATTATATTCAATATGTTGCCACACATTCTAAAAGAAAAAACTGATATTATTGTGGCCATACCATTTCCATTTTTGAATATTTATTATGCCTATATAGCAAAAAGAATCAGGAAGATACCAATGGCAATTATTCCTTGCCTGCACACAGAGGATGATTGGGCTTTCGATAGAGAAATAATGTATAAAATTTTGTCAGATACTGAGATGATTATGGCAAATACAGATTACGAAAGACAATACATGATTAATCGTGGAATAGAGAAAGACCATATTTCCTTATTGGGAGATGGAGTTAACCCGCAGGATTTTAGCAGTCCGGATTCACAAAAGTTCAGGAGTAAATACGATATTGGGGACTCGCCTGTGGTCTTATTTGTGGGAAGAAAAGAGAGATGGAAAGGAATTGATACATTGGTTGATTCTATGAGTATAGTCGGGAGAGAATTTCCTCAAGCTAAACTTATCGTAGCGGGGACAAGAACATCCTATTCGAAAGCGATAGAAAAGAAGGTCTCTTCGTTGGATGCGGGAAAAAGAAGAAACATTATACTCATAGATAATTTTGAAGATAGTGAGAAATCAGACCTTTTTGCCAGCTGCGATATATTTGCAATGCCGTCAAAAGTGGAATCTTTTGGCATAGCCTATCTGGAAGCGTGGGCATCAGGCAAGCCGGTTATTGGATGCCGGATAGGTGCAGTGTCTTCTCTTATTGAAGAGGGTAAGGATGGCTTATTGGTGGAGTATGGCAACCAGCAGGAATTAGCGAACGCCATAATGAAACTTCTTACCTATGAGGGCTTGAGAAGGGAGCTCGGTGAAAATGGCAGGAGGAAAGCTTGTGGTAAATATACTTGGGATATTATCACAAGGCGTTTTAGAGAAAATCTTAATCTGGCCATATGTAAAGGGAGTAGGAGTAGCAGACTTCAGTCTGCGTTTATTAGGAAGCAAAGAGTCGTTAGAAAGAATTTGGTAATTCTAGAAGGATATGGTGGTATAGAAATAAATAGAATGGACCTGAAAGATAAGATAAAAAAGATTTTAAGAAAGGTACCGGTACTCTTTTACATAGCATATTATATATACCGCAGAGTAAAGAACCTTGCGCGTCCGATAGCCAATAAGTGGATTCTTTATAAAATGCCCATTATTATAAAGAACAACCCTATGAAACTCAAAATCTATAACGAGGCCTTGGCAGACGAAGAACAAAGACAACATGCTCCTGTAACCAGAGCAATGCCCCCATTTATAGCTATGAATATGGATACTCAATGTAACTTGCGCTGCATAATGTGCATACGTCGAAAATATGCTCAAGAAGAGCTTAATACGCTTCGGTATGATTTCGAAATCTATGAGCAAGTAGCTGATGGGACCTTTCCCTATGCGAGATGGGTACAATTAGCGACGGCAGGGGAACCGCTTATGGCTAATAGTATTAGCGAACAATTGAGAATAATAAAGAAACACTCTGTGAAATTAGACCTGGTTACTAATGCCACTCTGCTCAACGACGATGACTTAATAGAAGAAATCCTAAAAGTTCTTGGCTGTCTGCATGTGTCGATTGATGCGGCTACGAAGGGAACCTATGAATCCATTAGGATTGGTGCAAAATTTGAACAGGTGATAGAGAACATAAAGAGATTCAATCGGCTTAGACAGAGGCTCTATCGCAGCGATAAGTCCAGATTGCATTTTGCAGTTGTGTTAATGAAGCGAAATATCAAAGAATTACCAGAGTTGATAGAGCTCGCTAAAGGGCTTGGAGTGGATTCTGTAGATTGTTCTCATGTAGTTATTCATGATGAGAGAATGAGGAATGAATCTTTAGTTTATCATAAGGAACTTGCCAATCATTATATGGAACTTGCCAGAAGAAAGGCCGATGAGTTGAATGTAGGTTTGAATCTTCCTCCATTATTTACCGGGGTTGATGGTGTGCAGGGCAAAAGGTTAAAGAATAACTCGAGAAGTGAAATTAAAATATGTCCATTTTTATGGAAATGAGCTTATATCGAGTGGAATGGAAATGTTTCACCATGTTGTGTTCCTGGCCATCCAGTAATGGGCAATGTTAATGAGAAGCCATTTCGGAAAATTTGGAATAATGAACTTTACCAGGAGATGAGAAGGAGACTAAATACCGATAATCCTTTTGATTGTTGCAAGCACTGCTTCATAATTGCTCCATGCGATGATGCTGCCTACCTCCAAATTTAGTCTCTCCAGCATATTTTGTTTTGGGAAATCTGTATAGAAAAAATGGGGTCAGCTCTATTTTTGATTCATTAAAATAGTTAAATAGAGTTGTGATAGGGCCAAAAATAGAGCTGACCCCATTTTTTGTATACCCATATTGGGAAATATATAGAATCATCTGATAAAAATCTGGAAAAGATAATGAGTCAGCCATTGGTGAGCATAATTATAGTTGCCAGAAACCATCTCGAACATTTGAGCGATTGTTTGAGAGCGGTTATGAATTTGGAATATCCTCACCTTGAAATCATCGTTGCCGATAACAATTCAACCGATGGCGGACCAGAATTCATTCAAAAAGAATTCCCCTCAGTAAAGGTATTGAAATTTGGTAAGAATTACGGTTTTGCTGAAGGGAATAATAGAGCCATCAAGCAAGCAAAAGGAGATTATATTTTTTTGCTAAATCCCGACACGAAGATAGAGGCAGAATGTGTTAGTAAATTAGTTGAAATTATGGAGGGCGATGAAAGTATCGGAATATGTATGCCTAAGATGCTAATGTTCAATGAGCAATCAGTAATCAATAGCACAGGAATTATTGCCAATGAAATATTACAGGGGAGAGATAGAGGTGCTTGGGAACTGGATTATGGGCAATATGATAAGGAGAACCAAATTTTGGGTGCCTGTGGGGCAGCTATGTTTATCCGCAGGAACTTATTTCAAAGGATTGGCTATTTTGACAGATTCTACTTCACTTATTATGAGGACCTCGATTTCAGCATCCGCACTTGGTGGGCTGGCTACAAAGTGAATTTTGTCCCTGAGGCAGTGGTCTATCATAAATATAGGCCGTTTCGAAAAGATATATTCAATGAGTATATTGACCATCGAAATCGCTTAAGGATGATGCTGAAGAATATGTCATTCCCAACATTATGGTGGATGTTACCAAAAAGTTTATATACCGACATCAAGTCCATATACCGCCATCTTAAAAGAAAGGGACTTAGATTGGCTTACTACAGGCTTAAGGCACTAATCTGGAATTTGATTATGCTACCGGACACCTCGGTAAGAAGAGCAAAAGTTCAAATGGAAAGAGTCGTCAAAGATAAGCCGACTATTCTTGTGCTGGA
>Ga0315308_1002197_pt1 | contig 11109 bp, 14 predicted proteins | sample TDP3_MG_FD_203078 | JGI IMG/M metagenome (GOLD analysis project Ga0315308, IMG submission 203078) | Freshwater sediment microbial communities from Lake Towuti, South Sulawesi, Indonesia - TDP3 | ecosystem: Environmental > Aquatic > Freshwater > Lake > Sediment | place: Indonesia: South Sulawesi...
TTCGATTATACGATCAAGAGAATCCAGAAATTCCATCTATAGGAATGGTCAATACACTCCCAGCGGCAAAAAGGCCGTTTCGGAGGATAGGCCTAAAAATGTGCGGTTTTCACGCAGGATTTAGGTTCAACACAACTCCTCCAGGGGCAACTCTTGAGATTGATGGCGTTGCTATTGGAAAAACACCTTGCACTTTTCGGGAGTCAACCCACTGGGGGAAAACCTACATTGTTAGTTTCTCGAGGGCAGGTTATAAACCACTTAGGGTCGAACTAACTCAAGATCAATGGAATGGTGGTGAAATAGCAGGCTGGGTCATCGGAGGATTATTCTGTTTATTCCCTTTCATCTGTATTGGCTCAGCACGCCAATTACATGACTCCTATCATTTCGATCTTATTAGAGAGGGGCAAGAGACAGGCCTTCTCCCTCGGTAAACTGAATCTTTCGTTCTCGATACTCATAGACCCTTAGCCTGCCATAGAGCCAGGGATGGAGTAATTTCTGCCTTCTGAAGGCTGGAGAGATACAGGCCCTGAGTTCTTCTATCTGGGTCTGGCGGGCAGGAAAACCCTGACAGATGTGCACCTTGCGGACTTTGCGGAAACTGAAAAGATAAAGGATTGTGTTGGCTTTGGAAGGTTTGATTTTTTCAAGGATGTGATATAAGATTTTTTAGGATAAATAGTTAGAAGGAGAAAATAATGACCGCTGTAGTCAGAGAGCTGAAGCAGTTTGAAACAAACATGAAATGGCTGGATAACAACTATGAAAGGTTGAGCAAAAGATATCCAGAGGAATATGTGGCTGTTTATAACAAGAAGGTTGTTGGGCATGAAAACAACCTCAAAAGTTTAATAGAGGAAATGGATAGAAAATATCCACAGGGCTCAAATGTTGTTGCCATAAAATATGTAACCCCTGAAAAAGTCGAACTCATCCTGTGCGAATAAGGGGATATTGGGGCATATTGGATGCCCCTGTCGTTTATGTCACTCTATTCTCTGAAAGGCTCAAGATAAACAAAGCGGTTGAGTTGTTAATTGATACCGGCTCCTCAAGAACAACTCTTCTGGACAACGATGCTATCAGGCTTGGATTGGATTATTCACAATTACAGAGAGCGGACAGAGATTCGATAGGGATAGGGGGCATCGTGGAGACCTATGTTTTATCAGATGTGAGACTGACATTTCTCTCTGATAGAGACATCCATACTGAAGTGCTGGACCAAATGTTTGTGCTGAAGCATGATTTTGAGGACGAAAAGATTGTGAAGAAAATAAAGATACTCCCCAGCCTTTTGGGACGGGATATTCTCGATAAATACACACTTGTTGTAAGTAAAAAGAGAAAGCTTGCAGTCATAACTGATGAAGAAGTTCAGCTTCCAAAGCCCTTCAAGCCTCAGTTAATTTGAAAGTCATCTATATCCGCAGACAGCAGCCAGTTGGGTGGGCACCGGGGCATTTTTCACAAAAAGAGGTTGACTACTTCTGTGTTCCTGCCAAAGGGATAGCCATCAGGAGATGGCCTGATGGAGATTTTGATTTGATAAAAGACGCTGATGTAGAACATCTGAAGAAGGAGGAGAATGAACTCGGCTTCGCCTCAAAGGTTTTGGCCGTCAAAGAACTCAATCTCAATGTCAAGAAGCTCAATCGGATAATTGCTCGTCACAAAGCCCTAAGGGCTTCTCAAAAGGCTTATGAGAGGGAGAAGGTGAATTTTAACAAAAGGTGTGCAGGGGTTTTCAGGCTAAGGCCATGAACAATGAGTCCCTAATCGGAGAATATCAAATTAAAGCCTATTGAATTCCTCCACCGAAATTCTTGCTTGTTTAATCAACTTTCTGAGAATGCCAGGACCTAATTCGGGATGCTGTGGAATGGATAAAGCGCTGCCCATTCAAACAGCGACCTCAATAAGCTCTTTCCTGGGGCGCTTGTGCTTCGACTCCATGACCTCAAGCCAGCCCTCAATTGCCTCATGGATGTTCTTCAGGGCCTCTTTCTTTGTTCTTCCCTGAGACAAACAGCCTGGTAGAGCAGGGACTTCCGCAACAAAATACCCGGCTTCATCCTGCTCTATATGTACATGGAGCTTCATGCTTAAACCTCCTTTTAGTAGAAAACATTATATCAGGCTCTTTCATTACTTGAAAGTTCCGTTTTATTAGCCAATCTCCAATGGAAAGTTTCATATCCGCGAAAGAAGATATGAGCCTCAGCTTGACTTCAATTACACATATTGAGGGAGGTTCCTTAGAGTGTATTTATAAGGGGACAGACACCATTTTACTTTCGCCTTTTTACGACTATGCTCAAATATACCGTTTTAAGGCCAAATTCAGGGGTTCCTGAAGGCTGCCGAGTGTAATTATTTCTGCCAAAGTGTACTAATTATATAGGGCGGGATTGATCGCCTGGCATGCCACATAACATTATAGCCCGACGCAATCGGGCGTCGGGATAAGGAAGAGAAAGAATACTTAATAGCATTAAACCTGGCTATTCCCCGAAGCCTGCCACGGTGCTATTCATTTGACAGATGTTATATTCAAGTGTATAGTTGAATTAGGCATCTGAACTGCATCAATGGAGGTGATGTGACAATGATTCGGTTGGAAGAGGACACAACGCTTATTGGGGTGGCGGAACTGAGAAAGGAAGTGCCGCGCCTGATCCAGGAGCTGCGCGGACACAAGGTTATCCTGACTCGAAGAAACAAGCCTATCGGGATCATTATGGACTATCAGGAGTACCAGAAGATGGACCACATCATCAATCTCCTGGAAGATCTTGTTCTGGGGTACAAGGCGAAGGCTCGGTCACAAAAGAAAGGAAGACGTTTTCTCTCATTGGAGGAGGCTGAGAGACGGGTGGGTTTAAAATAGCCGGATGTATACCGTCCTTATTGATTCGGATGTTTTTGGAGAAGACTTTCGAAATATAGATCGTCAAAACCAGCAGAGAATTATTCGAAGCATTCGCAAGAAGCTCACTACAGAACCTCACGCCTACGGAAAGCCGCTGTCTGGAGAGCTCAAAGGGTACTGGAAACTTAAGATCGGACCCTATCGGGCTATCTATCAGATCCTTAAAGAAGAAGTGAAAGTGTATGTCATCGCTGTGGGTTTTAGACGGGATGAAGAGGCATATCTTCAAGCCGCGAAACGATTGGGACTGATCTGAATATTCTGAACGTGAGAAATGGAATCAAAGTATCGTTTCTTACTCCCGCTTGATTGAGCCGTCCTCCAGAACCCGCAGGGTCTGCCATTCGTAATTGTCCGGCTCGATTGCTTGTTCAATGCTCCCTCCCTATTAGGACTTGACTTTTACAGCGGGTGAGAATATTATTCATATTATGAATAATAAACATTCAGATCATGAATGGATTTACAAAAAGCGATGGATGGGACCTGGGGTCAGATCGGCCCTAAAAGCCTTTCCTGTCGTTGCCATATCAGGGGCTCGACAGGTGGGGAAAAGCACATTTCTACAGAATGAATTTCCAGATTTTACATACAGAAGCCTTGATGATTTCCCTGTCTTTCAACAGGCGAAAACCGATGCGTCTTCATTGGGGGCAGGGACTGATCGGGTCATCATAGACGAGGCCCAGAAGGCTCCTGAGCTCTTCAGCGCCATTAAATTGGCTGTTGACAGGTCGCAGAGAAGAAAGCGATTTCTCATATCGGGCTCTGCCAATCTCCTCCTTATGAGGAGAATCAGCGAGTCGCTTGCGGGCAGGGCTGTATATTTTGAGATGTTCCCTATGACTTACGCTGAGATGGAGGGGAAAGAAGGTCTCCCGGAAACATTTTTTTCTCTATGGAAAATCGGGCATCAGGAGAGGGAACAGAAACTCGATCTTGTAGACCCAATTCCCGTGATGGCAAGGGGCTTTATGCCGCCTTTGATGTCGCTCCGAGAAAGACGGGACATCCTCCTCTGGTGGGAAGGATATGTGAAGACATATCTCGAAAGAGACCTCAGAGAATTATCACAGGTTGACTCACTGATAGGATTCAGGAAGGTCATGGAATCCCTTGCTCTCCGAACTGGGAATGTGTTGAATCAGACAGAGATTGGAAGAGACACGAAGGTGAGCCAGCCGAGTGTCTATAGATATATGAACCTTCTTGAGGTCTCAAACATCATTAAAAAAGTTCCCCCATACTTTACGAGCAGGACGAAAAGGATTACGAAATCTCCGAAGATATTTTTTATAGACCCTGGGTTAAGCATTTATCTCTCAGGGTATCATGATGAAGATGCTGTGAGAAACTCCAGGGAAGTGGGAAATTATTTTGAAACGATGGTGTTTTTCCACCTCAAGGTATTATCGGAGCTGATGATTCCCAAAGCGAGCATATTCTTCTGGAGGACAACGACCGGAAAGGAAGTGGACTTCATCCTGGAGCAAGGAAAGAGGGTTGTCGCATGCGAAGCGAAGCTCACTCAGCATCCCACAATTCATGATGCCAGGAATCTTTTGGCATTTATTGAAGACCATCCTCACACAATAAAAGGAATCCTTATCCATGCAGGCGACTCCATCGCATACCTCCATTCAAAAGTCGTTGCTGTTCCCTGGTGGTGGATCATTCGGTAAACTTTCGACCCCGATTACAGGCCGTAGTCCTTCCATCTCCTGTCCACCAGGGCCGTGATCTCAGGAGACATTTCAATCTCTTTGGGCCATGCCCTCTCATGCCCCTCCTCCTTCAATTTCTTGGTGGCATCAATGCCCATCTTGGAACCAAAGCCGAGGACAGGGGATGCAAAGTTGAGGATGTCCACAGGGCCCTCCACGAAAAAAACATCCCTTTTCGGATCAATAGAGTTGCCAAGGCGCCAGAGGACTTCCTTCATGTCCTGGACATTGACCCCTGCATCAAAGATCACGATGACCTTTGTGAACATGAGCTGGCCCAGGCCCCAGAGGGCGTGAGCTACCCTATGTGCATGCCCCGGGTATCTCTTGTCAATGGAGACAAAGGCAAAGTTATGGAAGATCCCCTCGATGGGAAGCGACATATCCCTGACCTCGGGGAGAATCTTTTTGATGAATGGGAGGAAAAGCCTTTCCGAGGCCTTGCCCATGAAGCAGTCTTCCATTGGGGGCTTGCCAACGATGGTTGCCGGGTAAACAGCATCCCTTCTCCGGGTCATGCATGTCACATGGAAGACAGGGAACTCCCCCTCCTGGGAGTAGTATCCGGTGTGATCACCAAAAGGCCCCTCAAGGCGCTTCTCCTGAGGGTCCACATATCCCTCCAGGACGATCTCTGCATTCGCAGGGACCTCCAGATCAATGGTTCGGCATTTCACAATCTCTACCGGCGCCCTTCTCAGGAGCCCGGCGAAGAGAAGCTCGTCCACCCCCTCTGGCACAGGTGCTGTAGCAGAATAAATGGTCGCGGGATCACCGCCAAGGGCAACAGCTACCTCCATCTTCCTGCCAAGCTTGGCGTGTGCCCTGAGGTGCTGGGCTCCGTGCTTCTGCGGATGCCAATGCATCCCGGTTGTCCTGTCGTCAAAAACCTGCATCCTGTACATCCCTACATTCCTTATACCTGTCTCAGGGTCCTTTGTGATAACAAGGGGAAGGGTGATGTACCTCCCGCCGTCCTCCGGCCAGCACTTAAGGATAGGAAGGCTGGACAGGAAAGGGCCATTTTCTATGACGACCTCCTGGCATGGGCCGCTTTTCTTCAGGAGCGGGACGATGTCAGAGAACTCCTTGAGCTTTGGCAGGGCCTTGATCTTGTCCCAGAGGGTTGTGGGCGGCTCAAGCTTCAGAATTTCTTCAATCCTTCCCACGATCTCTTCAATCCTATCAGCGCCGAGGGCGAGGCACATCCTCTGCCATGTCCCGAAAGCGCCAATGAGCAAGGGAATCGTTGTGCCCTTTGGCTTTTCAAAAAGAAGGGCAGGCCTTTCCTGGCTCATCACCCTCCTGGCGATCTCAGTAATCTCCAGGACAGGGTCAGCTTCCACAGAAATTCTTTTGAGCTCTCTGCGTTTTTCCAGAAGAGCAATAAAATCTCTCAGTGAATCCATCCTTGACACTCTAACATTTCTATGTTGCCATCTACAAGTTCACGAGAAATCCCATGACCCCATTTATAGTCTTGCCGAGTCCATAAAGGGTTTTATGATGTCATTTGAAGCGTCCTTGACATATTTAGATGATTTCCCTATATTGTGGATACAAACAACTATTGCTAAAGGAGGCGGTGGACATGTCTTGGGGATGGTATTGGAAATGTAAGAGGTGCACTTCAACCGAGGATTTTTTAAAAGAGCTATGGAAGTATAATGACATAAAGACAGGCGCACAAAGCCTTTTAAAAGGCACTCTTGAGAAAGCAGTGCCATATAATGATTTGGAAATATTCAGTAATAGGCCTTTGCAAAACCGGAGATGTAATAACTGCAATAGATGGCATGTAGAAAAGGATCTTGTTTGGAAAAAGAGTGGTTGTACTGTCCATATACCATTTGAGGAGCATAAGTGTCAAAATTGTGGGGGGGAAAAAGAACTTTTATTTATTGATAAGGAATCCGTTATATTTATCAAAAAAGTTTTTTGTTATCCTCAAGAACATCCTCCTTACATCTCTGAAGGAGGGATATACAATCCATTCTTTTACTATGGTCTTCGTTATGAAAAAGATTACTATAATGGGGGAAAAATCATATCTGCTGTATATTTTAGGGGGAAGAATGGAAATAATTATGGCACATATTCTCCATATTTTTATACCGATAAGAGCTTTATCGAGGAATTCGGTGCTTGGCTCAAAACATTGATATAGCAAGCATGAAGGAGAGCACTTTTCAGACATACTATCCCGTCATTACTCGAATCTTAATATTGGCATGTTTCTTTTGTGTTAGTACTTGTGCGACAATTCAGGAACATGTTCGAACTGAAAAAATTCCAATTGAAAACTCTACGGTTAAAGAGGCAAAAGAAGGTTCATGGGAGGTAAAAATTTCAGCCGAATTTAGAGATGACAAGACTCTTGTCTTTTCACTATGGAGAGTGCGTTCATGTTGGACGGAAGTTACACAAACTCTTCATAAAAAGCGCATAACTGAACGAAAGATGTCCATAGAAGACTGGGGATGGGAACTCTATATCTTAGCGGGATTTTATTCCTTGGGCATTATCCCATTGGTAGACGCCTTTAGAGCAATAGACTCCACAGAAGAGCTTGAGCCTGAAAAAGCAACTGAACGAATAGATATGCACGAGTGGGGCCGTGAGCCTACCGATGCAGCTGTTAAGATAAGCTGGGGGAATATTGAGAGATCAGGTAAAATTCAAGGAGGCACAGGAACCCTTAATTTTGATGAGATGGTGTCTGCTCTGATGAAGACAAGAGAACAACGCAAACCAGGGGAAAGGTTTGCTTTGTTAAAAAATATTTCCACTCTTGTTGTATCATCTGGAGGACAAGAAATTACTGTCGAAATTCCATCTAAGATTTTGGGTTCATTCTCATCCCTGAGAGAGGCCGATCGAGAAAATGCTTTGAGGGAAGTAGACAGCTTTGAGGAGGCGGGGAATATAGCTTTGGGGCATATTCCCGATTTCGGCTCTTGCTTTTCAAATTCAATAAATTTCTGGATGGGAAATATAAAAGCTACGATGCCTTTGTGTCTCTGCGTTGGGGTAATTCAGGCAACTTCCCCGCTACCTCAATATCGGAAATCTTATGGAACTATCCTTTTTGAACCACATCCTCGCATTAAAGAGTCGCTACCGGGAATAGGAACTATGGTAGGTATAATTGTAAACCCCAAAGTACAAATTTATGAAGGGAGGTTTTTACTTATAGCTAAACCTACAGGGTTGACAGAGAAGTATACAACTGTGTTGGGCGCAGAAAGGACTGTTCCCGCATTCCTTATTTATTCGCCGCAGCCTTTACCACCTTATTATTAATGTGGAAAGGGATATATCCATGCAAGAACAGGCAATCAGTATAATCAGAAAAGAATTGACAAAGAGGGATATCGAAGTCATAAAAATTATCCTTTTTGGCAGCAGGGCGAGAGGAGATTTCAAAGGGGATAGTGATTGGGATCTTTTGGTCGTTGTGAACAAAGGGATGAGTTTTCAAGAGAGGAGGGACATTCTTGCTGAAATATATAGAAAGTTAGCAAAACTTGAGGATACATATGAAATCATTTTGAAATCAGAGGAAAGCTTTGAAAAAATATATTGGTGTTATCTCATACGATGCTGACAAAGAGGGAGTGGTTCTGTGGAAGAGTTAGGGAAAAAGTGGCTTGCAAGGGCAAATAATGATTTGAAGACAGCAAAAGACGAGATGAATACGGAAGACCCTGCAACTGATACAATTTGTTTCCATGCTCAGCAATGTGTGGAGAAATATTTAAAGGGGTATTTGGTGCTTCATCAAAAACATTTCAGAAAGACCCATAATGTCTCTAAGCTTGTTGAACTCTGTAAAGACATTGAACCCGATTTTGAGACACTTCATCAATTCAAAGTAGACATTCTGAACAATTATGCTGTTGAAATAAGATATGCTGAGAATTTTACTTTCCCTCAGTAGAAGAGGCAAAAGAAGCCATTGAAATAGCTGAAAGGGTTAAGCAATTTATTCTTAATAAACTTGGAACCAAAGACTTTAAGCTGTGAACATCGGAACATAACCTCCAGTTCCCTCATAGGGTGTGGTACTTGATGATTTCCACCGGTGCCCTTCTCAGGAGCCCGGCGAACAGAAGCTCGTCCATCCCCTCAGGGACAGGGGCTGTTGCAGAGTAGATCGTGACAGGGTCTCCTCCCCAGGGCCACAGCCACCTCCATCCTCTTCTTGAGCTTGGCGTGGGCCCTGAGATGTTGGGCGCCGTGCTTCTGCGGATGCCAGTGCATCCCTTTGGTCTTGTCGTCATAGACCTGCATCCTGTACATCCCCACATTCCTTATCCCTGTCTCAGGGTCCTTTGTGATGACAATGGGAAGTGTAATGTATCTCCCGCCGTCTTCAGGCCAGCACTTGAGGATTGGAAGGCTGGACAGGAACGGGCCATTTTCTATGACAACCTCCTGGCATGGGCCGGTTTTCTTCAGGCGCGGGACGATATCGGAAAATTCCTTAAGCTTTGGCAGGGCTTTTATCTTTTCCCAGAGGGTTGAGGGCGGCTCAAGCTTCAGGATTTCTTCAATCCTTTCCACAATCTCCTCAATCATCTCGGCTCCGAGTGCAAGGCACATCCTCTGCCATGTGCCAAAGGCGCCGATGAGCAATGGAATGGTAGAGCCCTTTGGCCTTTCAAAAAGAAGCGCTGGCCCTTCCTGGCTCATTACCCTCCTGGCGATCTCAGTGATCTCCAGGATAGGGTCAGCCTCTACAGGAATTCTTTTGAGCTCTCTGCACTTTTCCAGAAGAGCAATAAAATCTCTCAGTGAATCCATTAAAGGCACTTTAACACCTATTGGGGCTCGGTATGGACAGCCACAGAATTTATGCGCGGGGCCAGGGCCCTGAGGCGCTGCTCAAGCCGCGATGCAATCTCGTGCGCCTCAATGAGGGTGAGGTCAGCATCAAGCGAACAGGTTATTGCTAAGAACCACAGGCCTTTCCCCTCGAGAATGCGAACATTCTTGCAGGCAAGAACGCCGTTCTCCTCCAGGGCTATCTTCCGCAGATTCTTAATAAATTTCTTCTGCCTGCCCGTGATGTCCCTCCGCGCATCCGTCCTATCCACAAGGCTCTCAAGGTGGGTCTGGACAGAGGCAAGCCTGGGGAACTTTTTTTTGAGCGCCTTCTCGATTTTCGTGGCCTGGTCGTGAGCATCGCTCAAAGATATCTCCTGGGGCCAGGACAGGTGGACAGTAAGGGCCCAACCCCTATTGGTCTCGTGGATCGCAAGGTCATGAACCCTTGCACCGTGCTCTTCTGCAACAGCGACAATATGCTCGGGCCGGAACGCTGCTGAGCTCTCAATTGGCTCTGCATGAACCATTACATCGGCGTTGCGGAACGGACGCCTGACAGCCTTTTCCACCGCCTCGGTGAGGCTGTGGATTATACGGAACGGGACAGATGGATCAAATGCCACCTTCAGATCAATGAAATGCCGATCGCCTGCCTCCCTCACACGCACATCGTATACGCTTTTGACCTCAGGAATGCTCATTGCAGCCGCTATTGCCAGCGGCACATGATCGGCTGGCACACGATCCACAAGGGCACTGATGGAGCGCCAACCCAGGCGGAACGAAACAACCAGGACGAATATGGACACCCCAATGGCCGCAATTGCATCTGCCATCGGCCATCCCATACGGGTGAATATTAAACCGGCCAGCACCACGAGGGAACTCAGGATATCCGTGGAGAAGTGCAGCGCATCTGCCTCAAGTGCCTGGCTGTGCGTTCTGCGCGCCACCCTGGAAAGGACGCGGCTAAGCGCATAGTCAAGGATGATGGCAATAATGACCACCCCGTAGCTCCAGATGTTGACATCCACAATAACGGTCTTGAAGAAGAGGCGCTCTATGGCCTCGTAGATAATCCAGATGCATGTCACGAGGAGTAGAAGCGTCTCAAACAAAGCGGATGCGTTCTCAAACTTCATATGCCCGTAGGGATGCTCGCGGTCCGCAGGCATGCTTGAGAAGCTCACGGCAAAGTAGGTCATAAGTGCAGCCAGGAAATCAAGGCCGGAGTGGGCTGCCTCGGAGAGAATGCCCAGGCTTCGTGTAAGCAGGCCCACTATTAGTTTCAAAAGCGTCAGGAATAACGCGACCAATACCGAGCTTATTGCTACTCGCCGTTTCTCGTATATGGATTTTTTCTTCAACATTAACGATTATTGTATCCTAAAGGCCCCCAATCTTAAATCGTTTCGATAACGCGGCAATTGCAGAGATTGGGATGCTTCTGATATGGTCAGAATATGAAGCAGGCGCTCCTCGGGACTGCAGGACATATTGACCACGGAAAATCAGCCCTTGTTAAGGCCCTCACTGGAATAGACCCGGACCGCCTCCCTGAGGAGAAAAAGAGGGGGATAACCATTGACCTGGGTTTTGCCCACCTTGCGCTTCCTG
>Ga0315308_1002198_pt1 | contig 11105 bp, 8 predicted proteins | sample TDP3_MG_FD_203078 | JGI IMG/M metagenome (GOLD analysis project Ga0315308, IMG submission 203078) | Freshwater sediment microbial communities from Lake Towuti, South Sulawesi, Indonesia - TDP3 | ecosystem: Environmental > Aquatic > Freshwater > Lake > Sediment | place: Indonesia: South Sulawesi...
CGTGAGGGCTAGAAAGAGAATAGGAGAAGGAGACCAAGTAGATCCAAACGTCACAACCCTAGACCATTTCTCCCTTTGGCCAAAATCAGGTTGGGACAGAGTAACCCTTCACTGGGAGATTCAAGACGATTTCCCTCCTAAAGGCAACATTCCCAGCTTCTTCGAGAAGTGCATAATCGAAGACTACGACGATGTCATGGAGAGAGGCTTCTCCACCCTCCTCTTCAACAAAAAGATTAGTAAAGACATGTTTGAAAGAAGCTTTGACGACTTCCTCTACTACGCCTTTGAATACCCAAAGGTCTACGCAGAAGCATGGCGAAAATACGTCGAAGAATATGAGGTGCCTCTGCTTATGGGAGGAAGAGGATGTACCCCTCTAGACCTTCTGCAATATTACCGAGGAATCACCAATCTTGTGAGAGACGTGTTTGAAAGACCGGAGAAAGTGAAAGAAGTCTGCGAATGGCTTCTAGACTACGAGGTAGTTCTTGCAATGAGGGAAGCACAGATAATGGGTGCTGGAGAAGTTCCAGGTGCAGAGAAAATACTCTGGATCAACGGAGGCCCGCCTGGAATGTCTCCTGAAATATTTGACGAGTTCTTTTGGCCAACCGCAAAGAAGGGAATCGACATCATGGTAAAGCGGGGATTCAAAGTTCAGTGTCACTGGGATAACGACTTAACCCCTCACTTAGACACTCTAAAAGGCATAACAAAAGGACTGCCCCAAGGACGGGTCGTCCTTGACTTAGAGAAGACAGACATGAAAAAGGCAAAAGAAGTGTTAGGTGACAAAGTTTGCTTATACGGCAACGTGCCATCTTCGTTGCTTGTTTACGGGACCCCTAAAGATGTAGAAAAGCATTGTAAGAAGCTTATAGAGGATTGTGCTGAGGGCGGAGGCTACATACTCTCCACCGAGTGCGAGACTCCTTGGAACGCTAAACCGGAGAATGTTAGAGCCATAATAGACTCCGCCATCAAGTACGGCCAGTACCGACGATAACAGAACGCCCGAAAAATCGGCATAGGTAGGATTCAGAAGATTAAAACGTGCGCAAACAAGGGGGTGAAGACTGTGAAAAGGGCAATGACGAGGTATGAGAGAATAGAGACGGCGTGGAATCTGAAAGAACCAGACAGAGTGCCATCTGACCCCCTAAACTGCTACATTCTAGCATATCAAGGAGGCATATCAATCCGTGAGATGTTCACTAATCCCGAAAAGCTTGTTCAAGCAACAATAAGAGCTAGAAAGAAAATAGGCGAAGGAGACCAGGTAGACCCAAACATAACAACCCTCGACCACCTGTCCCTTTGGCCAAAATCTGGATGGGATCAGGTAACCCTTCACTGGAGAATATACGACGATTTCCCTCCTAAAGGCAACATTCCCAGCTTCTTCGAGAAGTACATGATCGAAGACTATGACGACGTTATGGAGAGGGGCTTCTCCACCCTCCTCTTCAACCAAGAAATTAGTAAAGACATGTTTGAAAGAAGTGTTGACGACTTCCTCTACTACGCCTTTGAGTATCCGAGAGGGTATGCAGAAGCATGGCGAAGGTACGTTAAAGAATATGGGGTACCCTTATTAATGGGCGGAAGAGGAACAATTCCTTTTGAACTCGTTCTTTATTATCGAGGTTTTACTCAATTAGCAAGAGACATATTTGAGCAGCCAGACAAGTTGAAAGAGATGTGTGAATGGCTACTCGAATATGAGATTATTAATGCGCTAAGACAAGCGACAATCATGGGTGCAGGGGAAGTCCAGGGAGCTGAAAAAATCTTTTTCCAAGCAGGTATCGTAGGACCGCCTTACGTTTCTCCAGAGGTATTTGAAGAATTTGTGTGGCCAACCCTGAAGAAAGGAGTAGATATGATAGTAAAGAGGGGATACAAAGCCCACGTCCACATGGATGGAAATTTAACTTCAGTATTGCACGTTATGAAAGGCTTCACGAAAGGGTTGCCAAAGGGAAAAGTCCTACTCGACTTAGAGAAAACAGACATGGCAAAGGCAAAAGAGGTTTTAGGCGATAGAATCTGTCTCTACGGCAATGTTCCAGCTTCGCTGCTTGTTTACGGGACGGTTAAAGATGTGGAGAAATACTGCAAAAAGCTGATAGAGGATTGTGCTGAGGGCGGAGGCTACATACTCTCCACCGAGTGCGAGACCCCTTGGAACGCTAAACCCGAAAACGTTAAAGCCATAATAGACACCGCAATCAAATACGGTCAGTACAAACGATGACTAGAAGTCGTCAAGCGTTAGGTAAGCAAAAAAGTCGTGAGAAAAAATGTATGCAACTGGTCTTGAATGTACGAACTGCGGAGCAGTCTATCCTCTAGACCCTAAATATTTCGTTTGCCCAAAATGTGGCTTAGAAAAAGTGAGGGGTATCTCGGTATTTCGAGGTATCACTGAGGTCCAGTGCGATTACGAGGCGCTTAAGGAATTCGTCAGTAAAGAGCTGTTTGCCAAGAGACCATTCAATCTTCTAAGGTATAGGGAGCTGTTAGACCTTGGTGAAGAAAACGTCATAACCCTAGGCGAAGGGGGGACCTCCCTAATAAAGTGTAAAAATCTTGCAAAGAAATTTGGTCTCAAGAATTTATGGTTAAAGAATGAAACTCTAAATCCAACCCACTCATTCAAGGACCGTGAAGGCGTCTTAGCTGTAAACAAAGCGTTAGAGTTTGGAAAAAAGTACGTTTCGTGCGTGTCTTCTGGAAATGCCGCGGCGTCCTTGGCCGCATACTCGGCACGAGCGGGTTTAGGATGCTTTGTCTTCATGCCAGCTAGCACTTCGAAGGGAAAGATTTCTCAGTGTACGTTGTACGGTGCTGTGACGTTGTTAATGGATGGAATATATGAAGAAATTTTTGAGCTCTACATCAAAGCAATTGAGCGTTTAGACATTTTTGAGGCTGGTCCAGGGTACAACAGATTCAGGATGGAGGGCGACAAAACCCTTGCCTATGAGATATGTGAACAATTGGGATGGAGAGCACCTGCCTGGATTATAGACAACGTTGGCAATGGCACCCACCTCTACGGAATGTGGAAAGGCTTCAAGGAGCTAAGAAATCTGGGCCTGATAGAAAACGTACCTAGAATGCTGGCGACAGGACCAAAAGCAGGAGCGCCAATAGTCGAAGGGTTCAAGGAAGGAAAAGCCCTACCGTTGGCCAAGAGTGACAGATCAGTCGCTGAGGGCTTGGTGGGCAGATGGGGTTATGACACGCCTATAGCCCTCAACGCCTTAAAGGAATCGAAAGGATACGCGGAATCTGTTTCTGAGGTGGAGATTTTGGAAGCGATGGGATGGTTGGCGCGGCTTGAAGGGGTTTTTGCGGAACCCTCGGGTGTTACGTGCATTGCAGCCCTTCCGAAATTGATCGAAATGGGTGTAGTTGACAAAGAAGAAGAGGTCGTATGCATAATAACGGGAAGTGGATTGAAAGACCCTGAGTCAGGAAGAAAGATATCCAGGGAGCCAACTCTTGTCCCAGCCAGTGTTAGCGAAATAAGAACGATCTTGCAAAAGCACTTAACGCGCTTAAAGAAAGAATAGGATGGAATATAGAGGATCTTTTGCAGTATCGCGCAAAACTTGGCTCAAAACTAGAGGTTTGTATTAACACCCGAAAGACTTACTTTGCGTGCGTTTTTTATTTAAAAGGATGTTTAGGTGTATTTGCGGGGGAGAAAACTTTGAAGAATAAGGTTCTTCGGCATCCCTTTATCGCAAACTCTGCCACCACTGATTGGGAAACCATGCTACGTGAGTTGAAAGTCAGAGGAGTTCAAGACTTGTACTCGGATGTGCCCACCAAATTCCTGCTCAAAAGGGAGTTAAACCTGGAAGGTCCCCTTTCAGAATTTGAAACTTTTGACCACATATCAAGAATCTTGGGTAGGAACAGGTCTTATCGGGACATGTCTGTTTTTGTAGGGGCTGGCGCTTGGCTTCACTACATACCAGCAGTTGTTGAGGAAATAGTTTCCAGAAGCGAATTCTTGACGTCCTATACCCAATATCAACCCGAAGCCAGCCAAGGAATGCTCATGGCGCTGTTTGAGTATCAGAGCCTCATGGCAGAGCTACTGGAGATGGACGTGGTCAGTGCCTCAATGTACGATTGGGCAACTGCCCTAGGCGAAGCTGGAAGAATGTCTGAAAGACTTACCAAAAGAAGCGAGGTGGTTATTCCAAGATTTACGTCTCCTGACAGAAAGGCTGTACTACAAACATACATTGATCCAATTGGAATGAAGACAGTCGAAATTACTCAATCAAGAGAGGATGGACAAATTTTGCTGGAAAATCTCAAGGAGAAAGTTTCTTCACATACTGCTGCAGTATATTTGGAAAATCCATCCTATCTTGGTTTCCTAGAAACGGAAGTAGACGCTGTAGCTGAGATATCCCATGATGCTGGTGCAATATCCATTGTGGGAGTCGATCCCACCTCATTGGGGATTATAAGGCCTCCGGGCGACTACGGAGCTGACATAGTGGTGGGTGAGGGACAACCATTTGGAAATCCAGTGAATTTCGGCGGGCCGCTACTTGGAATTTTGGCGTGTAGAAACGACATGAAGATGATTAGGGCTATGCCCGGGAGAATAATAGGTATGACTACAACCGTTGATGAAACGCAAATGGCTTTTGTAATGAGCTTGCAAACCAGGGAACAACACATTCGAAGAGGAGAAGCAACTTCCAACATATGTACTAACAATGCCCTCTGCGCCCTTGCTTCTGCCGTGTATCTTTCACTTCTCGGAAAAAGCGGCATTCGTGAACTAGGCGAGCACATCCTAGCCAAAACAAAATACGCAATCAACGAGTTCAGTTCAATCGATGGGGTTGACGTGCCTTTGTTCAAGGCGCCCCATTTCAAAGAATTTGCAATGCGTTTTAGACGTAGGCAAGCTGACGCCGTGTTAAAGGGACTCTTGGAGCACAAGATTTGTGGGGGCAAGTCCCTTGTACCAGAGTTTCCTGAGCTAGGAGAGTCAGTGCTGGTGTGCGTTACCGAGGTGCATAGTAAAGAGCATATTGACAACTACGTTGAAACGCTTAACCAACTTTTGAGGTGAAAAGAATGTATAGACAGAGTAGATGGAATGAACCACTAATCTTTGAGACCAGTCGTAAAGGAGCACTTGGACACGTACTTCCAGCACTGGACAAGAAAATATTGTCAGAGTTAGAGGGAGCCTTAAACGAAATACCGAAAAAAATGCGCAGAAAAAAGTTAAACTTGCCCGAAGTAAGCGAACTCGAAGTTGTTCGACATTTCACACGACTCAGTCAAATGAACTACGCCATAAATCTCGGCATCTATCCCCTAGGAAGCTGCACAATGAAATACAACCCGATCATAAACGAAAAACTCGCCTCTTTAGAAAGCGTACAGAATGTACATCCACTCCAAGATCAAAGAACAGTGCAAGGAAGCCTCGAACTATTATATAAGCTCGAAAAAGCGTTTTGCGAAATAACGGGCATGCAAAAGTTTTCCTTCATTCCAGCAGCAGGTGCCCAAGGAGAGTTCCTCGGATGCCTCATGATGAAAGCGTACCACAAAGAACACGGAGAAACAAGGAGAGAAGTGATTGTTCCTGATTCGGCCCACGGGACAAACCCTGCAAGTGCTGAGATGGCTGGCTTCGAAGTAAAAGTTGTCAAAAGTGATGAAACAGGATGTGTAAGCATTAAAGAATTAGAGAAAATTGCGTCCGAAAAAACAGCTGGCATAATGCTTACAAACCCAAACACACTGGGCATTTTCGAGAGAAACATCGAACAAATTGTCCAAACAATCCATGGGGTAGGCGGTCTACTGTATTATGACGGGGCAAACTTGAACGCAATCATGGGAAAGGTTAGACCAGGCGACATGGGTTTTGACATAGTTCATCTGAATGTTCATAAAACATTTTCAACTCCTCACGGAGGAGGGGGACCTGGAGCAGGTCCCGTAGGAGTCAAAAAAGAACTTCAAGAATTCCTCCCTGCACCAACGGTTGAATACGATTCAGCGATTGATTCCTACTATCTCAACTATGACAGACCAAAGGCGGTTGGCAGAATAAAGATGTTCTACGGGAATTTCTCGGTTTATGTGAAAACCTACGCGTACATTTTGATGATGGGGGCTGAAGGATTGAGGTCAGCTGCTGAAGCAAGTGTTTTAGGGTCAAACTATCTGTTGAGCAAGCTTAGAGAGCTTAAGGGCGTTGCCGTTCCCTTCGATTCTAGCCAACCTAGGAAGCACGAATTTGTTTTGAGCCTCTCAAAGTTGGCTAAAGACACTGGCGTAAGAGCCTTAGATGTGGCGAAAAGGTTCCTCGACCACGGTGTTCATGCGCCCATAACATATTTTCCCCTAATAATTGATGAGGCTTTTATGATTGAGCCAACCGAGAGCGAAACTAGGCGAGAGCTTGACAACTTTGCCAAAATTATGTCGGAGATAATAGATGAAGCGTATAAAGAGCCTACGAAGGTTCTTGGGGCGCCATACAACACTTCTGTTGGTAGAGTCAATGAGGTAAAGGCTTCTCATCCTAAAACCCTCTGCCTAAGCTGGAGAATGCACAAAAGAGGAAGTCCCAGTGCTTAAACAAACAGTTCTCTTCCCCATCCATCTCAAGCTTGGAGCGACGATGGGAGAGTTTGCAGGATGGAATATGCCCCTATGGTACAAAGGAATCCACGTGGAACACAACTTCGTGAGGGAAAACGTGGGAATTTTCGACGTTTCCCATATGGGCAGACTTCACGTCCAAGGAAAGGATGCCAAAGAACTCCTTCAGAGAACAACCACTGTGGATATCAAGAAAATAAGAAATCTTGAAATGAGGATCGGTTTCATCTGCAGCGAAAATGGTGGGATAATTGATGATGTTTCAGTTTGTGGGCTTTACAGCCATGATTTTCTTGTGGTAACCAACGCCATCAATAGGGAAAAGGACTATGAATGGCTGAAAAGGCAGGGGAGGAATCTCGAAGTGAAAATAGAGGACATAAGTGATGCAACTGCTATGTTGGCAATTCAGGGACCAAAAACCGCTACACTCATCAAAGAACAGCTTGACGAAACTCTGCAAGACCTAAAATGGTTTTCAGCGAGATTCATCGAAAACGATGGGACAAGAATTCTTGCCTCGAGAAGTGGTTACACTGGGGAGGACGGGTACGAGCTATGCATTTGGTATCAATGTCAAGAAGAGGTCTTCAGGATATGGAACAACCTAGTCAGCATGGGCATCCCTCCATGTGGCCTAGGAGCAAGAGATCTGCTAAGGCTGGAATGCGGCTTCTTGCTATACGGGTTGGATGAAGATGAAAGCGTTAGCCCAGTAGAAATAAACAGGGTGAGTCTAGTTGACATGAACAAAGAGAACTTCATCGGAAAGCATGCAATAGAGGAGAAGATGAAGAAAGGGGTCGATAAGTTGTTGGTGGGATTACTTATGGAGGACCCTGGTGTACCTAGACATGGATATTACGTCTGGAAAAATGACGAATCAATCGGTCGGATAACAAGTGGAAATCTGTCTCCAACCCTAAAAAGAGGAATAGCTCTTGCCTATGTCGAGAAAAGCTTCGCAGAAGAAGGCACTACGCTTGAGGTTGATATAAGAGGGAAGAGGAGAGCGGCAAGCGTCACGCTTAGACCGTTCATGAAAAGAAAGAAGTAACTAGTTTGACAGCAACTCTAATTAACGCCATCTAGTTAAGGGATTGCTCTGTCGAGGATGAAAGCATGAAAGCCGTCATAGTCATTGGGGACGGTATGGCTGACCGACCCGTCCAAGAACTGGGGGGAAAAACCCCGCTTGAGGTGGCAAAGAAGCCGTCGCTGGACTGGGTGGCTACGACCGGTGTCTGCGGCATCATGGACCCCATCGCTCCTGGTGTTCCTCCTGGGAGCGACACAGCTCACCTCGCCTTGCTTGGCTATGACGTTTTTAAGGTGTACTCCGGGCGGGGGGCGCTGGAGGCTCTGGGTTCCGGAGTTGAGATTAAACCAGGTGATGTGGCTTTTCGGTGTAACTTCGCCACAATTGACGAAAATTATACGGTGTTGGACCGAAGGGCTGGTAGAATCGAAACGCAAGACGCTGCTCAACTTGCGAGAGATTTAGAAAAAGTGAGCGTTAAAGGGGCTCATGTTATTTTCAAAAACACCGTTCAGCATCGTGCGATACTGCTCCTTAGAGGACCAGGCCTCTCTGCGAAGGTGTCGGATTCTGATCCGCAAAAAGTTGGAAAACGCATTTCGGAGGTTCACCCTCTTGATGATACTGCTGAAGCTAAGAAAACAGCAAAAATTGTTGAAGAACTCTTAGAACGTTACCACGAAATCCTGAGGAGCCATCCGGTGAATGAGGAGAGAAGGAAAAAAGGCTTGCTTCCAGCGAACGCTGTTCTGTGCCGAGGTGGGGGAACACTGCCAGAGTTAATGACTCTTCCGTGTGAATACGGAATTCGAGCAGCCGCCATCAACGCTGTCCCCCTGGTTGGAGGGGTGTGTAAAGCGGCGGGAATGAGTCTCCTCAATGTTCGCGGTGCCACGGGAAGCTACGACACTGACGTTAAGGCGAAGGCCAACGCTGCCATTGAGGCGATCAAATCTTATGATCTTGTGTTGGTGCACGTGAAGGCGACCGACGTTGCGAGTCATGACGGCAAGGTTCAGCAAAAGGTCAGGATGATAGAAAAAATTGACGATATGGTGAGGCACATCGTTAAGAACGTGGACATGGACGAAACTTTCATAGCTGTCACTGCCGACCACACAACCTCGCTGCTTACTAGGGAGCACGAGGGCGACCCAGTGCCAGTTGCCATAACAGGACCAAGTGTACGCACAGACGACGTCAGAGAGTTTAGTGAGAGGGCTTGCGCAAGAGGAGGACTCGGAAGGATAAGAGGTGTCGACCTCATGCCAACCCTCATGAACTATCTTGGAAAGGCCAGAAAATTTGGAGCCTAATTCCCTGTCTGCACCGCTGAGAAGGGAAATGCTAACTTGACTAGAGAAGACATTCGAATGAGGGTTTGGCGTCTCATGGAAGAAAGAGGAATCGCCACGTTCCCCAGACCCGTCTTCCATCGAATACCCAACTTTGTCGGAGCTGAAAAGACTGCCCAGAACCTGAGAGAACTGCCCGAATACAAAGCGGCAAGGGTGATTTTTTGCAACCCTGACTCTCCTCAGAAACCTGTTCGAGAAGCAGCTCTTAAGGATGGCAAAATCGTTGTTATGGCTACGCCTAGGCTGAGAAAGGGTTTCCTCTTGTTAGATCCGAATACGATACCTCGAAACCGTGTTTTCAGAGCGTCCTCAATTCGTGGAGCTTTCCAATACGGTCGCTTTGCTGAGCCTTCAGAGGTGAGGGTTGACCTGTTTGTAGCGGGTTCTGTGGCAGTGTCTCCAGATGGGGGAAGACTAGGCAAGGGGACAGGATACTCTGACCAAGAGTACACGATACTGAAGAATTCAGGAGGAGTCACCTCTGAAACTCCTGTGGTCACGACGGTGCATGATGTTCAAATTGTGGAAAGGATTCTTCGAGAGGAGTGGGATATCTCTGTGGATATTATAGTGACTCCTACGAGGGTTCTGCGGACAATGCCAGGGCGTTGAGCAACACAAATAAGAAAAGGGGAAACTGTGTAAATTCGCTTACATGCTAGGAGACTGGATTGACTACCTGCTTCAATTCAGCTACTTAGGAGTTTTCCTGATCAGTCTTATTGGAACAATGTCAATAATCATTCCCATACCCTACACCTTTGTCATACTTACGTTGGGTATGAGAGGGGTGATGGATCCTCTTCTTCTCACGGTTGCAGGGGGTCTGGGTTCGAGTATTGGCGAATTTTTTGGATACTTGCTGGGATATTATGGACGAGCTTTGATAAGTGAAAAACGGCAAAGGAAGATGGATTATATTGTGAGGATACTTGAGAATCGCTACGGACTTGTCGTTGTTTTTCTTTTTGCTTTAACTCCCTTGCCCGACGACCTCCTTTTTATTCCGCTCGGGGTCTTGCGTTACAAGTTTGTCAAGGTGTTCATTCCTTGTTTTTTAGGCAAGTTGTTAATGTGCGCTATTCTTGCTTACGGTGGAAAACTCTATTATGATGTCCTTGTTGCTCTATTTGGGAAGGGGACATTTGAGGCAGAACTTATTACCAGTGTAGTCACCGCTATAGTATTGATTTTCGTTTTCGTGGCGATGTTCAAAATTGACTGGGAGAAGGTCCTTGGAAAGTACATAGGCGAGGGGAAAAAGGATTGAGGGTGATAGCTGATCTCCACGTTCATAGCAAGTACAGCCGCGCCACAAGCCAGGAAATGAACATACGGGAGATCACGCGTTTCGCTCAGATCAAGGGTTTGAACCTCGTGGGCACTGGAGACTTTACGCATCCCCTATGGCTGAAAGAACTGAGGGAAGACTTGGTTGAAGTGTCTGATGCAGGTCTTTATAAGCCAGCCAGTGATTCTGAGTCTCGCGTTCACTTTATGATAACGGGCGAAGCTTCCACAATCTTCAGCTTTGAAGGGCAAATTAAGAAGGTTCACCATGTCCTCTTGACTCCGAGCCTAGAGACAGCGGTTCAGGTTAACGAACGATTGGCGCGGTACGGAAATCTTAGAGTTGATGGCAGACCAACTCTAGACATGACCGCGCCCCAACTCGTGGAAGAGGTGATGGAAGTTTCCAGCGAAAACGTGGTGATACCTGCCCACGCTTGGACTCCTTGGTTCAGCATTTTCGGAGCTTTCAGTGGATTCGACCGGGTAGAAGACTGCTACCAAGACATGACGAAGCACATTTTTGCTCTAGAAACAGGGCTTTCCTCAGACCCGCCCATGAACTGGCGATTAAGCTCGCTCGACAGGTTTGCATTGGTCTCGAACAGCGACAGTCACAGCGCTTGGCCATGGAGGATCGGGAGGGAAGCAAACGTGTTTGAGCTGGAAAGACTGACCTATCAGGAAGTGGCTGATACTATAAGGAGAAGGAACGGGCGCTTCAAGTTCACTATTGAAACGAATCCCGC
>Ga0315308_1002200_pt1 | contig 11099 bp, 7 predicted proteins | sample TDP3_MG_FD_203078 | JGI IMG/M metagenome (GOLD analysis project Ga0315308, IMG submission 203078) | Freshwater sediment microbial communities from Lake Towuti, South Sulawesi, Indonesia - TDP3 | ecosystem: Environmental > Aquatic > Freshwater > Lake > Sediment | place: Indonesia: South Sulawesi...
AACTGACCTGTATTCTCAGACTCCTTGCCTTGTCAGTGACGCTGCAGTTTTCTGCGTCTCCAGCTGCAACCCCAGCCAAAATGTTTGTTTCTAGGTTTTTCTTTCCACCTATTGAGCAGGGATAGTTTTGCAATTCTTCTGGAGTGGGCGTGTACTCAAATGTGACAGGTGGAGTCAATGTTGATTCGGGGGCGAAACGCAAACTGAGGGTTTGGTTGCCAACGTTTTCGACCTCATATAAGACGCTTAGTGTGGCAGACTCTAAGGGGAAGGCTATGGTCTTCGTGATTTGAAGTTTCGCTTCTGCGCCTTTTGACCAGTCGTGTCCAGTTCGTGAAAGCTTCACTATGGCTTCTTTCTCCTTTTGGATTGTTTTGTGTTCAAACCTTTCTAGGATGAAGTCGCCTTGGTCAAACATGTGTTCCATGTTGAGAAAACCGTCCAGGGTTAATTCTCTACGCAGGAGATGGTCCCGCAGCAACGTTCTGCGATACCAGTCGATGATGGGTTTTTGTTCCCATTTCTCGTGATACTTTTCGGGTCGGCGAGTGAGCGCACCTGCAAAATTGTGAGCGATGGAATCTCCTTTGTAGTCTAGCTCAAAGAGATTGCCGCCGTTGTCCGGTTTTATGTAGGCGTTTAGCCGCCTGCCTTCTAGGAGCAATTCGGCTTGTCCGTCATAGTCGAGATCACGGTTGACAACTGTGACGGCTTGTTGAGGGCCGACTTTTTCTTCTACAGCGCGTTCAACCAAAATCTCTGCGCGAATGAGATTGGCGTGAACCGCTTGCCGAAGGTTGGGTAGGTATACGCCTCCGAACAGCCCATGCCAATAGGCGTCGTTGCACTGCGCGGCATAGAGTTCTTTTCGGGCTTCAGCAAGCAAATCAGTTCGACATCTGAGCCCAGAGGCTTCTTCAATCTTGTTTCTCACGTACAACATTTTCTTGTGCATGTTATTTGATTCAGTGTACTTGGAGAGGAAGTTGCGGAAGTTTCCACCAGACCATTCCATCATTTTGTCGTATGCCGCGCACGGAACGTAGACCAGCCCCTTCGGCGAATATTTCTGCAGATACTCGGATAGGTGTATGGATACAATCCACGGAGTTTCTTCAATAATGGTGAGATATTGGTGCAGCCATTGCTCGGCCATCGCTGGTTCACTCCATTCCCCATACTTTTCGGCGTCCGTTATGTAGACCACTATGCGGTCTCCAGCTGGTGTTCTTGCTTGGCGGAGGTAATCGATGGATTTTTCTTGCGGCTCCCAGAGCATTAGGTATCTTAGCCTTTCGTTTATGGGAAAAACAGTCACTCGGCTGCCCTGTTCTTCGGTGTTGTAGACGTAGAAGGTCTGTTCTTCCGGGTAGCCCGCGGCTCGGATGTGATAGTCATCGATGAGGACATAGTGCATCCCACTCTCAGCCAACAACTTGGGCAGAGATGGCTCCCAAACCCGTTCAGCCAGCCAGAGACCAACTGGCTTTGCCCTGAACATTGCTACCAAATAGTCGGACAAGAGTTGAATCTGTGCCCCTTTGTCTGCGTCTGGGATCATCGGCAGAATAGGTTCATAGTAGCCTCCTCCGATGAACTCAATTTGTCCCTTCTTGGCCAAGGTTTCGAGTCGAACAACATACTCTGGGTGATTCTCTGCGATCCATTCGAGGAGGCAACCGCTAAAGTGAACGCTGAACTTGGTTTTTGGGTGCTGCTCAAAAATTCTCAGCCAAAGTTCGTAGCTTTGTTTGTAGACCCGACTGAGAATTCGCTCGAGTTGTCCGACTGGCTGATGAAAGTGAACCACAAATGGGTAGTTGATTGCACCGCTTTCGCCCAATACGTTATCTCCCCGTTTTCTCATTGCAACAGGTCATCCATTAGCTTTGTGCTCTTTTCAAGCCACCTTAACGAAAAAACCACGTACCTTTTGTACTTTCTTATCTCCGAGGCTCTTTCTGCTTGACGCCAAACAGGCGCGTAGTAGGCCGCGTCGTGCAAGTGCCGATACGCCAAATATACCCTGACGGTCTTTTCTAAGTCTTCAGCCCAGACAGCCCGCATCTTTTCCGCGTCTTGCATGTAACGCTTCAGAATGAGTGTGTTTAGATGCTCAGCGATGCTTCGCATGTACTCTGCATTGGGTGATCTTAGATCCTCAGCTATGAAACGGTTTGCTGCGCATAGGTCGGCTAGGTCCTTCCCAGCGTGACCTGCAACGTGTTCGTCTAGATCCAGAATTATGAGGCGTCCGTCCTTCGTTTTCAGGATTTGCCGCCACATCAGATCCCTGTGAATCTCGGTGGCTTTGACTCTGCTGAGGATGCGATTCCAAGCTCGATGGAAAATCTTTGACAGGCTTTTGCTCTTGTTCGCTGTAATCGCCTTGGTCGCCCTCAACAACGCCAAGTTCTGTTCGAGTTCTCGATGATACCATTTGTAATAGACGTCTCCCGGTTTGATTACCACGCCGGCTGAGTGCCAAGTCTTGAAGCCTGCTCGATGAAAAGGAAACACAATCATATCTATGGATTCTTGAACTATGGTGTCCAAGCGCTTCAATTCTGAATCAGGCGTTTTTCCCGCAACTTTCTTTTGGGAGACTTTTTTCATAAGGTCCCAGATCTGTTTGCCGACCTCCACTGCGCCCTCTACATAATCCGTGAACAAAACCAAGACCTCACTCTCACCGTTGACCTTGAGGAGTCGGTTCATCAAGGCGCCGTGGGTCTTTGGCACAATACCACTTGGCAAGACGCGCAGCATTTTGTACTCGTCGTTCCCACGGGTCAAGGGCTCCCGAGGCAAAAACCGCTTCGCCACCACGTCGAAAGCCAATTTTCGTTCGCCGCTTTCAACCCGACCCCTATATCGATACAGATAGTTGGTGGTAGCCTCTTGGCCGGGCTTAGACAGCGGTCTCAGCGTCCTTAGATGAACGTGGGCTTCGCCACTGATCCCCATGAAGCGACCCATGAAACCGAGTGCACCCATTTTTCTGCGGCGGCACCATGTTTCCAAAAGGTTTTCCACATACCCTTGACTCGTATAACCATCAACAAAGTAGACTTTTGATCTCCCGATTTCCGTCCTACCATGAACTCTCTCGGCCTTTTGAACCCTTCTTTTCGCAACAACTCCTTCATAGAACTGAAAGGTTTGACCGTTCTGTATTGTGGTCGTAATCAAGAAGTCGTATTGAGGCGGAGAAAAATTGAGAAATTGAATGTTGATTTCCTCAATGTCTCCGGGAGCGAGCCGCCAGTGCCGAGGCTCAAAAAACCACCGCCTAGAATTTTCTTTGAACAGAAGACCGACGAATTTTGTATCCCCCAGCGGCGTTAGCAAGCTAGACACCTATTTCCCTCCCCAGACATTTTCACGTAACTCCAGTCACATTCACAGCCTTAAGTTTTGACCACCCATAACTGAGAAAGGCCTTGCTCACACTCGTCTAGTGTTCTGAGAGAATGACACCCGAGTAAGGCTTTAGGAGAAGCCGGATTTTTCCATCGGATACCTTGTGCTTGTCTTCACTTAATAGGTCGGTGAGAACGAGTTCTGGGGGGAAACCATTTTTCCTGTTTTGGACAGTGACGTCTTGCGTCTGAGGTGAGTTGTTTATGGCTACCAGTATTCGCTCATCATCGTGATGTCTGAGATATGCATAGGTATTGCTTTTTGGATCCACATGAACTATGGTGAAATCTCCGTTGGTCAACGCGGAGTGCGTCTTTCTTATGCTGATGAGTTTTTTGCAGATATCAAGAAGCTTTTGATTTTGTCCAGTCTCGTCCCATGTCATTCCCCCTCTCCAGTCTTCCCCACTTCCGCCTCCCGACATTCCGATTTCGTCGCCGCAATAGATAACTGGCATGCCAATGTAAGCCATTTGGAAAATCAGGGCGCATATCATTTTTTCCACGTTGCTGTCGCAAAGAGTTAGGAATCTCGGGGTGTCATGGCTTCCGAGTAGGTTGTAGAGAACCTCATTCACGTGTTGTCGATATCGCATCCGCAGTCTCGCTAGGCGAGCGCCGAGATCCTCAGCCGTTATGCAGCTCTTGGCGAAGAAATCGACCACAATGTCTCTAAACGGATAGTTCATTGCTGAGTCAAGTTGATCCCCTTCTAGCCACGGAGAAGCGTCATGAGGCACCTCGCCAACAATCAAGGCCTCCGGGTTCGCCGCCTTCACCGCTTTGCGGAATTCTCTCCAGAAGTCGTGGTCAATTTCGCTTGCGGTGTCAAGTCGCCAACCGTCGATGTCTGTTTCCTTGATCCAGTAAACCGCCACGTCAACTAGGTATTCTCTCACTTCGGGATTGGAGGTCCTAAATCGAGGCAAGTCCCAAACGTTCTTACCCCATGTTTCATAGGTGGGGGCGGGATGAGTTTTGATGGGAAAGCTGTAGATTCTGAACCAGTCCTCGTATTCCGACTTCGGTCCCTTTTGAACTACGTCTTGGAAGGCCCAGAACTCGAAGCCACAATGGTCAAAGACCCCATCCAAGATGATTCTTATGCCCATCTCATGGCATTTCCGAACCAATTGTTTGAAGGTTGCGAGGTCGCCGAAGTGCGGGTCGATCTGGTAATAGTCCTTGGTGTCGTATTTGTGGGTTGAAGGTGAGCTGAATATGGGTGTGAGGTAGATTGCGTTTATCCCAAGGTTACCCAGGTATGGCAGCTTTTCCAGGATGCCACGCAGGTCGCCTCCGTAGAAGGTTTCGTGTGTTACGGGCAGTCTTCCCCACTCGACTACGTTTGGTGGGTCGTTTGTTTTGTTACCGTTGCAGAAACGTTCCGGGAATATTTGATAGAATATCGCACTCTTCGCCCACCCGGGAACCAAGAAGGCATCATTCTCGCGTAAGTAGAGAAACTCAAAGAAGGGCAGTCCCAGTTCTTTTGTTTCAGGCTGCTTTGAACTGAAACCAGCCTCTGTGTAACAGAGTTGTTCAGAACCGTCGTCTAGGAGCATGGTGTAGCGAAACCTTCTTGAAGCAGGCACCTTTACAACAACCCTGAAATAATCGTATAGGTCGTCGGTGGCAACCCTTTTCATCTGGAGTTTTTCCAGAGGCTTATCGGGTTCCGAAGGGTCTCCGTAAAACAATTGACAACTCCTCAGATCCTCCTTCTTCGGCCTTAGGGTAATGCTCAACCTGTCAGAGTCAAGGAGATAGGCGTAAGCACCCCACGGCTTGTGATAGATCGCCTTCCGCAACATTTCGCAGTCTTCCGTCGATCAATCGACACGATCGATCTCGCAGTCGCTATTTAAGATATGAGTTGGCACTTCCCCAGGGACGCGCCGCCGTGCCTGGGCAAACCTTCACCTTCAGACGGGTGATCAAATGAGGCGGGTTCTTGTGAAGCGGTCCAACCTCCATAGCCGCCGTCCCCATCGTCCCCAAGAACCTTCCCAGACAGATCACGAGTCCGGGCTAAGAGGAACCGGAACGCTGTCGCTATGTTGCTGCGGGCCCGTCCACCCGCGTGTCCATCGCTGCCAGGTCCTGGATCCTCTGCCACATGCGTGGCCTCCGGCAGGAACTTTCGAGAAGTCTTCTCGTCGCACGACCATCTCCACCACCAGTTGCTACGAGCGAGCGAACAGCCCGTGGAAAGCATTCACCAATACAATCGAGGACATGGATGCTGCTGAGGGAGCAGCACAGGCCAAAGGGCAAACTCCCGAAAGTCGGGCAAAAGTCGTTGGTGGCGAAATACTGGGATAAGCTTTATAGCCTGAACGGAGTCAACTAAGCTTTGAACAGAGAATGAAGAAATATCCGAAGGCAAAATCGTCCAGAAGGAGAGGCATTACCACCACTCAAGTCGCCATCGCTATAGCCGTTATCGCTGTAATAGCTGCGGTAGCGTTCGCTGTTACTTACACTCCTCCGAGCCCCGCACCCGTTACAATAACCCAAACCTCCGTCCAAACATCAGTCCAGACATCCCTCCAGACATCTGTCCAAACGTCTGTCCAAACATCAGTTGTAACATCTGTCCAGACCTCAACCGTTAAACCTACACCGACCCCGGTGACGCTAACGATCTGGCACACCTACGCGCCGGGAAGTGGTGAGCTCGAGGCTTTCAACGCAAGTGTGGCAGCATTCCAAGCAACATATCCCTACATCATCCTGAATATCCAGCTGAAGCCATTCGGCGCCGCGCAAGCCGATTTCGTAACCGCATCCCTGGCGGGCAAAGCTCCTGATGTCCTCAGGATTGCACATGATTGGACAGGGTCCTTTGTTGCGCAAGGATTCGTGGCCCCCCTTGAACCCTACATTGACGTAGCTTTTCTAGACCGATACCTCCCTGTGGCCGTACAAGACTACCAGTTCAGAGGTAGAACATGGGGACTCGCTGAGAACATAAATCATCTAGCGCTAATCTACAACAAGGATCTTGTCCCCACACCACCGGCCACAACTGATGAGCTCATCAAGATAGCTCAGGGCATCACACAGAAAGACGCGACCGGCAAGATTACACAGGCTGGCATCGTGTGGAATCTTGCGGACCTCTACTGGTTTTCCGGCTTCCTTAATGGCTTTGGGGGCTCCATCTTCGATCCAGCAAGACCTGGCTATCCAGCTGTCAACTCATCCGCGGCAGTTGATGCGATCCAGTTCATAAGCGACCTCATCGCAAAATATGAAGTGACACCGCCAGGTGCAGACTACGGAGTCATGATGAATCTCTTCACAACAGGGAAGGCTGGCATGATAATCAATGGGCCTTGGAGTCTCAGCGACATCAAGAAAGCAGGAATCAACTACGGCGTGGCTGCGCTTCCGACCGTATCGAAAACCGGTAAGCCGATAGCCCCTCTCATTGGGTCCCAAGGCTGGGTCATAGCCTCTGGCAAGTCTCCCGAGGTGACCGACGCGGCTTTCAAGTTCATTGCCTGGGTTACAAGCGAGGCCTCCCAGAAGCTGTTCATTGAAAAAGCCGGCACGCTTCCTAGCAACAGAGATCTCGTTACAGACCCAATCATAACCGGCAACCCCGATGCGGCTGGATATCTGGCTCAAGCGTTCAAGGGCGCTCCGTTCCCTAACATCCCCGAAATGGCTGCCGTCTGGGCTCCGATGGGTGCTGCCCTTTCTGAGACCATACCAACGGACATAACTAAGCCGCCAACTCCTGCCGCGATTCAAGCTGCGTTGAATAAGGCTGAAGCGGACATCCTACGGGCAATTGGGACTCTGGGGTAGCCTCTCCTCCTCTGCTTTTTTTGTAACCTTTATTTGCATTTCGACGATCGATCGAGAGTTCCAGAAGACTCATCGTGGATAAGGGATAAATCGAGCCAGAATACTTATAATACTCGTTCTAGAAGGTATTATGGTATGGCGTCCGTTCTCGAACGGATAAGAGAAAACAAGACTTCGTACCTGTATATCTTACCGGCACTGGCCGCGCTAGTTTTCCTCGTCCTGTATCCCTTTGCCTTCAATATCTACATCTCCTTCACGAACATGAACCAGTACCATATCCGCGACTACAGGTTCGTAGGACTACAGAACTATGCCTTCGTCTTCACGGATCCCGACTTCATTCTGGTTTTTCGAAACACATTTGTTTGGACTGTAGTAAACGTTGTCCCTCATGTTGCAATCGGTCTTGCCTTGGCACTAGTCCTAAACTCAAAGGTAAGAGGGAAGTCGATCTACAGGATTTTTCTGATTGTTCCCTGGGCCATGCCCTCATTCATCACCTTGCTCATCTGGAGAGGCATGTTCAATTATCAATACGGAGTAATAAACGCTTTTCTTGGCCAGTTGGGCATCAAATCGATCAACTGGCTCGGGGATCCGGGGTGGGCATTCATAGGCATGGTCATTGCCAATATTTGGCTAGGATACTCATTCATGATGATAATGTTCTCGGGAGCGCTTCAAAGCATACCTAACGAGCTGTACGAAGCAGCCGCAATAGACGGTGCAATTGGTTGGAGGGAAATTCGCTATATTACTGTACCAATGTTGAAGCCAACGATTGTGATAGCAGCACTCCTAGGTTGTATCTGGACGTTCAACAACTTCAACGCAGGGTATCTCGTCACAGGCGGCGGGCCTGGGATTTCAACCAGCATCTTCATAACGAGAGCCTACAACCTGGCTTTCAGTCTCTTCAATTTCGCCTTGTCTGCTACCTACGCCTTCGTAGCCTTCCTCTTTCTCTTTGCAATAGGAGTGGCGTGGACGAGATACACGGGAGTAATGAGGCAAGCCGTATGATATCCCAACCCAATTCCTCGGCAAAGGTTCTGTCGGTGGTAAAGTCTGTTCTCAAGCACCTTTTCCTCATAGTAATGTCGATTGTATCCATCTACCCGGTCCTCTGGGTAGTTTCAACCGCCTTTACCCCCGGTGAGACGCTCGCAACAGGCTGGACCCTACTGCTGGGCTTTGTGCCCGTTCCAACCTCCCCCACTTTGGAGCACCTATCATTTGTCTTCGGCTGGAAGGACTTCGGTTTGTGGCTAACCAATAGTGCTCTGGTCACATCCTCCACAGTCGTAGCGACAGTCGCGATCACGTTGCCCGCGGGCTACGCCCTATCCAGGCGCAACTTCCCTGGGAGAAGCCAGGCGATGTTTTCTTTTCTTCTGCCGCAGATGTTTCCTGGCGTGGTCACCATAATACCGCAGTTCTTGATCTTTGCAACACTTGGGTTGGTGAACAACTACCTTGGCGTCATAATCCCCTACACCGTCAGCTCGCTATCCCTCTCCGTCTTCATCATGAAGAGTGCCTTTGATTCGGTTCCAAAAGACCTTGACGAAGCAGCCATAATAGATGGTGCTAGCGAGTTCAAAGCCTTTCGGCGGATCTTGGTCCCGCTTACTCTGCCCCACGTTGCGACGGTGGCGCTCTGGGCGTTTATGGGCTCGTGGCTCGACTATGCTTTGGCGCACGTGATGCTGTCAGACAACAACCTGTGGACCCTGCCCCTGGCACTTTACTCCTTGATTCAGCCCAACTACACGCTTTTCGGAACCTTCGCAGCCCTCTCGGTCATAATGGCTGTTCCAGTCTTCATCGTGTTCATGATCTTCCAGAAGTATCTGGTCTCCGGGTTGACAGCGGGAGCCGTCAAGGGTTGATGTAGTGTGGCGCGAGTTACGCTGGAAAACGTGACGAAAGTGTTCGGAGAGGTGGTTGCGATAAAGGACGTGAACATCGATATTGCTGACGGCGAGTTCCTGGTGCTATTGGGCCCAAGCGGATGTGGTAAGACAACCGCGCTTAGAGTGGTAGCCGGGCTCGAGAAACCAACAACAGGTAACGTTTACATAGGAGGTATGCTCGTAAATGACGTTCACCCAAAAGACAGAGACGTCGCGATGGTCTTTCAGAGCTACGCACTCTATCCTCATATGAACGTTTACACCAACATGGCTTTCCCGCTCCAGATGAGAAGGTATCCCAAACAAGAGATAGACGAAAGGGTAAGGCGTGCAGCAGAGCTCCTGGAGATCTCCGAACTCCTTAAGAGGCGGCCCAAAGAACTGAGCGGTGGACAACGCCAAAGAGTGGCGCTAGGCAGGGCCATTGTGAGGGATCCCAAAGTCTTCCTGATGGACGAACCGCTTTCGAATCTTGATGCGAAACTTAGAGTCCAGACAAGGATTGAGCTCAAAAACCTTCAGAAGAGGATCGGGACGACAACAATCTATGTGACGCACGACCAGGCTGAAGCGATGACACTTGCAGACAGGGTCGCCATCATGAAAGAAGGCGAAGTTCAGCAGGTTGACCCTCCCACGCAGGTTTACGCTAGCCCAGCGAACAGATTCGTTGCAGGCTTCATAGGCAGCCCCGCCATGAACTTCATCGAAGGCACATTAGTCACCCGCAAAGCGAGATTGATGCTTGATGCAGGAGAATTCATTGTGCCTATCGACACCTCGTTGGCCGAAGCAATAGGGAGATTAGAGGGCTATGAAGGCAAGACTGTAACTTATGGCATACGTTCCGAGGACGTTGCCGTAGGATCGTCACCATTCGACGGAGGTGTGGAGGTCTCGGTCTTCGGCACGGAGCTAATGGGCTCCGAACAATTTGTTCACGCAAGAGTCGGAAAATCCTTAGTCGTCGCCAGGGCGCCAATGACTTTCCGGGTCTCCATAGGAGACAGAGCTTGGATTAACCTAACGAGCTCTAACGCACACGTCTTTGATGCTAAGACAGGAAGAGCTTTGGTCTAACGCTTGATGATTTTTCTCCGAAACAGGAACAAGGCGACCAATATCACGACAGCAACACCCACGATCACATAGACTTCGCCGACAGGAAAGACTGGTACACCCTCCTCTCTGGGGAGAGTCATTGCAGCCTGTGCATACCTGTATCCCTGAAAAGCGAACCAGGCGGGACCCGTTGGCGTCTGCCACTCCCAGTCACTCCCCTCAGCCACATAAAGGTAATTCCACATCCTCATGATCCTCGGATCGTCCTTTCCATACCGCTTTGTCAGGTTAACCAGAGTACCCCTGGCCTTCGATATGGCTTCCCATATGGCATTCTTTGCCGGTATACCGATCCAAAGACCAAAGCCACCCGACCAAGATGATGAAGGAACGAAAGTGAGATGCGTTGTGACTTTGCGACTACTCAGTACGTCGCTCATGGTAGATGTCTTGATCCAGCCCTGCGCTTCAATTGCTGCATAGATCTCGTCAAAATCCAGTGCGCTAATCAGCCCTCTTGCCAGGGCAATCGGGTTCTCCCCATCCAAAGCTACCGTCAGAACACCGTTAGGATTGACCCTGTAGACCCTTGCAACGGCGGCAATGAACTTGCTCGCCGCCACCTTGGGATTGATCTCGCCGTTCCAGTCAAAGGACAGACCATTCGAGATATCAGTGTCTCTGAAAAAGACAACGATGTTTGTGCCGTTGGCCCCTTCTACAACGAAAGGTTGGTAGACAGATGATGATGAAGAAGGCCCGGTGGCGCGAACGAAATGTTCGCTTGTATCCAGCACCGTGTACTTCAAACCTGCTTTGGCTATTAGGGGCACCATCTCCAGGTTGAAGCCCATTTCAGGGGTCCACATGCCTTGAG
>Ga0315308_1002201_pt1 | contig 11099 bp, 11 predicted proteins | sample TDP3_MG_FD_203078 | JGI IMG/M metagenome (GOLD analysis project Ga0315308, IMG submission 203078) | Freshwater sediment microbial communities from Lake Towuti, South Sulawesi, Indonesia - TDP3 | ecosystem: Environmental > Aquatic > Freshwater > Lake > Sediment | place: Indonesia: South Sulawesi...
TGAAGTTGCTCTCCTCCTTCACGTACACTTTTCCTTGAGGTGTTTCTTTGGCTAGAATGAAGATTTGGCCTTTCAGGTTCTCTGTTCAATTCCTGTTCTTTCTATTGTTCAATGCTTTGATCTTCAAGGTCGTCTATCCATACCTTGAGCTGGAACGCGTTGTCTATAGTTGGCCTGTGCTGTCCAGTTTGAATTCTCCCTTCAGTTTTATGGTGGGTTCATTCGATCTCGTTCAATTCATGTTCTCGAGCTCCGAGTTTCCTTGGTTCGCTTTAGCTTCCATATTCATTATCGGCTCTCTTTTCGGCAGGCTCCTCTGCGGCTGGGTCTGCCCATTCGGCTTCGTTCAGTATCTCATATCAACTTTCAGAAGCAGCCACGTTCAAGTCTCACCTAAGACTCATGAACAGTTCAAGTCTTTGAAGCTCTTCATTCTGGCCTTAACTCTCTTCATTAGCGGCTCTCTATTCTTGGCGCTTGAGTTTGGGATCGGCAAGGACTACAGCGAGGCTCTAGGCGTTTTCGCAAGAGGACCCTTTTTGGCCGTATCACCTGATGGAGCGCTTTTCGGGACTATCCCAATGTTCTTGATGGAGGGGGGAAGTTTGCTCTTGAAGGCTTCTGAGGTCTTCTCGAATTACGATGCTTTCGTCAAATGGTTCTGGAGTATGCCTGCTAACCTTGTTTTCAGTTTCTTTCTTTTGGCTATCTCTTTCTACGGGGCTTATATGATCCCTCTGTTCTGGTGCCGCTATTTGTGTCCCGTCGGCGGCTTCATGGGGATCTTCAGCCGGTTCAGTTTTCTAGGGATGAAACGTGACCCTGTGAGATGCACTAAGAAGTGCCCTGATTGCGTAAGGGTCTGCCCTATGCAAGTCAGGATTCTTGAGCTTCCTTGGGAGAAGTTCAATGATCAAGAGTGTATCTTCTGCCTTGACTGCGTTGAGGCTTGCCAAAACGGCGCATTAGGACTGAAGTTTCCTTAGGCTCTTCGAGAGCTCTCTAAACCGAGGCAATTTGAGGTTGAGGAGACTACTTTGCAACTTCGATGTTGTGCATAGCAGTTTTATTACTGTTGTAGACACGTTAATACGCTGATATGTATGCTATAACGGAAAATCTGATGCATATTGAATTGAGTGAATTGCGTTGACCGATGTCAAACCGGCAGTTCAGGTTGCGCGTGGTGCTTCCTTCCTCTTCATTCAGAACGTGGTCACGTCGATAGTTGGGGCTGTTAGTTTCGGCATTATCGCCCGCTTGTTGACAAGGACTGAGATGGGTGTGTATGTTACGTTGAGCCTGGTCTTCGCTCTTGCGCAGATGGCCGCCAGCTTCGCTCTTCCAAGCGCTGCAGTCAAGTTCATCGCCGAGCTGAGAGGTCGGAACGAACAGAAAGCTGTGGCAGGCGTTGCTTTTCAAATTCTACGTCTCACATTCATGGCGTCGATCGTTTTTGGATCTGCCGTGTTCCTGTTTTCATCTCAGATCTGCTACCTGTTGACTAGGACTACTGTGTATGTCGAGGTCTTCAAGATTCTGGCTTTGGACTTGGTCTTTGCAGGGGTTCTTCCAAGTTTGAATGGGATTATGATCGGGTTGCAAAAGATGAAAGAGTTGGCCGGGTTGAATATTATAGCATATATCATCAGCAGGGTTCTTTCGATTATTTTCTTGCTTCTTAACCTCGGTTTATGGGGTTTTATACTCGGCTGGTTGATCGGCGACTCATGCGGCTTCTTAATGTTTTCCAGTTATATATTGAGGAACTTTGGAAAGCCGAGTTTCAGTTTCGGTCTGAAGCGCATATTGGGCTTTTCTTGGCCGATCTATCTCTCCTCTTGGGTGGGTTTCGGTTACAATTGGTTCGACAGGGCTCTCCTTCTTGCTTATGTTCCTCTCGCTGATGTCGGCGTCTACAATGTTGCTGTCACCGCTTTCGGGGTGATGGCTTCGATTCCAAGCGCGATCTCGACGGCTTTGTTTCCGCAATACTCTGAGCTGCAAGGCAGAAATGGGATGCGCAGTTTGGAGAAAGCGGTCCGAACTGCTTCACGGTATGTGTGTTACGTGGTCGTTCCTTTAGCTGTAGGATTAGCCGCAACCGCTCGTCCAGCTATCTCCTTGTTTGCCGGAAGAGCCTATGAGATGGGCGCCATTCCATTGGCTTTACTGAGCCTGTTCGGCGCATTCACTTTCGTCGGCGTTGCTTTGAGCGACATATTCTCGATTACTGAGAGGACGAAGATTTCTGCTTTGTTGACTTTGATCATTGTTTCGATCAGCGTTTTTCTAGGTTTCCTTCTTCTTCCTTCAACCGGGTTTTTTGGAGCTGCTGTTCTCAGAGGTTTCGCAATGGCCCTAGGCTTAGTATTGATGCTGGTGTTCTTGAGGCGAATGAGACTGTTAGCAGTTACTTTCGACGTTGAAGCTTTATGGAAGAGTTGGGTTGCGAGCTCGGTTATGGCCGTTGCCGTTCTCGGTCTCCAGTTTCTTCTGTATAGTAAGCATCTTCTTCCTCTCTACGTTCTTGTCGGAGGCTTTGTTTACTTGGTTATATTGAGGTTTTTGAAAGCTGTGACGGCACATGATATGCATCTAGTTAAGGCTTTCATAGGTAAGAGGTTTGAGCGCTTGATCGATTGGTTGAGCCCCTTCCTCATTTCGTGAGAATCAATTCCGCGTGAAATGCGGAGCTACGCTAAAACAACTATTTTAGACAGTCAAGTGTTCTTACCACTTCGTAGCTACTTCCTTACTACGAGAGATGGGCTGCAACCAGATAAAAACCTGTAATAACTAAAGGCAAAAAGAAAATTGGGAAGTACCACATGGCCACACCAGAGATCAGAAACGTTAACAAGACCATAATGTCTAGCCAATCGTTTCTCGTCTTCGGGATTAACCCAAGGTCAAAACCGGCCTTCTGAAGTAGGTATGCGAAGCCAAATACGTTGGCTACGGTCAGCAGGACGTTGAAGAAGGCGGCCGGGATCAATGCTGCTCCGATGGGTTTGCCTGTCTCTATGAAAGGCAGAGGTATTCCTCTGTAGAGCAAGGGAAGTAACTCTATCTCAACGACTAGGTCTAAGCAGAGAATTCCGATGGCTCCTAAGATGATGGTTGAATGAGTCTTCTTAATATGGTATCCCACCAGACTTTCTTTAGCACTATCGGAGGTAGCTGCATTTAAAAATCTACCGCCTCACGCATGCGCTTTTCAAAGATATTATATGCTTTCCTCGCTGAATGCGTTTCATAAGAGAACTGTCAGTTTTCAGAATTGCGGCCATCTTTGCCGCTTCCATAGGTCGCTTTCAGGCATTCCGCAAGTCTCTTCGTCAATTCTTTATGGTGTGAAGAACCGATCGTTCTGAATGTCAATTTGCCAAGTCCATTAAGTGTTCTTTCGGCATGCGTTACCGACTTTGGCTTTTTGAGTTTCAGGGATCTGTTCTCAAGCGCCGCAAGAAAGAAGAGAAATAGTGATCAGGCAATACTTTTAGGTATTGGGGCAAGGGGAATTACGGCCTGATCGAAGAGAATTGTTCTGTGGTGGTTTCTTGGAAACGGTTACGATTTTGAATGATTGCGCTTACGTCGGTTATGAGATTGCTGAAGAGCTTAGAAAGAGACGATATGAAGTGTTGTACCTGCCTAGAGGGAGAGGTCTCTACTCGAAAACGTTGGGCGTTCTGGTGAATGTGTTGAGGAGTAAAGGAATCTTGCATGTGAATTATGCCTTGCAGGATGCCTATTTAATCAGCAAGCTAAAGGGCAAGTTTCTACTCCATGCTCACGGTTCAGATTTGCGGTGGTCTATTACTGGACGATGGGGGTGGATAGTGAAATCAAACTTGAAGGTTGCTTCGAAGCTTCTTGTATCTACACCAGACCTGTTGGAGATTGCTCGACGGTACAGGAGTGATGCAGAGTATTTACCCAACCCTATCGATACACTAAGATTTTCACCTCACCCACGCGTGAAAGTAGGTCCGAAGAGAGCTCTCTACATTCCTAAGTGGTATGAGACTTTGCCTGAGGGACTTGTTGACGAATTGCGTAGGGCGGGTTTCGAAATATCTATGCTATCTAGTCGAGTAAACTATCGAGATATGCCTCAGCTCCTCTGCAGCCACGATATCTTCATTGACCAATTCACGATACCGTCATTCAGCAAGACATGTCTTGAGGCAATGAGTTGCGGTATCCCGAGTATCGACTACAGGCACATAGAGAATTTCAGGGAGCGAATAAGCGTATTGGCAAGTGATGAGGATCTATCTCGGGAATCAGAGTTGGCTCGTGACTATGTTATGAAGAATCATGACAGAAGGCTTGTGGTCGATAGACTTACTAGGATCTATGCAGAAATGAAAGAGGGCTGAATCTCACTAGGGAATCGGGTTATGCGCCCTTCGCGGGCCAGCTTTCTGATCATCGTAGCCCTTAAGCTTCAGCCGGTATAGTCCGATGTACTGAAAGACTTTGCGGTTGCCAGTTCGCAGGAAGGCTAGTATTGACTTCGGATACGTCATGAGCCAAGCAATGTATAGTCTTCTCCTACTGACATAGTCGAGGTACGCCATGCAATAACCCTCCTCCCAGGCTATCTCGTAGATTCGGTTCAACCTTTTCACTGACGAATTGTGTTCCACAAGGATTTCTTTAGCATAGATCACACGGTAACCCAGACGCTTCATTTCCTTCTGCATCCAGTAGTCTTCGACCCTCGCTACAGGAGGCATTAGTATCTGTCGCATGGCCTCAGTCTGAACTAGCGTCGCTCCAGCAAACGCCCTTTTCTCAGCAACATCAGGCCTTCTCAGCCAGCGTCTTATGAATGCGACCGAATCCTCGTAGTCCGTTATCCACTTATGCTCTTCTCCGAAGTAGGCGTGAACATTCGGATAGATCATGCCCACATCGTCCGCCATGTGCCTAGTCATCGATTGATGAAAGCCTTCGAAGAGGGTGATGTCGTCATCGAAGTAGTAGAACCATGGTGTAGTGACTCTCTCAGCCAGCCTTTGTCTTGACAGGCCCAGGGGTCTCGACGTATCGATAAGCACCTTATTGACAGGGATAAGACGCTTGGCCATTTCGAGCTTCTCCTCCGAAATTCCGTACTTAGTTGAAATGGCCAAGTCGAACTTCATAGAGTCGTAACACATCCAAATCGATGAGACAACGGACAACCATTAAGAAACAAAAGTCATATAAATCGTTGGATCAATGGGAAGGCAATAAACAGGCCGCTTTCAATTGTCATCCAAGGCTTTTCTAACTTGGAAGTTGACTTAATGGAGTGTATTGGTTGACGCTGTCTTAGTTAGACCCAGAAATATTCGATGACAAGCGCCGGCGGGAGTTATGAAAAGATTTGTCATAAGACACATTTCAGTGCAAGAGCATCCGAAATCTCTTGTCAACAGTAGTACCACAGGGTGTATGCATCTGCATCCAAGAGTAACAAGAAGTCGGCAACAGTTACGAAGAATTGCTCGGTATCTGCTTGATTATCATTTATGGAAGGTGATTTCGCACGCAGCTCTATACATTGAGGCCCATTCATCAGTTATCTTTCTGCAGGCAAAAAGAGGTCGTTACGGAGGTCTGATGAAATGGTTGCGCCCAGTGTAGGTCACAGTAGGATCTCCATAATAATTCTCAACTGGAATGGGAAACGATGGCTAGAAGATTGCCTCACTTCTATTTTGCATCAGGATGTTAACGAGACATTTGAGGTTCTTTTGGTGGATAATGGTTCGACTGATGATAGCGTCAAATATGTCAAAGAGCGATTTTCAAGAGTTAGGGTAATAGAATTAGGGAAGAATTATGGCTTTGCTGAAGGCAATAATCGTGGACTAAAACATGCCCAAGGAGAGTATCTTGTCTTTGTAAATATGGATACAAAAGCAGAGAACGAATGGCTTAAGAATCTTCTAAAGGCCGCTCATCAATATCCGGGTTATCAAATTCTTTGTAGCACACAAATTCCAGCCCAAGCAGAGAATGAAGTGATGAGTCTAAGTAGCTTTGGAGACGTAATCGTAACACGACAACAAAGCCGTCAACCGACGACGAGTTCCTTATTCGCAAGCGGTGCTTGTTTTCTTATCAGGAGAGAATGGGTTGAAAAACTTGGCTACCTTTTTGACCCCTATTATTTCTGTATGGCAGAAGATGTCGAAACGTCACTAAGGACTATACTGATGGGAGGGCTTATCGGATATGTCAGAGATAGTAGAATCTATCATCATCTCGGAGGATCCCAGTTTCCTCCTTTCTGGAGTTTCAGTTTCAGAACACGAAATCTTTTGTTGACTTATTACAAGTTATTTACGCCAAAGAATTTTGCACGAATGTTGTTGGTGCATTTTGTTTACATAGCAGCAAGACTTGCGGCAACTCCAAGAACAGCGAAGAAGACAGTTGGCATGATAAAAGGACTGGTTGACTTCTTCACCTGTTTCTATCGCTATGACGCGTACAGGAAGGAATTCATTCAAAAGAAGAAAAGACGGGACGAATACGTGTTTAAGAGGTTCGTACACAAGGCAGGCATCCAAGAATTTCTCATGAGAATCATATATAGATGCTAGATTAACTGGCTCTCTTCTTCCCGTCTAAAGAAATTCTCAGCCACATGAAACGAATGCTTGGGTAGACTGACAGCCTAGCTCTTCACTATCACTCAAAGAAGGATCGAAAAGAACGATCGATGATTGGATGAAACAGAACAAGTAGCAATCGATCCCGAGCCGTTTAACACGAACTTTCTCATCGACGCGTAGATGTGACTTCATTCAGCAAGTGAGCAAATTGTGCTACCTTTCTTTCTATAGGCGAGCTGTTCACAGTGAAATCGCTGGCGCTATTACCTATCGATCTTTGAAAAAGATCCATATATATGGTAGGGAGGAGAACTACTGAGTGACCGTATTTTGCTATGACAGTTGACCTACAACCAAATAGATGCCCGTAATCACCAAAAGTAGAAAGAAAAAGGGGAAGTACCACATGGCTATGCAAGATACTGAAACTACGAAGAAAGCCAGAACGTCTAGCCAGTCATTCCTTTTCTCCAGGAGCAGCCCGAGCTTGAAACCTGCCTTATGAAGTATGTATGCGAAGCAGAAAACGTTGGTTACGATGAGCAGGATGTTGAAGTACGTGGCGGGTGTCAATGCAGCTCCGATGGGTTTGCCTGTTTCTACGAAAGGCACGGGTATTCCTCTGTAGAGCAAGGGGAGAATCCCAATCTCTAGAATCCGGTCTAGGAAGAGGATTCCGACAGCTCCTAGGACGATGATTGAATAAGCCTTCTTGATATGCTATCCCATCCAGACATTCTTCAGCACTATCGAAGCTACTTCAATTTAAAAATCTACGGCCTTGCTCCATGCTTCAATGGAAAGCGACATAGACCTCAGGATAAATCCTGATTGGGCAAGCCTTCCTCAAGGCCATCATCAAAAGATATCAATCAATCGCTATGCTCATATCAATGAGTCTTTGGATTGCCTCCGTGATCTCCAACTCCCCTATCCAAGAAAACTTCAAGCCGTCAATCGCATCGAACATCGATCCACGGAACACGTAAACGCCTTCATAATCTTCGCAGTTAAAGGTATGAACTCCAATCTTTAGAAGCCTAATTTCGCTATTTAATCCATTCGTGACCTTGTCAACGCATAGGGATAAGTCTCACCGTCCCAGAAAATAACACCTATCCCCGCACCGTCCTGGTCGTAATTGCTAACGATCTCTAGATGTCTGTATCTCTGCTTGATTTCATCCCACAACTTATATGTCTGACCACTCCACGCTCTCGTCTTTATTCCAAATCTAGTCGCATAATCGGGAATAATATCATGAAACGCAATAAGTCCACGTTTCCTGACAAACTGAGAATATATCTCAAAATCCTTCCTAACTCCTTCATAACTATGGTCACCATCTATGAAAAGAAAATCGATATTCTTGCCGCTAAGAATCATCTTAACTCTCTCAAGCGTGGCAGGATCGTGGGAATCACCTCGCACAAGGTAAATATGTTGTTTGCTCGTGGCGAATGCCTTGTAGAGCGGGATCCTCCATACTGGATAGCCAGCTGGCAGGTCTAAGCTTATGATCACGGCCTTAGGATCGGCGATCCTGCTGAAAAGGAATAGTGTTCCACCTGCAGCCGTGCCCACCTCAAGTACAACGCTCGGTTTAGCTTTTTCAATAATTCGCAATAATGCCTCAACTTCAAGCTTGAGCTGTGCGGGTCTTATATGGATTCCTAACAAGTCAAATGAGAAGGCGAAATCAATAGCGCTATCAATACCCTTAATGTTCTTCACGGACCTCCTTAGCTTAAGAACAGCTATTTGAGTAATAAAGAACTTGAGGGTTCTGACGAGAGAGAGGTAGAGATTCCCTGGAAGCTTCTTCAATAGGTGCTTACGAAGTTTTTTCCATATATTGGTTAAACTCATAGATCGTGATCAACGAATGCAGAGCATCAATAATCTTAATAAGGTTATCGAGGACAATCGGACTCGACGAGCCAATCGAATTCTCCTTCGCCAAATTTGTTAACGAGATGTATGCTGCTCTCTCGACAACCTTGATCTCGAGAGCGTCATTTGATAGAAGGTCCTCCTCTAGCCTTAACGCCTCATCGATGGGAAGCCCATCCTCGAGGAAGTTAAAGACCTAGGTCATGTGAATAGCTTCTGCTATGATTCGTTCGCCCTTGTTGACTCGTGAAACGATGCTCTTCGCCGCAAGTTGCCCTCAGACATTGGGAGATTTTGCCGGGCGCTTTAGCGGGATGGATTTTCCCAGTTCGTCTAGTCCTGTCAGGCATAATTCTTTATGTCCATTGTGGTCCCTGTAATAGGTTGGGTTGCGGTGGAAGTGAGGAAACGTATGTTTGATATTTGGTTCTGGTTGCCTATCGCGTTGATAATTGTTATTGGAACGATCGGAGGCCTCTTGTTTAAGTATGGGACGAATGCTTTCGGTTCGATCTCTCTTGAGCGTATGTTTGAGATTCAAATTTCATGGAAGACTTTTCTCTACTTGGGGATGATGTTGGTGGGCGTTTTGCTGATAGTTTTCAGCGGCTACAGCCTTAGAGGTGAGTTCTTTGCGATGGGGTTCCTCTTCTCGCCTTTGATCTTCTGTGCTTTAGTGGCTTTGTTCATCTCTCGCTTGTTGATTGGGGTTCCTTTGTCTGTGACTGGGCTTGGGAGGTTGACGATGATAGTTACGACTCTGAGTGCTGTCGCGACGGTGGCCGCGAGCGCTATAGTCTTCAAAGAGAGCTTCCCTCCTCGAGTTGCCTTAGGCGTAGTGCTCGGTATAGCTGCCATCGCTTTGATAGGCGAAGCATAAAGATAGATCGCCTTGAGCGGCAGGCATCTCTGCACCAAGAGGAAAGCGGTTGGAAGCGTTGCTATTCTGGCTGGAGCTCTTCTTCATGTGAATCCGTGGCTGGACTGTTGAGGGGGTGTACCCTTTGGTAACCTTCGGTGCTCCTGGGAGTCCTCTAGAGCGGTGTGTGGCCGGCTTATATGCTTATGTAGGTCATGTCTCCCAGAATCAACCTAGTGCCTTTAGGCACGTTGTCTTGGGAGCTGACGATCTTCGCCTTCATCCCTATTAGGCTGTCTATGATTCGTTTGCCGCATTCGATGTGGGCTCCGTCCAATATTATCGAGTTTTCAACTTCGCTATTTCTGATTGTTACATCGTTGCCTATTGAGGTGTATGGCCCGATGTAGACGTTCGGGCCTATCTCGCAATGCTCCCCTAGAATTACCGGGCCTCTTATCGTCGTTCGACCGTGAACGACTGTAGCTTTACCTATCCCAGCGGATCCAGTCACAGTTGCGCCATCCTCTACTACGCCTTCATTGAAGGGCTGAAGCTCTTGTAGTACGAGTTGATTCGCCTCCAAGAGGTCTTCAGGTCTTCCTGTGTCCTTCCACCATCCTTGAACGAATTGAAAGCAGACCTTGGCTCCACTGTTGAGGAGAACTTGGATTGCATCTGTTATCTCAAGCTCCCCACGCCAAGAAGGCTTTATCTTCTCGATCGCTCCAAATATCTTGCTGTTGAAGACGTAGACGCCTATCAATGCCCATTCGCTTACTGGCTGCTTAGGCTTCTCTACGAGCCGTTTGATCTGACCGCTTTCGTCTAAGACTACAACCCCGTACCTACTTGGGTCTTTCACTTTAGCGACGCCGATAACGCAGTCACTTTGATTCTTTTCGAATAAATCGATTAGAGGTTCGGCTCCTTGCTTAAGCATATTGTCGCCGAGATACATCGCGAAAGGCTCGTCTTTGACGAAGTTTCTGGATATTGCGATGGCGTGTGCAAGCCCTTTAGGATCAGGCTGATCGATGTAGGCGATCTTTACGCCGAACCTAGAGCCATCCCCAAGAAGCCCTCTTATATCTTCCTTGACCGGTCCTAGTACCACGCCTATCTCCTTTATGCCCGCATTGATTAAGTGCTCAAGCCCGTACAGGATCATCGGCTTGTTCGCTATCGGAAGCATATGTTTGTTACCGGTGAAAGTTAGTGGCCTAAGCCTTGTCCCATGACCGCCAGCGAGCAGAAGGCCCCTCATTAACCCTCACCCATTAGCCAGACACATATTGCAGGGGGGATTCAGGTTATGCGACTACCTCTCTCTTGGCTAGAGCTTGGACCATTAGAGGGACGTTCTTACTTGCTTTGAGCACTTCTAGGAAGAGGGGTTCGCCCTTATCATTCAGATGGATGATTATGTCTCCCATCTCCTCGGCGTGAGACAGCCTTCCAGATTCAGAGACGATTATCGTAAGCACGTCCGATTCCATGTCGTACTTCAACCTATACATTGAATCTTTCCCTCTTCACCGGATAGAAAGTTACCACTACTATATTATCATTCACTTCCTCGTACACAACCCTAATTGCGTGCTCCTCGTCGATAGGTTTTAGCGCTAGCATTTGATCACCTCTTCTATCCACACGGGTTGGATGCCCAACAGCCTGTCTAACCACTTTTTCATCAACTTCAAAGCCGTATCTCTTTAAGAAGGAAA
>Ga0315308_1002203_pt1 | contig 11090 bp, 13 predicted proteins | sample TDP3_MG_FD_203078 | JGI IMG/M metagenome (GOLD analysis project Ga0315308, IMG submission 203078) | Freshwater sediment microbial communities from Lake Towuti, South Sulawesi, Indonesia - TDP3 | ecosystem: Environmental > Aquatic > Freshwater > Lake > Sediment | place: Indonesia: South Sulawesi...
GCAATCAACTGATCTTCAGGTATGACAATGCTCGTCACCGACCGCCTCTGCGCTCCCTGGAACACAAGCACATCCCCGGCCAGATCGTGGAGGCCTCTGCTCCAACACTTGATGATGTATTGGCTGAAATCGCCGTGACCAAAGGGTGGGTGTAAGGAGACGAGAGAGTCGGTGAAGAGACTGGCCAGCGGATGGGCAGCTTCTGAAAGAGGTTGATAGATGAAGATCACCTATGATGCGGAAGTGGATGCACTTTCCACCCAGTTTCTGGAGACCACGGTGACAACCGAACACCTGGCGGAGGGGATCACAGCCGACTATGATACAGAAGGGCGGCTGGCCGGCATCGAGATTTTGGACGCGCTGAAGCGCTTCGGGGACCCACAGACCTTGCGCCAGGTCGCGCTGGAAAACGTGGGGTTGGTTAGAACATGAGTAGAACAAGGCTATAATCAGGGAGGTAATAGCAATGACCCTTACGCTGAATGTTCACGAGGCCCAAACACAACTTGCCCAACTGCTGGAACGAGTCCGACAGGGTGAGGAAATCATTATCGCCGAAGCCGGCCGGCCGGTGGCGCGTTTGGTGCTGATTGACAGGCCGACAGCTCCCCGCGTGCCGGGCAGCGCTGCAGGTCAAGTCGTGATCGCTGACGATTTTGATGCGCCGTTGCCTGAGTCTATCCTGGGAGACTTTGAGCGATGAAGGTCCTGCTGGATACCCATGCGTTCTTGTGGTGGATAACAGATTCCCCCAGGCTATCGGCACGGGCCCGCGAAGTGATTCAAGATAGCAACAACGAGCTATTCTTCAGTGCCGCCAGCGGTTGGGAAATCGCGATCAAGGCCCAACTGGGTCGCCTGCAACTGCCGGACAACCTGGAACAATTCATCCTGGAACAACTTTCCCTTAACGCCATCCTTGTCCTGCCTATCCAATTGCATCACGCTCTACGCGTGTACACACTACCCCAATATCACCGCGACCCTTTTGATCGCGTGTTAGTAGCTCAGAGCCAGATTGAAAACCTGCCTATTCTGACCGCCGATGCTCAGATTACCCCATACGCGGTGGAGACCATCTGGTAAAATCGGAGCCGGTGGCGAAAATAAATGCAGGGCTGGATACTTTCACACCACAAGGGGGCGGATTTACCGACACGTCCTACGCAATGAGATTGCTGCGCTTTGGATGAAGATTCGCGAGCAACACCCTGTAGGTAGAGGAGGAAACAGAGCATGGCATCGAGGAACAACACACATCTGTATCACCCACGCGCTATTCTCAATGGTTCATTCTCGTCACCGCGGTCTTTATCACCTGCCTGATCACGGCTAACATCACGGCGGTGAAGTTGGTAGGCGTGTTTGGCCTGATTCTGCCAGCCGCTGTCATCATCTTCCCCATCAGTTACATCTTTGGTGACGTGTTGACCGAGGTGTACGGCTACCGCCAGACGCGGCGAGTGATCTGGCTAGGCTTTGTCTGCAACCTCATTGCCGTGGTCGCTATCTGGGCGGGACAGGCGTTGCCCGCTGCCTCATTCTGGGATGGGCAGGCGGCCTACGAGCGCATCCTGGGCTACACTCCCCGGCTTCTGGTGGCCTCGTTCCTGGCCTATCTGGTGGGCGAGTTTGCTAACTCCTTTGTGTTGGCCAAGATGAAGATCACCACGAGCGGCCGCTGGTTGTGGACGCGCACCATCGGCTCCACGCTGGTGGGACAAGGGTTGGACTCGCTAGTATTTATCACCCTGGCTTTTGTGGGAACAATCCCGCTGGCAGGGTTGACCTCGGCCATCGTGACCCAGTGGCTGGCGAAATCGGTCTATGAGGCCGCTGTGACTCCGTTGACCTATGGGGTGGTGAATTTTCTCAAGCGGCAGGAAGGGCTGGACGTGTATGACCGTGATACGCGGTTCAATCCGTTTTTGGTGACGGAGTAGGGAGGAGGTAAGTAATGAGCACTATTTATGTGGAACTAACTCAGAAGGCAGGTGAAGTTCTATCTCTGGTTCGATCCGCTATCGAAGGTGAGATAGCGAGGCTGGAACTTGCCCTAAAGTTAGCCAGGGAGCGCCTGACTCCGTTTGAGCAGAAATATGGCGTGACCTCAGAACATTTCATTTCTGAGATGGCTGCCGAAGACCTGGAGGGCGGCGATGATGAGTATGTGTGCTGGGCCGGGGAGTACAAGCTGATGCAAAGACTCCAGGAAAAGTTGCGACAGCTCCAAGAGATCAACTACGGTGATTCAAGCCTACTTCAACCAGATCAAAACGCTCGTTGATCAATACGCCGCCACCCACTTTGTGCTGGATGCGAGTGTCAGCTTTGAGACACGCCCTGGGGAACAAGGTTATCTTACCGGGTCGCTCACCTTTGTGGACGGCTCAGTGCTATACTTCAGGGAATTCCTCGACGCCGTTGAGGAAACTGTAGACAAGCTGATGTACACCTACCACTACCAGGATGCGGGCAATCAACTGATCTTCAGGTATGACAATGCTCGTCACCGACCGCCTCTGCGCTCCCTGGAACACAAGCACATCCCCGGCCAGATCGTGGAGGCCTCTGCTCCAACACTTGGTGATGTATTGGCTGAAATCGCCGTGACCAAAGGGTGGGTGTAAGGAGACGAGAGAGTCGGTGAAGAGGCTGGTCAGCGGATGGGCAGCTTCTGAAAGAGGTTGATAGATGAAGATCACCTATGATGCGGAAGTGGATGCACTTTACATCCAGTTTCTGGAGACCACGGTGACAACCGAACGCCTGGCGGAAGGAATTGCAGTCGACTATGATGCAGAGGGGCGGCTGGCCGGCATCGAGATTCTGGACGCGCTGAAGTGCTTTGGTGACCCATAGACTCTACGCCAAGTCATACTGGAAAACGTAGGGTTAGTCAGAGCGTGAGCGAGACGAGGCTACATTAGATGTGCACCCAAGCAAAGGAAGAGATTCGTTCTATGAAACTGATCCAAAGTGCGCTAGAGACCATCAAGGAGTCCCGTCGTGCAATCATCCTGAACCTGGTCTACTACGGCCTGGTGGTCTTTGGGATGGTATACGTTGCCTTCAACCCGTCATTGCAGCAATTGTTGATAGATGCTGTCGGCAATGCTTTCACCGAAGGGGTCCTTTCGGCAGTGGGCAGTGCCTACACTGGGGGTCAAGTCCTACAAGCCATGGTGCTGACCTTTGCAGTGAATCTGTTCCTGGGGAGCATCGCCGTGATCACAGTGCCTTCACTGGTGATCCCTTTCAGCGGGCTGCTGATAGGAGCGTATCGAGCCCTACTGTGGGGGTTGCTGTTGTCGCCAACCGCCCCTGTGCTGCGCTGGGTGATGATCCCCCACTCGCTTGTCCTCATTCTGGAAGGACAGGCGTATATCCTGGCCATGCTGGCCGCCTACGTTCAAGGCAGGGCCTTCCTGTGGCCACACAGCGTGGGAGCCACGACTCGCAGGCAAGGCTATGGAGTTGGGGTGAAGCTTTCGGTTCGCATCTATCTGCTGATTGTTCTTCTGTTGGCCGTAGCGGCCGTCTACGAGGCGCTGGAAGTGGTCTTTGTTACTCGGCTTGTAGGATCACTTTAGACACACGCCGCCAGCCTCGAACGTTGCTAGGCTGCCTCGTTTTGTCCTCGTGCCAGAACGACTGTTGATATAGGTCTCACAGGAGTGTAGAACGTGTCCACTCCAACCGAAGCAAGAACCCGCAAAGAACTCATTGATCCCACCCTGGAAAAAGCGGGATGGGATGTCAACAATCCTGACCAGGTTGGGATTGAAATCCCCGTGGATGGGTTTGACCCCCAAGCGTGGAAGGCACTCGAAGCCAAGTTGAGGCGCATCCGCGGGGCTGGGATAGTCTACGACGTCGAATTACCGACGGGGGTCAGCGACTATGTCCTCTACCGCCCCAACGGTGAAATCATCGCGGTTGTGGAAGCCAAACGCGCCAGCGTAGACCCCCGGCTGGCCGAAGCCCAGACCGAGTTCTACGTCACCGAAATCGAGAAGCAGCAGAGTTTCCGGCCCTTTGCCTTTATGACCAACGGATACGATATCTATTTCTGGGACGTGGGCACCGCCAACAAGCGATTGGTATATGGCTTTTTCTCTCCCGCCGATCAGATAATCTGCTCTATCTCCGACAGAACCAAATGCCCCTGACCGCGGCCCCGATCAACACGGACATCACCGACCGGGCGTACCAGCAGGAGGCCATCCGGCGGGTGTGTGAGGCCTTTGAGGAAGGCAAGCGCAAGGCCCTGCTGGTGATGGCCACCGGCACCGGGAAAACCCGCGTGGCCATGTCCCTGGTAGATATCTTTCTGCGCACCAACCAAGCACGGCGGATTCTGTTCGTCGCCGACCGGGATGCATTGGTAAAACAAGCCGAGACGGAGGGATTTCACGGTCATATCCCAGATGAACCCTGCGCTCGCATCTTCACTCACAAGATTGACAAAACGAACCGCCTGTACGTCGTCACGCTGCAAACACTGAGCAAGTGCTTCGAGCAGTTTACACCTGGCTTCTTTGATCTCATCATCTTCGACGAGGTCCACCGCTCGATTTTCAACAAGTGGAACGAGGTGCTCCACTACTTCGACGCCCGTATGATCGGGCTGACCGCCACCCCTGCCGACTTTATTGACCGCAACACCTTTCTCGAATTCGAGTGCTACGACGGCACGCCAACCTTCTTGTATGAGTACGAAGACGCAATCAGAGACGGCTACCTGGTGGACTATAGCCTGTACGCAGCGCAGACCCGGTTCCAGCGCCGTGGCATCCGGGGGGTAGATCTAACCGAAGAAGAGCGCAACGCCCTGATCGAGCAAGGGCTCGACCCCGATGACATTGACTACTCCGGCACCGACCTGGAAAAGAGGGTCAGCAACAAGGATACGCTCCGCAAGCAGTGGGAAGAGATCATGGAGGTCTGCTACAAGGACCAATCGGGACAGCTTCCCGGCAAGACGATCGTCTTTGCCATGACTCAGGATCACGCCCTGCGCCTGGCAGAAGTGTTCGAGGAGATGTATCCTCAGTATCCCGGCTTGGTGCAGGTAATCACCTACAAATCGGAGTACAAGGGCACGTTGATCGACAACTTCAAGAAAAAGAGCCTGCCCCGCATTGCCATCTCTGTAGACATGCTGGAGACCGGGGTAAACGTGCCCGAAGCGGTGAACCTGGTCTTTATGCGGCCAGTGCAGTCCCGCATCAAGTTGGAGCAGATGATCGGCCGTGGCACCCGCTGCCACACGACCTGCAACTTTCGGGATTGGCTGCCCGATGGTCACAAGAAGGAATTCCTGATCAGCGACTTTTGAGAGAATGACTTTAGCAAGCGTCCGCAGGAACAAGCAGCCCAGAGCCTGCCGGTCCTGGTGACCCTCTTTAACACCCGGCTTCAATTGCTGGAGCTCTATCTCGACGATCAGCAGTCGGCAGAGGCCCAGCGAGTGGTCGCTGACTTGCGCGCCCAGATCGCCCTCATCCCCACCGATTCCTTCTCGGTCAAGCGGGTCTATCCCGAGATTGAGCAGGCCTGGCAGGATTCGTTCTGGCGCTACCTCACCTCCGACAAGCTGAGTTTTCTCAAGCTCAAGGTTGGACCACTGCTGCGATACGTGCCTGGCGGGGACGTCCAGGCAGCCACATTTACCAGCAAGGTGGAACGGCTCAAGCTCCAAATCCTGACCGGTCAAGATCCCTCTGCCACGGCCCAATCCATCGCCGAGGACGTCAGCCGCCTGCCGGAGTTTGTCTACGAAGACGCACGGCGCGAGCAGGCCGCCAGGCTTTGCCTGACGCCCCAGTTGCAAACGGCCACCGTAGCCGAATTGAACCAGGTTATTGATGCGCTGGCCGAACAGATGAAGAACCGGCGGGCCAAGCCCAGCGACTTCCTGGAGTTAGACCTGCGCGACTTGATCGACATACGCGGCTACATTCTTCTGTACGGCGGCAGCCAGCCGGTGTACGTCGAGGAGTACCGCCAGCGCGTCGAGCAGCGGATTCTCGACCTGGTCGTCGGCCATCCCACCATCGAGGCCATTGATCGCGGCGAGCCGGTCACCGACCGGCAATTGATCGAACTGGAACGCATCTTGCGGCAGGAGTTGGGTGGCAGCGACGTGGAGCTATCGGAGGCCAACATTCGGAAAGCGTATGGGCTCAAGGTGGGCAGTCTGCTGGAGTTTCTGCGTCGCCTGCTGGAAATCGAGGGCATCCCCGATTACGGTGACATCGTGCGCCGCCAATTTGAAGATTACATCGCCAGGCACCCATTATTCAACGCCGATCAAATTCGCTTCCTGCGGGCGGTGCAAAACGTCTTCCTGCAAAGACGGCGCTTGGCATTGGCCGATCTGTACGACCCGCCGCTGACCAGCTTTGGCGACGATGCCGTGGAGCGGTGGTTCACCACGGACGAAGTGAACGAAATGCTAGAGTTTGTTGAGACCCTAAGGGTTTTTAGAAACCCTTAGGGTCTAAGGAGTACCCATGCTAACCGATCCCAAACTACGCTCTCAAGTTGATCAACTGTGGGACAAGCTCTGGACAGGCGGCCTCTCCAACCCGCTCGACGCCATCGAGCAACTGTCGTACCTGATCTTCCTCAAACGGCTGGACGACGTCGAAAACCGGGCTGAGAAGCAGGCCAAGCGTCGCGGCCAGCCCTATCAATCCCGCATCCCGGAGGAAATGCGCTGGGGACATTGGACGCATTTCAAGGCCGAGGACGCACTCAAGCATGTGAGAGAGGAGGTCTTCCCCTGGTTCAAAGGAATAGGGGAAGAAGGCAGCTCCTTCGAGCGGTACATGAAAAACGCCGAGTTCAAGATCAACAAGCCTAACTTGCTGATCGAAGCCTGCCAGATGATAGACCAGATGCAGATTTCGGCCCAGAACCAGGACGTCCAAGGCGACCTGTACGAATACCTGTTGAGCAAGCTGACCATCGCCGGGCGTAGCGGCCAGTTCCGCACGCCGCGCCACATCATCCGCATGATGGTCCAGATGATCGCCCCCCAGCCCGGCGAGCGCATCGGCGACCTGGCGGCAGGCACCTGCGGCTTCCTGGTCAACGCCTACCAGTACATCCTGGAGCAGCACACCTCCCCCGACATCCTGGAATACGACGAAGAGGGATGGCCCCACAACCTGGTCGGCGACCTGCTTGGCGACGAGCAGCGGAAATTCCTCCAAGATGAAGCCTTCCGCGGCTACGACAACGACTCTGGGATGACCATGCTGCGCATCGGCTCGATGAACCTGATGCTGCACGGCATCGAGTACCCCCGCTTTTTCTACATGGACACCCTCTCCAAGGCCTTCAGCAAAGTGCGCGACTACGACGTGATCCTGATGAACCCGCCTTTCAAGGGGGCAGTGGACAAAGGTGACGTCAGCGACACGCTGCCGGGCAACACCCGCAAATCGGAGCTGCTCTTTGTGCACTTGATCTTGCGGGCGCTGGATATGGGCGGGCGCTGCGCGGTGATCGTGCCCGATGGCGTGCTCTTTGGCTCCAGCCGCGCCCACGTGGAGCTGCGCAAAAAGCTGATCGAGGAGAACCGGCTGGACGGCGTGGTCTCCATGCCCGGCGGGGTGTTCAAGCCCTACGCCGGCGTCTCCACGGCGGTGCTGCTCTTCACCCGTGGCGCGACCACCGACCGCATCTGGTTCTACGACATGGCCCACGACGGCTTTTCGCTGGACGACAAGCGTCTGCCCGTGCCCGAGAACGACATCCCCGATATCCTGGAATGTTGGCACCACCGGCACGACGCCGAATTCCAGGCCCAGCGACAGGCCCGCCTGGAAGAATTGCAAGCCCAGGTCGCGCCCCTGAAGGCCGAACGGCTGCGGCTGCAAGGCGAGATCAACCGCCTGACCTTCGAAAGCGCCATTAGACCTGACAGGTCTTGGAAGACCTGTCAGGTCTCGAACGATGAACTGGCCGACCTCGAGGCCCGGATCGCCCCCCTCCAGGCACAGATAGACCAACTGACCCGCCAGTTCTGGGTGACCAGGAAGCAAGTCAAGGCCAACAACTACGACCTGTCCGCCAGCCGCTACCGCCAGGTGGAGCCGGACGAAGCCTACTACGAAAAGCCCCAGGTGACGATGGAGCGGTTGCTGGAGCTGGAGCGGGTGATGACTCAAGAAATCCACGACATCGAGGAGTTGCTCAGTTGAATACTGTGCCATTAGGCAGCGTATCCCAGATCAACCCGAAGAAGCCCCAAGACCTGGACCCCGACACCCTATGTTCCTTTGTGCCGATGGAATACGTCGACGACTACTTTGGGATAATCACCGAGGCTACTACTCGGCAGGTTAAGCAGGTCGAAAAGGGATACACTTATTTCCACAACTGGGACGTGCTTTTCGCAAAGATCACGCCTTGTATGGAAAATGGCAAGTGCGCTATTGCGAGGAATTTGGTCAACGGAATTGGATTTGGCTCAACTGAGTTTCATGTAGTTCGACCAAAACGTGACGTGACGTCTGAGTGGATCTTCTACTTCCTCCGTCAGCACTCGACAAGGCAGGAAGCGGCGCGACATATGACGGGCACAGCCGGGCAGCAGCGCGTCCCGACTCGGTTTCTTCAAGAGGTCATGATTCCCCTCCCTCCACTCCCCGAACAAAAGCGCATCGCCGCCATCCTGGCCAAAGCGGACCGCCTGCGCCGTCTGCGCCGCACCGCCCGCGACCTCAGCGACACTTACCTGCAATCGGTCTTTTTGGAGATGTTTGGCGATCCGGTGTCGAATCCGCGGGGGTGGAAAATCAGCGAGATGGGGACCCAAATCAAGAGTATACGATATGGGACTGGTTCTCCGCCAGAATACCAGAAAGATGGTATTCCGTTCATCCGAGCTACAAATATCAAAAAGGGCACGGTACAGCAAGATGATCTCGCATACATCTCGGAAACTGATGCGCGCAGTATCGCAAAGTGCAAAGTCAACGCGGGAGACCTAATCATTGTCAGGAGCGGTGTCAATACAGGTGATTGCGCTTTGATTCCTCGCGAGTTTGATGGAGCGTATGCGGCTTACGATCTAATCATCCAAGTACCCTATCCTCAGAACTACTACTACAACTTCATCATTAACTCAGACTATGGAAAATCCATTATTCGGCCTTTGAGCCGAAGGGCTGGGCAACCGCATATAAACGCCGATCAAGTAAGGTCTTTGAGGTTCCCAGTTCCCCCTATGCCACTACAGGAAGAATTCGCCCAAATCGTCCACCAATTCGAGCGGTTGCGCGCCCAGCAGCACGAAGCCCAGCGCCAGGCGGAGCATCTCTTCCAAACGTTGCTGCATCGGGCGTTTCAGGGGAAGTTGTGAATCACGAAACTCACGAAAGCGCACGAAGGACACGAAAGGTTTTCGTGCGTTTCGTGCCCTTTCGTGTTATTCGTGTTTCAGACTGCCATCCACAGATTCGAGCGGTTGTACGCCCAGCAGCGCGAAGCCGAGCGCCAGGCGGAGCATCTATTCCAAACGCTGCTGCAATAGGCGTTTCGGGGGGAGTTGTGAATCACGAAACTTACGAAAGGAATCACGAAGCATACAAAAGCCACGAAAGACGCGAAAGGTTTTCGTGGATTTCGCGCTCTTTCATGACCTTCGTGATTCAAACGCCCCTCACCCCCAACGGCATCTCCATCAACCTGCGTCCTGCCGAACGCTCGGCTGAGTGCTCACTACGAAGCCTGAGCGCGGGCCTGGTCGTCACCGCCTACACCCTCGCCGAGGCTCGTCGTGAGCTGGTCCTGAGCCCTGCCCTGAGCCTCGTCGAACAGTCGAAGGGTTGTCAAAGGGCCCTGCTGGAAAAGCGACATAAGTCACCAGAACTATATAGGAGAAAAAGAGATGAAAGTGTTGAATTTAAAACTTCCTCCCCAGGTATACCGCCGGCTCCGCGAGGAGGCGGCCCGACTGGGCAAGCCGCCTCAGGTTGTGGCCCAGGAATGGCTCATCGAACGGTTGACTCCACCCCCCGCAGCGCCCAGCAGCGACCGAGAGAGCGCACGTCAAGCGCTCCGTGCCGCCGGGCTGTTGGCCGAATTGGGTCCGAACCTACGTAGGCTTGCAGACCCAAAAGTGCGCCTGGAGGACGTCAGGGCTGCTCTGAACCGAGCCGGGGGTAAGGCGCTCAGCGAAGTCATTCTGGAGCAGCGAGGTCCGAGGGGATGAGCCACTTCTATCTGGACGCCAGTGCGGTGGTTAAACGCTACAGCCCAGAAACTGGCAGCGCCTGGGTCAAAGGGCTCACCGACCCCCCGGCTGGGCACACCATCGTTCTGGGCGAAATCACCCTGGCGGAGGTCGCAGCCGCCCTCGCCGCCAAGCACCGCGCGCCAGGCGGTATTACCCAGGAGGAGCGCGACGATGCGCTCGCCATATTTCTGAGCCACTGTGACACTGAATACGAACTGATAGCCCTCAGTCGCTTCATCGTTGACCGAGCCGTGAGCCTGACCCAGAATCACAAGTTGCGTGCGTACGACGCCGTGCAACTTGCCACAGCCTGGTCGCCAATGAGGCCCTCACCGCAGCCGGCCTCCCTGGGCTCACCTTCATAGCAGCCGATCGCGATTTGCTGACAGCAGCCAATGCCGAAGGCCTGGATGCTGAGGACCCCAATCGCTATCCATGAATCTGGTTAATCGTGCTGGGTCTGCACCGCCCGTGCCAGTAGGCCATCAACACCACCCCGTAAACTCGTCACCGCCCGCACCGTCGCCGAGGCTCATCGTGAGCTGGTCCTGAGCCCTGCCCTGAGCAAAGGTGAGGGCTTGGATCACGAAGCACATGAAAGGTCACGAAAGGCGCAAAAGGCTTTCGTGAATTTCGCGGTCTTTCGCGCCCTTCGTGGTCTAAACTCCCCTCAATACCAAGGAGCGTGTCTATGCCTAATCCACTCTCAACGAAAGGCTATGAGTTCGAACCACTATCCCATGCCGTGATCGGCGCCTGCATTGACGTTCAACGCCAGTTGGGCGTTCACTGTATGGAGGTAGACTACCAACGAGCCCTGGAGTTGGCCTTG
>Ga0315308_1002208_pt1 | contig 11076 bp, 9 predicted proteins | sample TDP3_MG_FD_203078 | JGI IMG/M metagenome (GOLD analysis project Ga0315308, IMG submission 203078) | Freshwater sediment microbial communities from Lake Towuti, South Sulawesi, Indonesia - TDP3 | ecosystem: Environmental > Aquatic > Freshwater > Lake > Sediment | place: Indonesia: South Sulawesi...
GATGCAAACGCTTAATTCTCCGCTTCAATTTTCCTATTATGTTCTGTTTTCAATTAATAAAATCTACCAAACATAATGTATTCTCTCTTAATATCTAATAAATATTTGCGTCCAACCGCACAACACAAATACACTCGAAAAACTGAGAGAGAACTACAACGAAATGGTCCGTATGCCTTCCGAATGTGAACTGCCCCACAACGGTATTTGCTGAGAAACAGGGCGAGTGCAAGTGCGTGAAATCTTCCTTCAAACCCTCTTTAATTTCTAAAGGGATATAACCCATTTTAAAGGACAGTAACCACTAGATGTTACCACTTCACACGCTTACCCGTCGATGCCTTTAAAGCTTTAAGAAGTAAGATTATTTGTGGTCGCGCGCGCTCATAAAAACTCAAGCCAAAATGATCGAAGCTCTCTTAGCTCAAAAACACGGAGATCCTAGATTACATCAGTTAACACGTGCTAAATGAGTTGATGAAATGCGCATAACTACGAGACTGAAGAGATCGAAGCCAATCATCCGGCTCGTTAGGCCCATGGAATTGACCCCGAGCGACCTAATATACCCAATTTTCATTAGGGAAGATGGAAAAAAATATGAAATACCATCAATGAAAGGTCAATTCTACCTTTCATTAGAAGACGCAATCAACATATGCCGCAAGACAATCAACCTGGGCATACCTGCCGTGATAATCTTCGCCGTTCTGGAAAAAAGAAACGCTGACGGATCAATAGCACTTGAAAAAGACAATTTCAACCTCGAAATCTTCAGAAAGCTCAAGAAGGAACTCGGCGACGAATTGGCTTTAATATCAAACATTTGCCTATGCACATACACTACTGATGAGTTCTGCGTTTACAGCGACAAAAAGGGAAAGATACTCAACGAGAAAACATCCATAATGCTAGGTAAAATTGCAGCGGCTCACGCCGAAGCAGGAGCTGACATAATGGCACCTGCAGCGATGGCCGACGGACAAGTAAAACGCATTAGAACAGCCCTTGATGATATAGGCTTAGAAGATGTTCCAATTATGTCATACATTAAGACTGACAGCTGCCTCTTTCAACCCTACTTTAAGGCCGTAAGCGCGTCAAAAAAACCGAGGGTTGGAATCGACTCAAGCAGGTTCAGATCCGACATCATCAACAAAAAGATTTTCCTTCAAAAACTCGACCTTGACATCTCTGAGGGAGCAGACATCGTTATCATTAAACCTGCCATAACAAATCTTGATTTAATAACGCTAACAAGAGAAAAATATCCAACGATTCCCATAGCGGCTTATCAAGTAAGCGGCGAGTACGCCATGATAAAGACAGCTGCTGAAAGAGGATACATTAACGAAGAACTCGGCTTCACGGAAACGCTAAGCTCAATCAAAAGGGCGGGAGCCGACATGATCTTAACATACAGTGCGCTTCAAATGGCAAAGCTTCTAAAGTGAAAACGCTAGTGCCGAGTATGTTCAGCATCCAGACACGTCATCAAATTTAACTTGCCATTGAAGATTTCATTTCAAACTTGACTTGAATGTATTTATTGAATTTAACTGCTGGGTCACAGATGCCTAAGAAAATCTTTTGGAATCGGCGTATGGAAACCGCCCCGGTCAAAGAACTCAAAAAGCTGCAGCTGAAGCTGCTTAGGAGCCAAATCGAAAGAGCTTACAGAAACAGCAGATTTTACAATTCAAGGTTTAAAGAGAGCAAGATTAACTCTTCCGATATAAAAAAGCTGGGAGACATCGAGAAATTTCCGTTCACAACAAGAGAGGATCTGGAAAACAACTTTGAAGGAATTATCTCCGTCCCTTCTTGGCAAGTTGCAACCGTCCGCTTAACGAGCGGAACAACTGGAAAACCTCTCACCATTGCGCACACTCAAAAAGACATTGCGAATATCGCTGAGGCTTCGGCCAGGAAGCTTTCGTATCATGGTGTAACAAACAGAGATGTAATCCAAGTGACTGCAACATACGGATTATGGCAGGGCGCGTGGTCAGTCCATTGGGGTGCCGAAAAAATAGGAGCTTGCGTGATTCCGGTTGGTTCAGGAGACACGGAAAGGCAGATCAGAATAATAAGGCAATTGGGGACCACGGTTCTTTACGGCGCCACGAATTATCACTTCAGGATAGCCGAGGTTGCGAAGAAACTAGGTGAAAACCTATCCAGATATTCCCTCAGAGTAGGAATATGTGTCGCTGAAAAACCCTCCAAGACTCAAATTTCGAACCTTAAGGAAGCATTCGGCTATAATCTAGTTGCAATCGACTACGGCGCGACAGAGTTTCCAGGTTTTTCAGTCAACTGCAGCGCTGACGTCGCCTCTCATCATGTTTGGTCCGACTTCTATCTTGTGGAGGTTGTTGACCCCAAATCTCATGAAGTGCTTGAAGATGGTGAAAGAGGAGAGCTTGCCATTACAAGTCTACAGAGGGAAGCCTTTCCTCTGATCAGGTACCTTTCAAAGGACATAACAGTTCTGAAGGGTCTTGAGAATTGCGAATGTGGATTGACGCATCCTAAGATAGGTGCTGACATTGACAGGGAAGATTTCATGGTAAAGCTTAGAGGCACACCAGTGTTTCCAAGTCAGATCGAGTCTATTTTGGAGCAGCAAGCCCTTACGGGAAGGGTTCAGCTAATAGTGGACAAGAGAACGCCAAAGCAGGAGGCTACATTGAAAATCGAAACTAGTGAGAGCCTTTCCAAAGCACAAAAAGAATCAATAAAGACAACTTTGCGAGATCAGATAAAAAACAGGATTGGCGTTACTATCGATGACATTGCCTTTGTCCCATTCGGAACTTTTGGCGACAAGTTTGAAAAAAGCGTAGTAATCGATTGACAATAGCTTGGCTTTTTGGAGTGCTGTTTTGGAGGACCAGAATCATGATTGTGTGTCTCAGCGCAAACCACAAGAAAGCTTCTGCGCCCATACTTGAATCGCTCACTTTCAAGAGTAAAGAGGAGGCAACCAAGAGGTGCTGTTCCATTGAATCAGTCGAAGAAGCGGTGATCTTACAAACTTGCAACAGGGTTGAGATCTATGTGAGGACAACCGAAGACTTCCAGGGAGACATTATTGACAACCTTTTTAGATTTTGGAGTCAAAACGTTGGAGTTAGCTCCGATGTTATCGATAAAGTTGTTGAAGTTTTCTACGGTAGTGAGGCTCTAATGCATCTCCTCCAGCTTGCCTCTGGGCTGGAATCTATGGTCGTCGGAGAGGACCAGATCTTAGGTCAGGTTCGAATGGCTTACGTTGACTCAAAGAAAATTGGAGCAGTAAATTCTGTACTTGAAAAGGCGTTTATGAAAGCAGTGAATGTGGGTAGAAGAGTACGCAATGAAACACGAATAAATGAAGGAGCAGTTTCTGCTAGTTCAGTGGCTGTTGACTTGGCGGAAAAAAGGTTTGGCACTTTGAAGGATTTGAGAGTTATGGTGGTTGGGGCTGGAGAAGCAGGTTCTCTAGTTGCTAAAGAATTAGCAAAGAGAGGTTTTGGGCCTGTCTATATCGCAAATAGGACATTTGAGAGAGGTCGAGAGTTGGCAGACAAAGTCGGTGGTGAGGCGATTTGTTTTGAAGAGCTATACGAGAAATTGAAATTCATAGATCTTGCGTTTTTTGCAGTTTCTGTAGAGATGCCTATTCTGAGTTTGGAAAAAGCAAAAAGTATTTTGCAAGCGCGGAAAAGCGTCAATTTGATGCTGATTGACATATCGCAGCCTAGAAGCGTTGAAGAGGCGATAGGTTCTCTTCCCGGTGTTGACCTCAAGAACATCGACGACCTCAAATCAATCGTAGAAGAAAACGTACAGAGAAGAATAGGCGAAGCAGAAAAGGCAAGGCGCATAGTTTTAGATGAATTAAGACGTTTAGAAGTTTTGCTCGGGCGAACTTTGGCTGAGCCTCTTGTATCGAGTTTGTGCGCCAAGATTGACAGGGTTAGAAAGAACGAGTTAAGGAAAGCCCTTCGCATATTGAGAAACCCTAATGAAAAAGAGAAGTTAGTGATCGAAAATTTAACAAAAGAACTCACTGAAAGAATTTTGCAACTTCCTATCGAGAACTTGAGGAAAGCCGCCTTGAATAAAGATGCCAAATTGGTTTCTGCCGCAAAGAAGCTATTCGAACTAGAAGAAAAAGATTAAGCGCCGAGCTGACATGAATGAAAGTAAAATCCAAATCTAAGCTTCTTTTCGAAAGGGCTAAGAGACTAATGCCCGGTGGAGTGAACAGTCCAGTGAGGGCATTTGCTCCCTACCCTTTTTTCACCCGCTATGCAAGAGGACCCACGATTGTAGATGTTGATGGGAATGAATACATCGACTATTGTTTAGCGTATGGTCCCCTAATACTTGGGCATTCCCATCCTGAAGTGATGGCTGCGGTGATGCAACAGCTTGGCAAGGGAACGATGTATGGGACTCCAACGGAGAAGGAGTTGGAGCTGGCTGAAATAATTTGTGAGAATGTTCCTTCTGTCGAGATGGTTAGACTGGTGAACACGGGAACAGAGGCAACCATGAGCGCCATTAGAGCCGCGAGAGGTTATACGGGAAAAAAGAAGATAATAAAGTTTGAAGGATGCTATCATGGTGCTCATGACGGCGTTCTAGTTAAGGCCGGATCGGGGGCCACAACCTTTGGGACGCCAAATTCGCTTGGAATCCCGCTTGAGACAACTCAAAATACTCTAGTAGTTCCCTTCAACAACTATGAGATGTTAGAAAAGGTTGTCCATGAAGAAAGCGATATCGCCGCTCTAATTATGGAACCTGTTATTGGCAACGCAGGCGTTATTCTGCCCCAAGAAGGATATCTGAATAAGATTCGCGAATTAACAGAAGAGAACGATATTGTCTTGATCTTTGACGAAATAATAACTGGTTTCAGAGTCTCATTCGGTGGCGCACAAGAATATTACAATGTAACGCCAGATATGACGACGCTTGGAAAGATTATGGGTGGAGGCTTCCCAATCGCAGCTTTTGGAGGCAGAAAGGAAATCATGCAAACAATCGCGCCGATCGGTAAAGTATATCAGGCAGGTACATTCAGCGGTAATCCAGTAAGCGTCGTGGCTGGTTTAACAACACTCAAAATTATCAGGAATAAAGGGGCCTCATTTTACAAAGAAATGGAGTTGAAGTGCAAAAAAATAATGAAAGCAATAAATGACATTAAAGAAGACGACGATATTCCAATACAAATTAATGGTACAGCCTCTATGTTCCAAATCTTCTTCACAGATCAGCCTGTCTATGACTATCGTTCCGCTAGAACGAGTCAAACAAACAGATATGCCATCTATCATAAAAAACTCATGAAGCAGGGAATTTTTGTTCCACCCTCTCAATTTGAAACTTGCTTTATTTCAAGCGAGCATTCAAGAGAAAACATTGAAACCACAATTGAAGCACTAGAGCACACTTTACTATCTTTAAAAGATCAAAGATGACAAATTCCATGCTACAGGATGTACTCGGATGCCTTTTGAAGGTTTAAGAGAATTTCTTTCTTTTCTAGAGGAAAGAGGGCAACTTGCGCGGGTGTCTAGAGAAATTAACGGTAACTCGTATGAAGTCAGCGCCATTCTGGATAAACTGTCAAAACAGAGCGGCAAAGCCGTAATTTTTGAAAATCTCAAGAATTATGACATGCCATTGTGCGCAAACATCTTGGGAACTTTGAAACGGGTGTCGATGGCCCTTGAAGCAACTGAGCAGAGCCTTTTCAATGAATGGAACAGAAGAAGGCTGTCCGAATGGCCAGCGCCCAAATATGTTTCTGACGGCCCTTGTAAAGAATTGATAATCAAAAAAGAACAGGTAAACCTCCTCAGATACCCTATTCTTAAGTGGAACCCTTTAGACGGTGGCCCATACATAACTCTAGGGGCAATGATATCTAAGGACCCCGAAACAGGGGACAGAAATGCCGGCATCTATCGAATGCTGGTTCAAGGAAAAAATCAGCTGGGGATCAATATGCTTCCGGGAAAACACATTACGGCTCACTACAGCAAGGCTGAGGCAAAGGGGAAACCCTTGGAAGCTGCAGTCGCCATAGGCTTAGACCCCACAATTGTGCTGGTTGCGGCAACAAGGCTAAAACTCGGTGAAGACGAGCTTGCGTTCGCTGGAGCGTTGAGAAAGGAACCCGTCAAGATTACTGCATGTCAGACTGTGGACATTGAGGTGCCCGCCTTTGCAGAAATAGTGATGGAGGGAAGGATACCTCCAAAAATCAGGGCAATTGAAGGACCTTTCGGCGAATGCACCGGGTATTATGGAGCTGCTCATAATATGCCTGTCTTTAGAATAGAAACAATTACTCAACGCGAGCACCCCATATACCAGGCAACTTACACGGGGAAACCACCGAAGGAAGAACATGCAATAACTTCGATTTGTGAGCCTCGGAATTATCAGACAGCAAGAGATTGGGGTTCTCTTAAATACTCAGTCTATCGCATTTTTTCACGCGCCCATAGGCGATTAACAGCTAAGCCAATCAAACTCCTGCATAAGGATATCGAAAAAGTTGCCAAGAATTGGAACCAGTATGGCCTTGATTAAAATTCTTTGGCAAGCACATTTTGCATTGCACATACTTTGAGAAGATAAAAGAAGCTTGTTGAGGTTCAAACATTGATCTCAGTCATAATTCCCACATTGAATAGCGGCGACACCATCCAGAATACCTTGAACTCGATATTTTCAAACGGGTTTCCCCGAGAACTTTTTGAGGTAATAGTTGTGGACAATGGGAGTCAAGACCGAACGGAGGAGATTGTTAGGAAGTTCCCGGTTAGATTTTACAAATGCCTTAAACGAGGGCAAGGCCCAGCTCGAAACCTAGGAATTAGGGAGTCGAAGGGAGATATCATCTGCTTCACCGATTCTGACATTATCGTTCCTAAAGGCTGGCTGAAGAAGATATCAGATTTCCTTGAAACACGTCCTGACGTAGATGGTGTGGGCGGCATCGTTCTCTCTCCAATTCAAGGGCATAAGAACAACATTCAAAGGCTCGTCGGAGAAATCTATGTCCAACACCAAGGATTCCCTTCGAATCTTGCCAAAACACGATATCTAGACTATAAGGGGTCACTCTATTCAGCTAATTGTGCATATAGAAAAGAAACACTTGAAGCCTGTGATGGATTTGACGAATCCTTATGGAATCATTACTATTACCATGATAGCTGCGATATTGATCTAAGCTGGAGACTCGTCAAAATGGGAAAGCGTCTAATGTTCAATCCCGACATAAAAGTATATCATTGGGCGCCATGGTCCTTGCAAGGAATATTCAGGCAACAGTTTGGATGGGGTGTAGTGTACACGATGATCAAAAAGAAGTATGGCTGGCAAGCACGAGTTTTCCGGGATAAGGTTTGGCCTTATTATGACTTCTTAAGCTGCCTCCTTCGCTCGCTGGCTTTGGCGTCCTTTTCAAGTCTCCAGAAAGGGTTTTTGAGAATCTTCTACGTCACCTCTTTTTATTTGGGTCGTATTTTTGGTTATGAGAGATGGAAAAACGAAAGAACAGTTGAGGAGCTTCAACAAGAAAAACAAACTAGATTTTCACAAACCAAGCGTGGAAAATGAGCTTGCCCAAGAAATTGTTTTTGACTTTCGACGTGGAGGATTTTGTGAATCCTCAATCATTTTCAGCTCTTAGAGAGATACTCCTGTGGTTGAAAAGAGATGAATTGAGAGGGCTTTTCTTTTTGACTGGGCATGTAACGGAAAAGTTGTCTTCATACCCAGATGTCGTGGAGATGCTTCAGGATCACGAAATAGGTTACCATTCAACTAGTCACTCCATTAGACCCACTATTATAGAGTATACGGATGTACCAAGTTATGAAGAAGCCGTTAAAGCCGTTCTTGCTAGAGAAACTTCTTATGTGAATCCGTTCACTGGAAAAACTGAAGAAAAAGGCGGAATTATCAAACTGAAAAACCTATTCCCAGACAAGAGTGTGAGCTCTTTTAGAGCTCCGGGATTTTGTTGGGCTCCCACCGCCGGTGAAGCTCTTAAACAATGGGGAATACGATTCGATTTCTCCCTTCAACTTTCAAATGATCCAGTATACTACAACGGAACCACCTTTTATCCATTCCCTCTCGTAATCGGCTTGCCAGAAGGGAATGACCTCAACTACAAAACATATACGCGCTTTTTGCACTCCGTGCTCACCAGACAAGTAACTGTTGTTGATATACATCCACAGTCACTGCGCAATCGAAATTTTTGGGACCGAATCTTTTGGTCTGGGCATCCCGATAGACTTACTCCAACTGAGAAAAAGAGTCGAGAAGAAGAGCACTCCACTATCTGCAGGTTCAAGATCCTAGTCAAAATGATAAGCTCACTCAAAAAGACTCACACAATAGAAGTGACCCCCCCACTTTATGATTCCTGTGAAATTTTTAAGCCAACGAGTGCACAGATAAGGGATGTTTATCAAAGAAGTCTTCGCTGGGCGAGACGCTTTCTGGAATATGATCCCCGTTTTCAGTGGACGCACTATCTGAAATTTTTCGGTCTAAAAAAGTAGCTTTTCTGGTGAACAATCCTTTGAATGTGGCTATAGCCTTAAGTGGCTTGGGTAGTATCAATAGAGGCGCTGAAAGCTGGGCCAGAGATCTAGCATACTCACTTCATAATCGGGGCATTAAAGTCACCCTCATAAAGGGAAGTGGCAGGAAAAATTCATCTATCGAACGCGTAGTTCCTTGCATAAAAAGGAACTCTCTTCTGTTAAAGAGAACTCTGAAATCTTATACACGACGAGTTGTGGTGGAGCAAACATCGTTTGCCGCCTTTCTAATACCATATTCTTCATTACATAAATTCGACATATTGCATGTAGCAAATCATATTGGCTTCGCAAGTAATTTCCTTAGCTTAGCTAAGTCAAAATTCCTTAATAGCCAGAAGATAGTTTGCACTTATCATGGCCCTGAAGACCCAAGAAAAATCCCAACATGCTTTGAAGCGATAACACAACCTTCTCCATACTATATAGAAAATGCCCGAAAAATAAATGTTGATACTGCCAAGTGGTTCTGTTTACCAAATTTCGTTGACACAAGAAGGTTCAACTCGAATGTCAAGACAAGAATACGGCAAGAATACAGTATTCCAGATGATGCTTTTCTTATTTTGTCCGTTGGCGCAATCTCAATGCGTTACAAGAGGATGCACCATGTCTTGGAAGAGACCGCTCGACTGGCGAAATCCGCAGATGTTTATTTGCTAATTGTTGGACAGGAGGAAGATGATACCCAACACGTAAAGTTCCTAGGACGTAAATTACTTGATAGTAGAGTTAGGTTTGCTTCGAGCATTCCTGACGAAAAAATGCCTCAAATTTACGCTTCAGCAGATATCTTTGTTTTAGCGTCATTGAACGAATTCTTCGGATTAGCCTTCCTTGAAGCTATGGCATCGGGAAAACCTGTCATCGGCCATAACTGGCCCACTACAAAGTGGGTTATTGGCGACGGTGGAGAAACAATAGACATGACAGCAAAAAATAATCTTGCTAGAACATTGAAAAAGTATCTTTCAGACCCGACTTTTGGAAAGGAAAAGGGTAGACTCGCCAGAGAAAGAGTTGAAAACTTGTTCTCAATGGAAAAAGTCGTCAACGATGTGATTCATCTTTATAATAAGATTTTGGAATAAGGAACTTTGGACATAGTGAAGGGGTTCTTAAAGCACCATTAAAAATATAGATTGCAATGGTAAAACTTAGGTTAATACTTTAGGCATGGGTTACACACAATAAAAAAGAGTAGGTTAAAATGGAAAATTATAGCAGATATGTAGCAAAGAAATTCAAAAATTTTGATCCTGTTCAGCTAGCCGAAAAAACGGAAAAAATTGTTTGTAGAGGAAACAAGAGAAAATACACCAATTTCTCTCGCTCACGCGAATATGGCGGAATTATCACCGGCTATACTTGTGGTTGTTGTTTAAGATGCGTGTTTTGCTGGGCAGATTGGAGCCGAGACTTCCCTGAAAGGTCTGCAGGACGTTTTTACTCTCCGGAAGAAGCTTTTCAAAGATTGAGAGAAACAGCTAGTAGGCTGGGGGTGAAAAAAATAAGACTTTCAGGGGCAGAACCCACGTTAGGTAGAGAACACCTCCTTGAGTTATTGAAGTATATTGATGATTCAGAATTCAGTTTTATTCTTGAAACTAATGGCATCCTATTCGGCGTTGATAAAAGTTTTGTCAAGGAGGTTTCAAGATTCAAAAAACCCCACATTAGAGTTTCAATAAAGGCTGGTACACCAAGCGAGTTCACAAGGAAGACCGGCGCCATCCCAGAAAGTTTTGAAATACCTTTCCAAGCCATCCGAAACCTCCTCGATTACAACGTGAATTTCAACGTTGCCGCCGTAACAGATCCCAGAATAATGACTAGAGAAGAACGATTAAAACTAATTGCAAAGCTAAAAAGCATCGACCCAAATCTTGTGTCAAACCTTGAAGAAGAAATTCTCGAACCATTCCACCCTGCACTTACAAGACTTAACTACGCCGGATTCAAGACTTGGTACTACACAGTGCCCTTTGGAATAATAGATTCTTTTCGCAAAATACCAAATGAGAGAATTCGCCAAAACATCCGCAATTTGATATATACTATTTTTTCAAAAAGATAGATTTGACTTATAAACCGAACACCTAGGCGACATCTACTGTCTTGTGTTCAAAAATCACGCTGAAGAAAGCGCACGAGATTGAACAGTTAGGGGAGTGCTCGCTTGCAGACTGAAAATGTACCTAAAGGAACTTTTCAATTGACATTTACCAACACTTTACAATATCTAGTCTCCGCGTTGTTTTTCATAACTGTGACAAAGACCAATGCGTTAACCCAAGCAGACATAGGCGCCTTGTCAATCCTAACGTTCTTCTCGACAGTTTTCACGCTCGTCGCAACCCTTTCTTTACCCACGGCCTTAACTAAGTTTACCTCTGAAAAAATAGGAAAAAACTTGGGAGAAGAAGCAACTTCAGTGCAGAAA
>Ga0315308_1002210_pt1 | contig 11075 bp, 9 predicted proteins | sample TDP3_MG_FD_203078 | JGI IMG/M metagenome (GOLD analysis project Ga0315308, IMG submission 203078) | Freshwater sediment microbial communities from Lake Towuti, South Sulawesi, Indonesia - TDP3 | ecosystem: Environmental > Aquatic > Freshwater > Lake > Sediment | place: Indonesia: South Sulawesi...
GTGTTTTATGGTTAGTAAAATGAACTGTTTAAATCCAGTTCTGCCCAGACTTGCGCTGAAGGACAATTCTCTTCTCGTAGTTTCGTCGGCTACGCATTCTGGGCATGCGCCCCTTCTTCTCTGTGGGTGCTATTTTGGGAGTTTGACCCCTAACCTTTCCAGCCTTTGAAAGGCTTCCGTGAGTAGGCATTCTATTATTCCTCTTGGCTATAACAGAGCCGTTCAGGTTCTTTTAAGGTTTTCTTTGAGTTTTTTGAACATATTGTAACGTATTCTTTAAGGTTTTCATCGAGTTTCAACACCTTGATTTCGAGTCTGGCTTCGCTTAACAGTCGTGCGTATTCCTTTCGAGAGAAAGCTTTCTTTAAACCTGTTGCAATTATCTGGGCACTCTGTTTGGTTACTCTTTTTATTTCGTTGAGAGTTTGATGAGGTTTGGGTGTGTTTTGAAGTAAGGTTATGGCGAAGGCAGCGTCAAAGATGTCGTTTTGGAAAGGTGTGCAATCTATATCGGCTCTTATTAGGGCTACATTGGATTGCTCTTTAACTCGTTTTTTCGCTTCCTTGAGGATAACTTCTGAAACATCTATGCCCACGACAAGTTTGACTTTCTTTGAGACATGGGGAAATAGCAAGCCTGTTCCGCAGCCTGCGTCAAGTGTGAGATTCTCTTTTTTGAGACTAATCTCGGCTAAGGCGGTCTTTATTTTTGCTTCTTGCTCCTCGGAATATTGGGTGTCGTACACTTTGGCTGAATGGTCGTAGTGTTGCATGGTTTTGAGTTTCTTCTTCCAGTGGGTCATGGGCTTTTCAGAAGTCTTATTTGGTTTTGATGTCTTCTAAACTTGTTGGCGAAATCAAGCAATGTCGAATCGAGTGCCTCTTATTGTTCTGCAGAATCCAACCGTTGAGCGAGCAGTCTTGTTAGTGAGGGAAGCGCTTTCCAAGCGGAAGGCACTTTTAATGGTGGGTAATTGTTGGGTTGACTATCGTGGGCGTGCCAGCTCGAAGTTGGAGCCTGGTGAACGCATTGTGATTTTGAAGGAAGACGGCTCATTGTTGGTTCACAGACCAGTCGGTTACGAACCTGTGAATTGGCAGCCGCCAGGGTGTGTTTTTCAAGCTGGTGCTGTTGGAAAAGTGTTGCAGATTCGGGCTGTGAGGGGGAAGCCACGTGAGTCTGTTCGAATATCCTTTGACAGCGTCTTTTTGCTTTCAGTCTTGAGTTTGGTTGATGAAGGTGAGTTTGCGTTGCACGCCAGCGAAGAGGACATGCAGAAGGCTATACTAATGGAGCCTTCGTTGGTTGAGGATGGATTTAAACTAATCTCGTATGAGAAGAAGGTGGAGCCTGGGTTTGTGGACGTTTACGGTGTTGATGAGACGGGTAGATTTGTGGTTGTTGAAATCAAGCGAAAGATTGCGAGCAGAGAAGCGGCTTTGCAGCTTGCAAAATATGTGAAAGCCGTTAGGGGCTTGGTTAACAGAGAAGTCAGAGGCATATTAGCAGCGCCAAGCCTCGCTAAAGGCGTACAACGATTGCTAGCAACTTTAGATTTGGATTTTAAGGCTTTGGACCCTAAAGAATGTGCAGCAATTTTGAGTAAGCCTGAGATTAGGCGGTTGCATGAGTTTTTTGAGACTAAGCGGGAGTGAGAAACATTTTTTGTGTTTGTGTGTGCGCACGGCACTAGACCCCCCTCTAATATGATCCAAATAGGCTCCAAATATGGTGGGTGAGAGAGATAGAGACAGGTGTTGGGTTGTCTAGAGTTTGTCCATTTGAGGTCTGATGGCTGCTGGGGAAATGTAGCATTTATCTGAAGGCTTTTATAACGCAGTATTACGGATGATTTCCCCAATGACCAGAGAAGCCGACAGAGAAATCATAGCACGTCTGATGCAGGTTTCGAAGCCGACCGCAAGAGACCTGCACTCACTCAAGATGAAAGTCGCCAGTGAACACAAGTTAGAAACCATTCCGCCAAATTCAGTGCTAATCAAGCAACTAAACCCAGAGGAGAGGCGTAAACTTCTCCCCATTCTACGCAGAAAAACAGTCAGAACAATATCAGGCGTCACAGTTGTAGCCGTGATGACCAAACCTGCCCCGTGCCCAAAAAAGATGCCGTGTGTGTATTGTCCAGGTGGTCCACCATACGGTGTTCCGCAGAGCTACACAGGGCACGAACCCGCTGCGATGAGGGGCATGCAGAATCGTTTCAACCCTTTTAGGCAGGTGGCAAGTCGCATAAAGCAGCTTGAGTCCATTGGGCACAGGGTCGACAAGGTTGAACTAATTATAATGGGTGGAACCTTTCCGAGCACTCCAAGAAACTATCAGGAACGGTTTGTTCAACGATGCTTAGACGCGATAACCAAGCAAAGGTCTCAATCACTTGTAGAGGCCAAGAAAAACGCTGAGACCAGCCTTGTTCGCAATGTGGGCATCACGGTGGAGACAAGACCCGACTGGGCTAAAGAAGCTCAGGTTGACCAAATGCTTTCTATGGGTGTCACCCGAGTGGAACTCGGCGTCCAAAACATATACGATGACATCTACATGCTTGTTAACAGAGAGCACACGGTTCAGGACGTTGCCGAAGCCACACGTATTCTGAAAGACGCTGGGTTAAAGGTAGCTTACCACTTGATGCCTGGATTGCCTGGCTCCAACTATCAACGAGATTTAGAAGCTTTTCAGAAGATTTTTGTCGACCCCGACTTCAAGCCTGACATGATTAAGATTTACCCTTGCCTAGTTCTCAAGGGAACCCAAGCCTACGAATGGTGGAGAAAAGGCGAATACAAGCCTTACACGACTGAGGAAGCAGTCAAGCTCATACTTGAAGTCAAGAAAATTGTGCCACCGTGGGTGCGGATAATGAGGGTTCAGCGTGATATTCCAGCGTATCTTATTGAGGCTGGCGTGAACCAAGGCAACCTTCGAGAACTAGTGCAGAAAAGGCTGAAGGAACAAAATATGCGGTGTCCCTGCATACGATGCCGAGAAGTAGGGCACAGATGGTTAAGAGACCAAATCAAACCTAACCCCGACAACATTAAAGTTGTTACCACAAAAGAAAAAGCATCTGAAGGCAAAGAAATCTTCATCTCGGTGGATGACTCAGAAAACGATGTTCTTGTAGGTTATCTGCGACTGCGCATTCCATCAGAAAAAGCGCACAGACCAGAAATCAACTCTGAACCCTGCTCAATTGTGCGTGAATTACATGTTTACGGTCCGTTGGTTCCCGTTGGAAAGCACCTAGCGAAGGCTTGGCAACATAAAGGTTACGGCAGCATCCTGTTGTCTGAAGCTGAGCGCATTTCTAAAGAAGAGTATAACCGCAACAAGGTTGTGATTACAAGCGCGTTGGGAACAAAACAATACTACAAACGATTCGGCTACCACTACGAAGGACCTTACATGTCAAAGACTTTGTAATTGAGTGTCTCATGATTTTGCCTTAATGCACTCATGTGCAAAATCTTATCTGTTCGTTTTATAGGTAGAAAAGCCGAAAAGGAGCATAGTCGAATGAATCATGAAGAGCGGGTTCAACTGGCAAATAAGTTGACTGATATGATGCTTGAGAAGTATGGAGATGAAATTCTTCTGGGCGGCATTTATGGGTCAACCGCCAAAAACACTGACACGGAATATTCAGATTTGGAGATGTTTTTCGTTGTGGAAAATGGTTCAAAAGCGAAAAACTTCAACTTTGCCTTCAAAGGCATACCCATTCTTGTTCTTGTTGACAATGTGACTGATGTAGAAAGAGATATTGAAGAAGTCGACATTGAGTGGCCGTTGAAAATGGGAAGACTGTTCAACATGAAAATCACTTACAGTGATAGAGCCATCTTGGAAAAATTCAGAAAAATCCTCGAAAGCGTTCCTCAGGAAAAATTTGTCGGCTGCATTGCCAAAGAGACTGCACTCTGTTACGAAGGACTTGGCAGATTAAAAGCAGTTAAAATAAGAAAAAACACCTATGAGACGGGCCTATTTGTAGCGGAGGTACTCCACGAGTTCAATCTGTTAGTGGCTGTAATAAACAAGGAATTTATCAACTACGACTATCTAGGGGGGTTGCAAGAAGCCTTCAAATTCAAAAAGCTCCCAACAAACTACGAGAAAATTGCTCGAAAACTTTTCAATTGGACCAGTTTGAGCCTGGACGAAATCATTAACTTGGCTCAAGAGTTCGTTCATAACTTTGTCGAATTCGCCTCCGAAAACGGAATCAAGATAGAGGAACATACACCACTTGAAGAAGTGGAATTGTAAAGTTGCATGATGAATTGGACGCATGAATGACGGAGAGATAAAAATTGGGTGAAGAATTTCCTGGTTATAAGGGAGAAGCGCTTCAAGTTCTGAAACGTGCCAAGGCTGAGATAGGCGACATAATACGCATTATTAAAGACGGAGAAACCTACGAAGGCATTCTCATTCCCCGTTCTGAATACGGAGACGACAAACACATAGTAGTCAAGTTGAAAACGGGCTACAACATAGGCGTGCGCATAACACCAACTACACAGATTGAAAAAGTCGGCGTAGGAGCAAAACCCACTTTTGTTGCGCCAACGCTTCCAAAACAAAAGCCCACTTTGCCTAGAGTTGCCATCATAAGCACAGGCGGCACAATCGCCAGCCGAGTCGACTATCGAACAGGCGGAGTTCGACCAGCACTCTCTGCCAGCGACCTCTACAGCGTGGTTCCCGAACTCTCAGAAATAGCCAACATAGACGCTGAAATCCTCTTCAGCCTATTCAGCGAAGACATCACAGCCAAACACTGGTCGGAAATGGCTAAGGCTGTTGCCAAGCACATTGAAAACGGCGTGGCGGGAGTTGTTGTGGCTCACGGGACTGACACGCTTGGGTACACTGCCTCTGCGCTCAGCTTCGCCTTACAAGATTTGCCGGTGCCCGTGATAATGGTGGCTTCTCAACGTTCAGCAGACCGCCCGAGTTCCGACGCAGCAACCAACCTGATAGGCGCTGTTAACGCAGCAGCACACGCACCATTTGCCGAAGTAGCCGTTGCCATACACGAAACAACCTCCGACAAAGAAATTGCATTCCACCGTGGCACAAAAACTCGGAAATGCCACACCAGCCGACGAGACACCTTCAAATCAATCAACACTTCGCCACTCGCAGAAGCAGCAAACGGAAAAATCATCATGTTGACTAACAATTACCGTAAAAGAGACCCTTCACGAAAGTTGATTTTGAAACCCAACTTCGATGAAAAAGTGGCGCTCATCAAGTTTCATCCAAGTTTGAACCCAGAAATCATCGATTGGCACGTTGACAAGGGTTATAAGGGAATAATTCTCGAGGGAACTGGACTGGGTCATGTTGGCGGTTATTGTTTTTCAGCCATTCGAAGGGCTGTTGAAAAAAACGTGCTGGTAGCCATGACTTCACAGTGCATCTGGGGACGCTTGGGCATGACAGTTTACGACCACGGTCGCGACCTCTTAGCCATTGGCGTGACTCCACTCGAAGACATGCTCGCAGAAACAGCCCTAGTGAAACTCATGTGGATTCTAGGACAGACAAAAGACATAGAAGAAGCAAAGAAACTACTCACAAAAAACATTGCAAACGAAATCTCGCCCCGAACCATTTTCGAAGAGGCTCAGGGTGAAAACGAATGAACATCGACTACACAAAAATAGGGTTAAAAGTAGGGCTGGAAGTCCACCAACAACTAGACACAACTGAAAAACTATTCTGCTCCTGCAAACCCGAGCTCTTCAAGGAAGAGCCAGAAATCACGTTCTTGAGGAGACTGCGCCCCACCCAGAGCGAGTTGGGTCAGGTTGACCCCGCCGCGTTCTTCGAGTTCCAGAAGGGTGTCAAAATATTATATGAGGCTAATTGTGAAACCTCCTGTCTAGTGGAAATGGATGAAGAACCGCCTCACAACTTGAACAGAGAAGCGGTTGAAACAGCTTTGACAGTTGCGTTGATGGTCAATGCAAAGCCAGCTGACGAGATTCACGTGATGCGCAAAACGGTGATAGACGGCTCCAACACAACGGGATTTCAACGAACGTGCATTATAGCTCTCGACGGAAGCATAAGTCTTGACGGAAAGAACATTCCAATTCAACTTGTAGCCCTCGAAGAAGACGCAGCTAGAAAAACTGGAGAAGAAGGCGGAAGAATTATTCGCTACCGAATCGACAGGTTAGGAGTACCCTTAATCGAAGTTACAACAGCGCCTGTTCTCTATTCTCCTCAAGAAGCCGAAAAGACAGCCCTAACGATTGGTCGCATTCTCAGGGCGACTGGAAAAGTCAAGCGTGGTTTAGGAACAATACGTCAAGACTTGAACATTTCAATTCCAGACGGCGCCCTCATTGAGATAAAGGGAGTTCAAGAGTTAGAGTTAGTCTCAAAAGTCATCGAATACGAAGTTGAGCGTCAACTTAATCTCTTGAAGATAAGAGACGAACTTAAAAAGAGAGGCTTGAACGAAAGCAACATCAAAGACGACTTTTTAGACATCACAACTGTTTTTGAAAAAACCAAGTGCAAAGTGATTAAGAAAGCCTTAGACGAAAGTAAAAAAGTTTTTGCAGTCAAGCTGCCTCGATTCGTTGGCTTGCTCAAAACTGATTTGACACTTGGAATAAGGTTGGGAACTGAGATGGCTGACAGAGCACACTTTTGGGGCAGAGTGGGCGGTGTTTTCCACACAGACGAGTTGCCTGCTTATGGAATGACAAATGAAGAAGTAGCTCATGTGAGGGAGTTGATGAAAGCAGGCGAGCAAGACACTGTGGTATTCGTAGCAGACAACGTGGAAAACGCAACAGACGCGCTAAGAGCGGTGACTGAGAGAGCCAGAGAAGCCTTAAAAGGCGTTCCAGAAGAGACACGCGGAGCAAATCCAGACGGCACAACCCGTTACATGAGACCTCGACCCGGAGCAGCAAGAATGTATCCTGAAACTGATGTGCCGCCGATTCAGGTTACTGAAGACTATTTAAAGTTGCTGCGGTCTCGTCTTCCAGAATTGCCAGCGCAGAAAATGACTCGGTTAATGGAGGAGTATGGACTCAATCAGAAGTTAGCCAAGCAGGTTTTGGATTCGGAGTACTTGCAACTCTTCGAGACTGTTGTCAAACAGACAAGGGTTTCGCCCACAGTTGTCGCAGCGGCTTTGACTGAAACGTTCAAGGGTTTAAGGCGTGAAGGAATAGAAATCGATAAGGTCAATGACGCTCAGATTCTGGAATTGTTTCGCTTGATTGCCACTGGGAAAGCAGCCAAGGAGGCGATACCGGACGTTGTTTCTTGGTTGGCGAAACATGAGGGTGCTTCAGTTAAAGAAGCGCTAGAGAAGCTAGGCTTAGGAATGCTTTCTGAAGCCGAATTGCAGTCAATAATACACGACTTGCTCAGAGAAAACAAAAGCCTTGTGGAGAAGGGAGGCAAAGAATCGTTTGGTGCTCTTATGGGCTTAATCATGAAAAAAGTTCGCGGAAGAGCAGACGCCGAATTAGTTGCTAATGTTTTGAAGAGAAAGTTAGAAGAGTAACTGTTAAATTCTCATTCGCTTATTCATGAGGAGAAAAAGAGGAATCTAAGATGGTGACTGCCTTCATTTTGGTGAAAGTGGGCACAGGTGAACAACTAAACTTCGCCAAGTCAGCCAAAGAAGAGATGAGCAAAATAAAGGGTGTGACAAAAGTCCACGGAGTCTTCGGAAGATATGATCTGCTAGTACAGATAGAAGCGTCATCTCTTGAAGAGTTGTCTCGAATAATCATGGACAAAATGAGAGCAATCCCAGGCGTGTTGTCCACGGAATCCTTAGTTGTAGGATTCTAAGACGCTCTATTCTATTTTAAATGAATTCCAAACTCCACGTCTTAGGTCTTCAAAGATTTGAGAACAGCAGAGGGACGAGAAAGACGCTTCCAACTCGAGCGATTCAGCTAAGTTAATGGCTTCGTTAGATGGGAAGGCTATGGCGTTGACTCCTGCTTTAATAGCCCATGTGTCTGTTTGACTTCTGTGTCTTCCTTTTGGTCGCATGCATCCTAACACTAGAGGAGTTTTTGGCAGCATGAATCTCGCGGCAACAAGCACTCGGGCTATGTCTTCAGGCGTGGGAGGCGCTACATCTTGCATGGAAGTGCCTCGTATTGGCATTAAGGCTATGATTATGACCGCCGAGGGTGAATATTTTGAAATCATTTGAAGCGCTTGAAATTCGCCTTGAAGTTTGCCGTAGTGAAGCCCGACCAGCACGTGGGGCACCAATGGAATACCTGACTTTTGCAATGCGGAGAGCGACTTGTCGTAGTCACTTACGCTCACGTCTAGTTGATAAATCTCTCTTATGGTTTCGTCGCATCCGATTATGTCAATAAGCGCAGCGTCCACACCTGCCTCTCTAAGCCTACTAGTCATGTCAAAGTCGATTACACCAGTGTGCACAACGATGGTCAAGTCCAGTTTCTGCTTAACCTCGGCGATAGCGTCTACAAACTTAGCCAGAGGAACCGAGCCATCGGGAAGACAGCCGCCACTTATCAAACAGCCGATTCCGCCCTTTCTCTTCACTTTAGAGCAGACTTCGATCAGCTCCTTCGGTGTGAGCGCAGACATCATTGTGTTGAGCACTTTACCCCCGCAGTGCTTGCACTTTAAGGCGCAGAATGAACCAGTTACCGAGATTGAGGGAAAGGCAGTAGGAGAGGAACAGAAACGGTCCGTCTTGTAATACATGAAACTTGGGGCATAAAACCTAATCCTCTTGCCGAAGTTTCTCCAACTGATGTCGCGTGCTGGGGTCAAGGCTTGTTCAAGCTCAGTTTTGTTCGCGTTGAGGAGGTCTTCGACCTTGTTTGGCATGTTTTCCACGAGTTTGCACACACTTGCTGGTAAAGATAAGTATTAAGACTGTTACTGTTTAATTTATACGTTCAGCGTTGAGAGTCTGATAATGAACAAGCGACGCTTACCTGAGAAGATTCGTGTTTCCGTTGGGTCAGCCATGGTTCTAGGGTTGATACAAGGTAAGCTTGATGCTCCACCCACAACCGTGTATCTATTGACTTACCACAAGGGCAAATGCTCAGCCAACTGCGGTTTCTGTCCTCAAGCCCGAACTAGCACAAGTCGAGCCGACATGCTTTCACGTGTAACTTGGCCTGCATTTCCAACAGACGATGTCGTTTCTAAGATAGCCGTTGCAGCAAATGAGAGAATCATACAACGAGTCTGCATTCAAGCGATAAACTATCCAACAGTTTTCAATGACCTCTTGGCACTCTCTACCGCTATAATTGAACATTCAAAAGTGCCTGTCTCAGTTTCATGCCAACCCCTAAACATAGTGCAGATGAAGAAGTTGGCTGAGGTAGGAGTTGACAGAGTCAGCGTGGCTTTAGACGCGGCTACATTAGACTTATTTGACAAACTCAAGGGCGCTTTATCTCAAAGCCCATATGCTTGGAAGCAACAGCTCAAGACGCTGAAGGAAGCCGTTCAAATTTTTGGCAAAGGTTCAGTTTCTACCCACCTTATTGTAGGTCTCGGCGAAAGCGAGCAACAGATAATCCAAACCCTCCAGTGGTGCGTGGATGCTGGAATCTGTCCAAGCCTCTTCGCTTTCACGCCGATTCAGGGAACAACTTTGGAAGGACTGCCTCAACCGTCAATAGCCTCTTACAGGAGGGTTCAGCTGGCTCGCTACTTCATAGTTCATGGAAAAACTCGCTACGAGAACGTGAAATTTGATGATGAAGGGCGAATCGTTGACTTGGGTATTTCGAGGCAACTGTTGCGAAAGGCTGTGGAGAGTGGCAATCCATTTCAGACGTCTGGCTGTCCAAGCTGCAACCGTCCCTACTACAATGAGCGACCAGGCGGAACCATGTATAACTATCCTCGAAAGCCACTGCCACAAGAAATAATGGAGATAAAGAAGCAGTTAGGAAAGGAAGCCAATTGAGCAGCTGGTATCTCATAGACGCTGCTTCAGAGGGAGGCGGGGCAGTTAGACTAAAGTTTTATGACCCTTCAGAAGACGCTTTAAGAGAGTTCCGAGACAGCACCTGCAAGCCTTATTTTTTTGTTCCCTATCCGCTCAGCAAGCATGACGAAGAGGCGATTCAAATACTTCACGGTGAGGTTGAGGTTGTCACGAAAGTCGACTTATACACAAATCAGAACAAGGAAGTCGCCAAGGTCAATGTGTACAAACCCGAGTTTCTCACCAAAGCCACGAGAATGTTTGAAACAGTCTGGGAGAACGAGATAGAGTTTCGTCACAGCTATGTTTACGACCACAGTTTGGTTTTTGGTGCCCAACATCTGGTCCAAGACAACAATTTCACGTCGATTTCGGCAATTCCAGAGGGATTGAAGACAAGATTTGATGAAGTATTTGGAAATGTCAAAACTGTGGATCCCCTAAAATATAGTCAACTTGAGCGTTGGTTCGCGTTGCTTCATCAACCAGTGCCTCAAGTCAAGCCTGAAATATTAAGTGCAAGTGGAGACGTTAACCCTGACCAATATCAGATTGCTTTTGTTTTGTCAAGAATAGTCAACTTGCCTGTTCCTCAAGCCTATTCAAGCCGAAGCGTAAGCGACTGGCTAAAATCAATGATGTACACGTATTTGCGCAAAAACAACATTTTGATTCCAACTTCCAAGGAATTACGCAGAGGATTAGAAACCCACGTGGTTCCAGGCGCGCTCACAATCACGCCCAAGAGTGGAATCTACTTTAACACGGTTGTAGCTGACTTTGAAAGCCTGTACCCCAGCTGCATCGACAGCTACAATCTGTCTTATGAAACAGTTGAATGCAACCACGAAGAGTGCAAGACCAACAAAGTCGAGGAAGTTGGGCACTACGTTTGCATGAAACGACGAGGCTTCCTCGCAGCGTTAATTGGAGCCTTGAAAGACTTGCGCATCCGTTGGTTCAAACCTCTAGCTAAGGACAACTCGCTACCAGAGATTGAGCGCCACAAGGCAGAACTCGTAGCTAAACTGCTCAAGCTGCTCACAGTTTCCAGCTACG
>Ga0315308_1002213_pt1 | contig 11051 bp, 13 predicted proteins | sample TDP3_MG_FD_203078 | JGI IMG/M metagenome (GOLD analysis project Ga0315308, IMG submission 203078) | Freshwater sediment microbial communities from Lake Towuti, South Sulawesi, Indonesia - TDP3 | ecosystem: Environmental > Aquatic > Freshwater > Lake > Sediment | place: Indonesia: South Sulawesi...
CCGAAGGCGCCATTGAAGTCATCGAGTAACCCCAGCATTTTTCAATTTCAATCACGCGACTAACAAGAATGTTCCTCATTTCCCCCATCTTATTCTATTTCATGAAGAATTAGAATTAGGACTGTAAGTCCCAAAACGACGATTGAATTTCCTTCACTTCTTCTATCATTCTTTCAGCTCGTTTCCGTATTCCCGGACCAGCCACAGGGCGTTTGTCTTTGATGGTATATGGAACTTCAGCCATCTTCGCAATCGCTGAAACCACCATTCTTCCAAGAAATCTCAAGCTGTATCCTCCTTCTAAAATCGCCACAAGCTTTCCTGCGCAAAACTTAGACGCTAATTCTAAAGCCTTCTCAAAGATTTCAACGTAACTCAAAGCGGATAGAGAAAGACTTGCAACAGGATCCATGTAATGATTGTCAAAGCCTGTGGAAACAAGAATGAATTGTGGTTTATACTGCTGGATTATGGGAACCGCGATTTGGTTGAAGGCTTTAAAGTAGATTTGGTCGTTGATCCGAAAGGGAAAGGGAATGTTCACCGTAAACCCTAAACCCTTTCCCTCGCCAATCTCGTCTGCAAAGCCTGTTCCAGGAAACTCTGTGGGGTCTTGATGAAAGCTAATGTAGAGAACCTTGTCACTGTCGTAAAAAATCTCTTGTGTTCCATTCCCATGATGGGCATCTATGTCCAAAATTAAGATGCGGTCGAGGTTAAAATGGCGAAGGAGATGAGCCGCGGCTATGGCGGCGTTGTTGAAGATGCAGAAGCCCATGGCGTAGTATGGACCAGCGTGATGTCCCGGGGGCCTAACAAGGGCAAAGGCGTTTCGATACTTTCCAGTCATAACAAGATCAACAGCCTTCGTTGCTCCTCCAACAGCCAAAAGAGCCACCTCAAAACTTTCAGAAGAAACAACCGTGTCGCCGAGGTCCAGAAGCCCGCCGCCAGACGCGCAAACTTGCTGAACAAGTTGGATATAGTCGGACTCGTGGACGAGCTCCACATCCTTGACGCTGGCGGACTCAGGCTCAACAAGGGAACATTCTCCCGTTTCAAGAAGACCGCTCTTATTCAATTCTCTCGTGATTACTCTGAGGCGGGCAGGGGATTCTGGGTGGCGAGGCCCGGGATTATGATCCAAATACTTCGGTGTAAACACCACGGCTGTTTTTGTCATTTTAGCACTTCCAATGAAGAATACCTAGGAATTTACCATCCCGTTAAAGAGACTTAATTTGCCCTTCTTTATAATTTAACTTTTGATAAACTAGAGTAATTGACGCAATTAACATTTTGTAAATAGAGTCTTTTCTAGCCTAGATAAGTAGTTACCTATCACTACGGCATATAAGGCGAATTCCTGTTTGTCTACGACAGAAAGTTAGGCGATGAGTTATTTTTTGAGCAGTACCTGTACGTGCCAGTGGAGTTTATCGAATAAGCCTGTTGGGTTGGCGTCTATTTTGTTCTTCTTAACGTAGTCAGAGACCAGTTTCTTGACTTTGTTTTTCACAGTCTCAGATTCGAGTTCCATTACAAGCAGTTTTCCGACATTATTACAGAGTTCAACACTCTGTTTGTCCGTTAGACCATGTGCTTTCATTTTTTCTCACACAATCAATTGTTATCTCTTGACGAAATATATATAATCTTTCAATGCGCGCTGAGGCCTTTCACGCACTTGGAAAGTTCACATCAGTAATCAATATTTTGGCTTCATAAAGTTTTTTCCTATTTTGAATCTTGATTTAAACGGTGTATCTCATGAGCAAAAGGAAACTTCACTATGGAGTGCGCCTACGAACAGATCAGCTGACGTATCTGAAAAGCGTTCCAAATCCTTCAGAGTGGATAAGAACCGCTGTTGATGAAAAGCGAAAGCGCGAAGAAAAGAAACGTAGATCCGAATGAATTGTGAAGTTGAATAGCGCCTACTTAGCACAGGGATCAGTGCTTCGATTCTACGAATGCCTAGTTAAAGGCTTAGCAAAAAATATACCAACTTACAATATCGTGTGATATTTTTTGTTCTCTGTTCTTCACTGTCGCACATGTCTATCTTGCAACGCAACTGCAAAGCTTCGTGTTTGAAATTCTGAATCAAAACACTACGATCAGTCATAACGTATCGTGAAATATTTTGTTAATATAATGCTTATGAATCTCCAATCTATCAATGCGCAACTTGTTAGTTATGGCAATTAATGTTTCGCAAAGAATAATTCAAGTCGTAAAACTCAGCCACGCCTTTCGAGTCTAAGTTTGAGAATCTGGAAGTCTTTGTCAAGTTCGTCCTTATACTTAGCGTTGTATAGAGCCGCTGCCGGATGATACACGGGAATTATGAAAACTTCGAAGCCAAGAAGACTTGCCTCATAAACCTTCCCATGAATTTTTGCGATGCTCTCAATTTCAACGCCCGCTTTAGAAAGGATATAAGAAGCCGCGTGTCTGCCAAGGGTTATAACGAACTTTGGCTTGACCAATTTGATTTGACGATCTAGGTATGGCGTGCATGTTTCGATTTCACTGGGTAGTGGATCACGGTTTTCTGGAGGCCTGCACTTGACAACATTTGTGATATACACGTCGCTTCGAGAAATCCCAGCTTTTGACAGCAATTCATCGAGAAATTTGCCTGCTGCGCCAACGAAGGGTCGACCTTTCACATCTTCCCAGTAACCCGGAGCCTCACCTACTAACAGGACAGCAGCTTCAAGGTTTCCTTCTCCAGGAACAGCATTTTTCCTTCCTTTCCATAATCCACACTTGCGGCAAGCTTTAACCTCAGCTTCAACTTGTTCCATAAGATCTCGCTCAGACATGGTGACCTGATCTCGCACATTAGGTAATGTTTCTTAATATCTAATCGTTTAAAAAATCTAACTATTTGAACGAAAGAATAAACTTTATCAAAAGATAAACTGACCCCCCCATCCGGAAGTGGTGAAGGTTTCAAAGGCGCAGTAAAAGTCGTCTTGCTCCAACAACATTTTAGCGACAAAATGTCGGATTATTAACTGGACGAACTCCGCTTTTCCGACACATTTTTATACAAGTTCACTCAAACTTTCTTACAGAGAGTGAATACTGTGTCGGAATTTGACGGGAAAAAACCGAAGACCAGAGAAGAATTTATTAGATTGCTTAGAGCGGCGAAGGAAAAAGAGAGAGAAATGAGGATAGCGAGGAAGAGTAGGTCGACAAAACCGACAGTTTCAGGAACAGCGAAGATAATGAAGGTGCATCGCGACACTCTCTATGAGTGGATGGAAGAGTTCGGTGTCAAATTTGAAGATGCGGGTATCGAAGAGTTGGTACCCGGCGAACTCAGAGAAAAGCAGGAAGAACTCACCTATCTCATAGGTGAGGCATTGATGGGTGAAGGGCCAGAAGTTGCCCACATTGACCTGATTATCGGGGATAAAGCAGGTCCTGTGGGAGAAGCTTTTGCCAACAGTTTGTCAAGTTTATCTGCGGGACACACCCCTCTTCTCGCGGTTATCAGACCAAATCTCCCTCCAAAGCCCCACACCCTTCTTGTTCCCAAGGTTACCGTCAAAAATATGGAACAAGCGGGGAAGATTTTTGGTCCTGCTCAGGCGGCTGTGGCCAAAGCAGTTGCTGACGCTGTTGAAGAGAGAGTTATTCCGGAGGACAAGCTTGACGACTGGTTGATTATATGCAGCGTTTTTGTGCATCCGGAGGCGAAGGACTATCGAAGTATTTACCAGTATAACTATGGAGCAACAAAATTGGCTTTGAGAAGGGCTCTAGATAAGTATCCGCCGCTTACCAAAATTATGTACGACAAAGACCGGGCGAAACATCCCATAATGGGCTTCAAAGTGCCTCGACTGTGGAGACCTCCCTACTTACAAATAGCCCTTGACATTCCAAGCCTAGAAAGGACAAAGAAAATCATAAGTGAATTGCCAGAAAGCGACAGGATCATTTTGGAAGTCGGCACGCCCTTGCTGAAGAAATACGGTGTGAAGGTGATTCGTGATCTAAGGGAAGTGGCTAAAGAAATATTCATCGTCGCAGATTTGAAAACTTTGGATGTTGGAAAAGTTGAGGTTGACCTAGCGTTTGAGGAAACTGCGGATGCCGTTGTGGTTTCAGGGTTAGCAGCCCCAGAAACAATTGACACGTTTATTTACGAAGCTAAGAGACTTGGAATCTACGCTGTGATGGACATGATGAACGTTGAAGACCCCGTTAAGAAACTTCAGTCCCTCAAAAATTTCCCCGACATCGTGATTTTGCACCGCGCCATAGACGTGGAGGAGAAAACTGGCAAAACCAGTTGGGACCTAATTAAAGAAATGCGGCAAACCTTCCAGCGTGAAAGGTTTTTGGTGGCTGTCGCAGGTGGCGTAACTCCCGAAACAGCGCCTGAAGCTTTGGCAAAGGGAGCGGACATCATTATTGTTGGAAGATACGTAACACAGTCGAGGGATGTGGAACGGGCGGCTAGGGAATTCTTGGAGTGCACCAAGGAGATGGCTATAGACATAGATTTGTTCAGGGTCCACGTAGAATAGTTCCATGTTGTAACCTCAAGCCTCTCTTCGGTCATTAAGAATTCACGGCTTGCAAGGCTACGTTAGGAAATCACTAGAATATCCTCGACCAGCGCCATGTACGACAATCGTAAACATTTGACCACACTGACACTGCTTTGTTAAATTAAAGTCCGGGTAGAGAATGTTATTGTTGACCTTCTTCGAAAAATAAACGTTAGTTTGTTTTCTATGCGCGCGTTCATTTATGTAAGAATTGAGAGGGACTGGATTTAACCCGATTTTCCTTCGCACGTGGTAAACGTTTTTATATGAGGACTGTTATCTACTGGGGTTGTCACATTAATTCATGCTTGAATTAAAGAAGCTTTTGAAGGCTTTTGAAAACTGCATGCAAAATTTTTGTGATAGGAGAAATGAAACATATGCAAATACAATACTTTAAAGATTTGCCGTTAAGCCCAGAAGTTATTAAAGGCATTGAAGAGCTTGGATTCAGGGGTCTTTTCCCAATTCAGGCTCAAGCAATAATCCCGTTACTTGAAGGAAAAGATGTTATTGGGCAGGCGCAGACTGGAACGGGCAAGACTGCGGCTTTCGGAATTCCGATGGTTGAACGCCTGAACCCAAAAATCAACACTGTTCAAGGCTTAGTCTTAGAGCCAACACGTGAACTCGCCATACAGGTTGCAGAGCACATAAGTCGACTCAGCAAATACGCAGCATTCAAAGTCTTACCAATTTACGGCGGAGAACCTATCCAAAAACAAATATACACGTTGGAAAGAGGCGTCCACATTGTTGTTGGCACGCCAGGCCGCATAATAGACCACTTGAAACGAGGAACACTAAATCTGGCATCGGTGAAGATTGTTGTTCTCGACGAAGCTGACAGAATGCTTGATATGGGTTTCATAGATGATATAGAATACATACTTTCAAAGGTGCCAACAAAGAGGCAGACAAGCCTCTTCTCAGCAACAATTGACCAGTCAGTAATGAATATATGCAATAGATACATGAAGAGCCCCGAAAAAATACTTGTAAGCAAAGACGAAATAGCCCTCACACAGATAAACCAGTATTACATGGTTGTAAACCCCACAAACAAATTTGAAAATCTATGCAACATTTTAGACGAAAATCACATAGAACGAGCCATAATATTCTGCAAAACGCGAAGAGAAACAAGCAGGCTAGCAGGTAGGTTAAGGGTGCGAGGATATGACGCAAAACCGTTTCATGCTGGTTTCACTCAACCGCAAAGAGACTTCATTGTCAACTCTTTCAGAAAAGGAAAACTAAAACTGCTTGTTGCAACCGATGTTGCTGCAAGAGGCCTAGACATTCAAGGAATAACCCACATAATAAACTATGATATCCCATTAGACGCGCTAGTGTATTTTCACAGGATTGGACGAACAGCTAGAATGGGACACGAGGGAACAGCCATAACATTTGTGGGTTACGGAGAAATTGCAGAATTAAACCAGATACGAGCTTTAACGAAAACTGCTATAGAAGAAATATCCTCAGGATGCTCTGTTGTTTAATCGTATTTATAAGGAAGTTTGTGTGTTATGGTGCAGTAGCGTTCTGTTGTTGAAGGACGCGAGAACACAGTAACGTTACACGCTACAATCAACAATAAAAGGAGTGATGGAAAATGGCGGAAAAATCAGGAGTTGTTTTCGTAGGAAGCAAACCACCCATGAACTATGTTCTAGCGATCATTACAAGTCTATCGGCATCCGATGCTAAAGAAATAACCCTGAAAGCCCGAGGACGAGCAATCACAACAGCAGTCGACGTAGCTGAAATAACCAGAAGCCGCTTCATCAAAGACCTAAAAGTCAGCAAAATCTCCATAGGAACAGAGGAGTTAGCAGCAAGAGAAGGGGAAAACAGGTCAAGGATGGTTTCAACAATGGAAATAACGCTTACAAAAAAGTAGGGAAACCTTGCGAAACAAAGTGTCAATCGGCGAATATCTCGCTTTTCTTGAGGCGCTCATCTAAACTAGCATTTTCCATACAAAAGGTGCTGAAAACACCTTCGCGCTACATACCTCTTTTTCCGCTTTATTAATAAATTATTATGGAAGTGGAACCGAGCTGTGTCCTCCATGGGGAAGAGTTCAAGCGTGGTCTATTGGCTTGGTAACAGTCTATATCTAAACATAACTAACAGATGTCCAAACAATTGCTATTTCTGTTTCAGAAAATTCAAGAATGGTATTCAGGAGTTTAACCTAAAACTGCGAGAGGAACCATCCTCAAATGAAGTGATCAAAGAACTGCAAAAGGTTATAAACAGAAAAAATTGGATGGAGGTTGTTTTCTGCGGCTTCGGAGAACCCCTAGAAAGGCTGGACTGTGTTTTAGAAGTTACCAGATGGGTAAAGAAGTATTCTGGGAAAGTTGTTAGGATAGACACCAACGGTCAGGGATACTTGTTAAACAAAGGAAGGGATGTAGCGAAGGAATTAGAGAACGCTGGCGTAGACAAGGTAAGCGTAAGCTTGAACGCCCACGACAAAGCGACATACAATCAAGTGTGCAAACCAGAATTTGAAAACGCCTTTGAAAGAGTTTTGGAGTTTATTGAAAAAGCCAAGAAGATGTATTTAGGCACGGAAATAACTGCTGTAACCATTCCGGAGGTGGATGTTTCCAAGGTGAGGGAAATATCAGAAAGAATGGGAGTTGGATTCAGAGTAAGAGAGTATATACCTTTCTTTTGGTAGAACACCACATCCTTTAGAAAAAAAGTTCCGCGCGCATTTAGAATCTCTCAGGATTGTTCTAAAATGTAGGTTTATAAACTGCCGATTTACGTAACTTACTGGTGGCAGCAGTGCGTTGGAAAAGGTTGGCTTTAATTTTAGTCGTGGCTGCTGCAGTTTCAGTCGTAGTCGCAGGCTATTTCATAAACTTTGTAATTTACGGTGTTAGGGATATTTCTGTCGAGGAGGTTGTTTCTGATCCGCAGTCCTTTGACGGTGTTCATGTGCAGTTACATGGGTATATTGTTGATACAAGCTATATGTTCGGTCCGAAATATGTGCTGAGAGACTTTGAAGAAGGAGTTGAAATTGCTTTGAGTGGGAAGGGTCGCCCTGAAAAAATTGACTTTGAGCCTTATGTTAGCTTTGTTTTTGATGGGGAGAATTATACACGGATAAGAAACATAAATGTAATAGTTGTGGGATATGTGCGCTACATAGGCCCTGTAATTGATGCCCCCTCTTTCTTTCTTGATGTTGAAAAAGTTGAACCACAGAAGGATATTCTGGAGACGATTGCAATAGAATTTTTGAAAACCACAGATGTACCTAACGGTGGATGGAATGGCACCGTTGAAGTTAAAGAAATTTATGACAATAAACTGGGTGGCAAGGTTATGGTTGTGAAGTATACCACAGCGAATGGGGGGCATCCAGGCTTCTTTTTGGAAGCTATTGAACACCATATTGCAGTGATTACGTTGAACATGAGAGGAGAGGTCGTCTCCGCATTTTGTGTTTGGGGTAGCTTCCATGATGGCAAAATTTGGGATTTACTTAACCAGAGATGGATACAACAAGCTATGATGTCTGAGCAACAAGCCATCGACATGGGCAAGGTTTTCCTTGACGACATAGGCTGTACAACAGGAAAGGTTTTATTCACGGGTCTTGAAGAGAAAACCCCTAACTTTTATTGGCATGATTTAGCTGGACTGGAAAAACCAGATGTACAAGGACTTAAACTTTGCTGGGTTATTAGATTTGAGCAAGCATTTAGGCCAGGTCATTTCTTTGAAGTTTGGATAGATGCTTACACAGGTGAACTTGTAGGAGGAACACAATGCAAGTAAGACGAAAGGATAACCACGAATTCTTAGGTAAGAATAAAGGTTTTTCTTTTCTTTCTCGAGTGTTCTAAAGCGTAGTATTATTTATAACCAACAGATTTTGCTTTATGAGGAATTTCTAAATGAAGCTAGGTTTCAAAATCTATTTCATTGTTGGAGTAATAATCGTGGTCAGCGTCGTCGCTGTATGGTATTTTTATTTTAAGCCTTTTGTGTACAGTGAAAGCTTTGAAGAAGGTTTCGTCAATTGGGAAGCGGATGCTGATGTCCCCTTAGACCCAAACGATCCCGGTCATCCTGTTGCCTGGAACGTTTCTCGAATAGCGGCATTAGCTCATTCTGGGCAATATTCAGTGGAGCTGTATATTGATGGAAGGCAGGATGACGGCACAGTTTGGATCGAGAAAAAGATACCGGTGAAAAGCAACTCACAAATCCAAGTTAAGATTTCTTTTCAGTTTTACAGTGAAAATGAAAGTTTCAATGCTATTGCGGCTGTGTGTGCTTATGCTGGAATCTCCAATCCTGAAGTTGAGGCAGATTTCGGCGTTCTTGGGTCTGCCAACGAAGTTGCGGGATGGAAAGGCTATACCCATGAAACAAGTTTGTATACGGGTTCTAGCGAAGAAGTGTGGGTTGCTGTTGGAATTACGGTACGCTGGGAAACTGAAATGACCTACAACATAGATGATGTAAAAGTTACTATAAGTTAGAAACTTTAGAATTGACTTTCTGAGTTGGGAGGCGTTCCAGTTTAAGGGTTATCTGGCTCTAGGACAACGAAACCGACTAGACGAATTTTGCTTCCACACTTGTTGCATTGAATCACTAATTCCTTCAAAGATTGGTCTTTGACCTTCGTCTCTAGAATGCGATAAACATCCTCTGTTTCATCTTCAGGCGATATGGTAACCCCGCAGTTGGGACAGGGAAAATCTCCGTCCCCTTGAATTTTGGTCAAGTCCACTTCGTATACCAGAGGTTGTTTCACTTTTCCTTCTTCCTTTTTAAGCGCTGAGTCTTTTGTAGCTTTATTTAGTAAATAACGTTTATGAATGCAATATCTATCTCATATTTCTATATCTAAAACCGTGACTCTAGAATCAGTTCAGAATCCAATTTCAATTCAAGATGAACCCCATTGAAAGCCACAAATCATCCCCAATCAAAATCTGTTCTCCAACCGACAATGACATAATTCACCATTGACTAAGAAAGAGAACTCGGCGACGGAAAAGCAGTAAAGTATAAAGATAGGTATTCCCAGTGAAGGAGAAGAGGATTAAAATTGCCTGCAATAGAAGTAGGAAAAATATGCGTTAAAATCACAGGACGAGAAACAGGGAGAAAATGCGTTATCGTGGACATCGTCGACAAAAACTTCGTCCTCATAACTGGCCCCAGAAAAGTTTCCGGAGTGAAACGAAGACGCGTCAACGCGAATCATCTAGAACCAACCCAAGCAAAAATTGACATAAAACGAGGCGCAACCGACGAAGAGGTAACTGAAGCGCTGACAGCAGCAGGTAAACTAGAAGAAATGGCTAACATAGTAAAGCCCACCCTATCCTAACTCTTTTAAACCTTTCCCAACCCTTCCATTTCTGGAGAAAACTATGCAAAAAATCAGCCCACCTTGGGAAATCAAACGAAGCCTAACAGTTAAGGCTGAGGAGGAAACCAACCCACGCTTTGGCCATAAACCAGAAGAGCGACCTATTCAAGACCACATAAAATTTGGAATAATAAACCTAGACAAACCAGCTGGTCCATCAAGCCACGAAGTTACAGCGTGGGTTAAGCGTATCCTAAGCCTTAAAGGGGCTGGTCACGGCGGGACCCTTGAGGCGTAAAGTCGGGGAAATCCCAAAGTGACTGGCGTTCTGCCCATTGGCCTAGAAGAAGCCACCAAGATTATTCAAGCCCTTCTTCTAGCAGGAAAAGAATACATTTGCGTCATGAAACTCCATTCTCAAATATCTGAGGATCGAATAAAGGCTGTTTTAAACGAGTTCCACGGAACCATCTATCAGCGACCTCCTGTCCGCGCGTCGGTTAAACGCAGGCTTCGAACAAGAAAGATATACTATGTGGACTTCCTTGAGATTAATGGAAGGAACGTTCTTTTCAAGGTTGGATGTGAAGCTGGAACATACATAAGGAAGCTCTGCTACGACATTGGCGAGGTTCTGGGATGTGGAGCTCACATGCAGGAGCTTCGCCGAACAAGGGTTGGCCCCTTCGTTGAAGATGAAGGACTGGTCACGTTGCATGATGTGTCCTACATGTTTGCCCAGTGGCAAGAAACCAACGACGAAAGCCTGCTTAGAAGGTTCATTTATCCAATGGAAAAATCCTTGGAACTGCTACCCAAGATTTACATACGCGACTCTGCAGTGAACGCCCTTTGCCACGGAGCCCACCTAGCGGCACCTGGAGTCTTATCTCTAGATACAAAAATAAAACCCAATGATGTTGTTGCCGTCTTCACCCAGAAAGGCGAGGCTGTGGCGCTGTCAAAAGCTCTAGTATCCACTGAAAATATTTTAGAGATGGATCACGGACTCGTGGCGAAAACCCAGCGGGTTTTGATGCCTCGTGGAGTCTATCCTAAGATGTGGCGTGGTGGTCTCTGAGGGGTTTGCGTTCTTGTTTCAAAAAGCT